>Ga0209539_1000247_pt1 | contig 33117 bp, 39 predicted proteins | sample BarGraNGADG00312_2_FD_184499 | JGI IMG/M metagenome (GOLD analysis project Ga0209539, IMG submission 184499) | Arctic peat soil microbial communities from Barrow, Alaska - Barrow Graham LP Ref core NGADG0011-312 (SPAdes) (version 2) | ecosystem: Environmental > Terrestrial > Soil > Wetlands >...
GACGAACTGCCGGTGGGCGTCTCCTTTTTCGGCCGGGCCTGGAGCGAACCGCTGCTGCTGGAGATCGCCTACGGCTACGAGCAGGGGACCAAGCACCGCCACGCGCCGAAATTCCTGGTTTCCGATTGAGAAAGGAGGCTAAAATGAACACAAAAGTCCTGGTGGCTTATGCCAGCAAATACGGGGCGACGAAAGAAATAGCTGACAAGATCGGGCAAGTACTTAAAGACGCAGGTTTTGCCGTTGACGTGCTGCCCACGGACAAAGTCGCGGTTGTGGGCTCCTATCAAGCGGTGGTGCTGGGCAGCGCGGTCTATATCGGCAACTGGCGCAAAACGGCGGCCAATTTCCTGAAGACCAACGAGAAGGCGCTGGCCGGACGGCCGCTATGGCTGTTCTCCAGCGGACCAACGGGCAAGGGCAACCCCGTCGAACTGGTCAAGGGCTGGCGCTTCCCCAAGGCGCTGCAGCACATTGCCGACCGCGTCAAGCCCCGGGACATCGTCCTCTTCCAGGGGGCGGCATTTCCCGAGAAATTAAGCGCCATCAGCCGCTGGATGATGAGAAAAGTTAAAGCACCACTTGGCGATTTCCGCGATTGGAATGCTATAACTGTTTGGGCGGCAACCATTGCTGACAAGCTCAAAGAAATTCGTAATTCGTGACAGCACCAATCATCAGCCTATCCTGGTTGCTCTCACTATGATTTCAACCAGTGTTGTAAATAGTCACACTAAATGTTTTTAGCGACTGTCTTAAACCTTTTTTATTGCTTTTACAAATGAGATGAACGACAGTTGGCTTTTAGGGGGAAAATATGTAGGCCAACCATAAAAGAGTTTTGGGTTGGGGATTTCTTACTTTTCCGTCAGCCGCTCCGAGGTGCGGATACGCCAGAGCCAGACGGCCAGAACGAGCAGCGCCGAGAAGAAGCGCAGCAGGGGCGAGAGGGTCAAATAATCGAACAGGCCGTGCAGCAGGACGGCCAGGCCCAAACCCTTGAGAATGGATGGCCACAGTCTTTTTTTGCGGATGCGCGCTAAGCCGACCATGTGGCCCCAAACCGAAGCGAAAACGGCATGGCTCAGGGGCGAGGCAATAGAGCGGCCGAAAAGGGCGAAGCCGGCCAGGCCGGGAAGATAGTGCACGTTCTCGTAGGCAGCGAAGCCCAAAGCGCAGACCGAGGCGTAGAAAAGACCATCGATCTCCTTGTTGAAATCGCTGAAGCGCATGATGGCTAGGAAGGGAAGGAACTTGAATATCTCTTCCACCAGCCCCACTACGACGATGCAGTAGCCGAGAAACAACAGGTTCAAGCCCGGCGTCGGTTCCGGGTTAAAGGAAATTCCGAGAATCGGCAGCAGGATGGCGTAGAGACGAAGGCAAAGCCAGCCGGAAAGGAAACCCAGCAGGTAAGTGAATGCGGTCAGAATCAGTAATTCCGGCTTGAAGCGGTCGTGGTAGTAGAAATAGCCGATCCAGAAAATGGCCGGGGCGAAAATTAGAGTCAGCACAAGCCAGATGGACATATCACTCCAGATTTTACCACACGTGGAAAAGGAAATCCCAAAGGGCGGAATTATCCATCAAAATAATCTCAGGCGGCCTGGGCAGTGTCATCGCCGAAATTGGAAGCGTCAGGAATCGCGACTGAACAATCGGCCCTGCTCCAGGACGGTTACGCGGTCGGCCAGCAAACGGACGTGGCGCGGATGGTGGCCGATAAACAAAATCCCCAGGCGCAAGCGCAGAAATATTTTTTTAAACTGCAGCAGGATCCGCCAGGCGGTCAGGTCATCCAGGGCTGAAAAAGGCTCATCGAGAACCAGAAATTCGGGTTCCAGGACTAGCGCCCGGGCCAAAACCACGCGCTGCAATTCTCCGCCCGACAATTCATGGGGCCGGCGGGTAAGATAATGGGCCGGCAGCTCCAGCAAATCGAGCACTTCTCCTAATTTTTCCGCACTTTGCGCCGGCTTGGCGGCGGCGATGCGCAAAGGTTCACTGACAATTTCACGAATCGTAAAACACGGATTCACCGCCAGGTAGGAATTTTGAAACATCATCTGGTTGCAACGGTTGAAGCTAGCCCGCGGCACTTCGGCCAAAGACTGATTTTGGAAAGTCACCCGGCCGCTGTCCGGTTTCTCCATACCGAGAATCATCCGGGCCAGGGTTGACTTCCCGGCCCCGGACTTGCCCATCAGGGCATAGACCTGTTGCTCGTAAATATCCAGGTTCACCCCATCCAGGGCTTTGTGCCTCACAGTAACCCCTCCGGGATGACGGTTATGATAGGTTTTACTGACATTTTGCAGCCTGAAGCGGATTCCCATCAGCGACTCTCCAGGTAGGCGCCAATTTCCCGGGTATAGGGATGGCCGGGCGCGCGAAAAACGTCTTCGGGAGTTCCCGAATCCACAATCTCACCGGCGCACATTACATAAAGATTTTTTGCGATATCTTTGACCAGATCCAATTGATGGGAAATCAGCAGGACTGCCAGGGAATATTGACGTTGGTAAATCTGCAACATCCGGATTAATTCGTCCTGGGCCGCTACATCGAGTTCGGCTGTCGGCTCATCCAGGATCAACAGTTCGGCGCGGCCGGCCAAGGCCATGGCCAGCAAACAGCGTTGGTTTTCACCACCACTGAGCATGAAGGGATAGGAATGCAAGATACGTTGCGGATCGGAGAATTGCATCCCGACAAGCATTCCCAGCAGTTGGTCCTCGCCGATGCGGCTGTATTCGCGGATCTGCCGGCCGATGGTCAAAACCGGATTCAGGCTGGCCGCTGCGTTTTGCGGCGCGTAAAATATTTCCCGGCCGCGGATTCCCAACCATGATGCGGGCGCAACTAAACGTTTTCCCCGATAAGAAATGAATCCCCGGCTGACGAAAAATCCTTCGGGCAATAATCCGGCAAAGGCCCTGGCCAACATGGTTTTGCCGGCCCCAGACTCGCCCAGCAATAGCGTGACCTGATTGGCCATGATTTTAAAATTGATAGCCCGCAAAACAGGTTGCCGTTGGCCATGGCCTTCGACCCAAAGATCTTCCGCCTGCAGCAGAACCATTAAAAACCAGGCCCCAGGCGCTTCATTTTTTAATCATGGCTATGGCTTCAATTTCAACTTCAGCCCCCAGGGGCAACTCCCTGACCGCCAGCGCCGAACGGGCCGGATATGGCTCGGGCACATGGCTGCCATAAATCCCATTGAGCGTTTTGAAATGGGCCATATCCTTTAAAAACACAGTTGTCTTGAGCAGACAACTGAAATCAAGACCAACCGCGGCCAGGATGGCGGCGATATTTTTAAAAACCTGGCGCGCCTGGGCTTCCACCCCGCCTTCGACCAGCTTGCCGGTTTCGGGATCGATGCCGACCTGTCCCGACAAAAACAATAAATTTCCCCAGCGCACGGCCTGGGAATAGGGACCCAAAGCCCGGGGTGCTTCGGCTGAACTGACGGCTTGCTTTTCCATGAAGGCCTCCTTGAGCGTTACGAACATATCTTAAGCATCCTCTCTCAAAAAAGAGGATTAATTTTAACAAGCCCGAAAGCGAAAGTAAAGCAGCACAAATCATTCGCCGACCTTGGCGAATCTGATTTGTCTGTCACGAGTGGGACACGAGTGACAGCACAAATTGTCCGTCTATCCTGACGGACCTAATTTGTCCCCTAAAGGGAAAGGCCGTTAAGTTGACTTTTCGATTTCATGCGCATATGATAAAAAAAAGGAGGGACTCATGAAACTTAGCGCTCCCAAGTTTTCCACCTGGCTGGTGTCGGTCATTATCGGCGGCATCGGCATTCTCCAGTATTTCCGCGTCCTGCACATCGATGCCTTGGCCCCCTACACTTTCCACCTGCTAGTGGCCGGTTTCGCTCTGCTGATTTTGGCGACTCTGGTCAAGAAACTTTAAACCCCGAGCGAACCATGAATCGGACAAGGATTTCGTTAGGCATCATCATACTTAGTGTTTTTCTGCTCCAGGGCTGCGCGACATTGAACGAGATATTCCGCACCCTGACCAACCTCAAGCAGCTGCAGTTCCGCTTGGAGGGGATAGGCGATTTTTCCCTGGCCGGGATCCGCATCAGCGAAAAATCCCAGCTCAGGGACTTTTCGGTCGCTGACGGCATCCAGCTCCTGGCCTCTTTCCGCGGCAGGCGCCTGCCGGCCCGCTTCCTGCTAAACGTGGAAGCGCTCAATCCCAACGACGGCAGCGGCGGCTCGACCCGGACCATTTCCACCCTGACCCGCTTCGACTGGCGCCTGCTGATCGACGACCAGCCCACCATCAGCGGCGGCATCGATAAACCGCTGGAAATTCCCGGCACTGGCCAGTCGACCATCATCCCCCTGCGCCTGGAATTGGACCTGTACGAATTCTTCGGCAACCACGGTTACGACGACCTGCTCAATTTGGCCCTGGCCCTGGGCGGCCAGCGCGGCGACATTTCGCGCGTGGCCCTCGACGCCCAGCCCAGCGTCTCCACGCCCCTGGGCGACATCACCTACCCCGAGCGCATCACTATCGTCAGCAAAGAATTCCGCTAAACCAATGCTGCGGGGCTATAGATAAAAAAATCTTATTTGTCCTGCTGCGACTTTTCGATCTTGGCCCAGGAGTCGCGCAGGGTGACGGCGCGGTTAAAGACAAGTTGCGCGGGGGAAGAATCACTGTCCACGCAGAAATAGCCCTGGCGCAGGAACTGGAAACGTTCCCCATGCTTGGCCGCGGCCAGGCTGGGTTCGACCTTGCAATTTTTCACGATTTCCAAAGACTCGCGATTCAGGTGGTCTTTGAAATCGGCCCCATCTTTTTCTTCGGCCGGATTGGGCACTGAAAAAAGCTTGTCGTAAAGCCGGACTTCGGCGTCAACGGCCTGGGCAGCCGATACCCAATGGGAGGTGCCCAGCACTTTGCGGCCGTCCTTGCTCCAGCCGCCGCGAGTTTCGGGATCATAGGTGCACTGCAGTTCCTTGATCTCGCCGCTTTGCTCATCCTTGAGAATTCCCACACAGCGGATGTAATAGGCGTGCTTCAGGCGGATTTCCCGGCCCGGCGAAAGACGGAAAAATTTCTTGGGTGGGTCTTCGCGGAAATCATCCTGCTCAATATAGATCACCCGCGAAAAAGGCAGCTTGCGCGTTCCCATGTCCGGATCTTCGGGGTTGTTTTCGGCGTCCAGGTCTTCCACCTGGGTTTCGGGATAATTGCTGATCACGACTTTCAGCGGCCGCAAAACAGCCATGACCCGCAAGGCCCGTTTATTCAGATCTTCCCGCAGACAATGCTCCAGCAAGGCCATATCCACCGTGCTTTCGTGCTTGGCCACGCCAATGAGCTCGGCAAAATTGCGGATGGATTCCGGGGTGTAGCCGCGGCGGCGCAGGCCGGCGATGGTCGGCAGGCGCGGATCATCCCAGCTTCTGACATAGGCTTTATCCACAAGCTCGAGCAGCTTGCGTTTGCTCATCACCGTATAACTCAAATTCAAGCGGGCGAACTCAATTTGCTGTGGATGGCAGGGCACGGGCAATTGCTCAAGCACCCAATCATAAAATGGCCGGTGATCCTCAAATTCCAGCGTGCAAATGGAATGGGTGATCCCTTCCAAGGCATCGGAAATCGGGTGGGTATAATCGTACATCGGATATATGCACCACTTGTCGCCGGTGCGATGGTGGCTTTCGCGGCGGATGCGGTAGAGAACGGGATCGCGCATGTTCAGGTTGGGCGAGGCCATGTCGATTTTGGCCCGCAGCACGTAGGAGCCGTCGAGAAACTCTCCGGCCCGCATGCGCTGAAAAAGATCCAGGCTTTCTTCCATAGGCCGCTCACGGCAGGGGCTGTTTTCCCCGCATGCGGTCAAGGTCCCACGGTATGACTTGATCTGTTCGGCTGTCAGGCTGCAGACATAAGCTTTACCATGAACAATCAGGTGCAGAGCAAACTGATAGAGTTGCTCAAAATAATCGGAAGCATAGTAGAGCCGGTCGGCCCAATCAAACCCCAGCCAGCGCACATCGGCCATGATGGAATCGACGTATTCCACATCCTCCTTGCCGGGATTGGTGTCATCGAAGCGCAGATTGCAGAGGCCTTTATACTCAGCGGCCAAACCGAAATTCAAACAGATGGACTTGGCGTGGCCTATATGCAGGTAGCCGTTGGGTTCAGGAGGAAAACGGGTATGGACCCGACCATCGTTCTTTTTAGCCTTGACATCATTTTCAATGATGTTGCGGATAAAATTCAGACCCGGAGTAAAATCTTCTGCGGCCATGAGCACCTCTTATTTTATTATTCCATTGCCAGGCAATTCCAAGCGTTTCAAAAACCGTTTTCAGCGTTGGCGGCGATCCAGTTCAAAGCCGCCTGCAAGCGGCGCAGCACCCTTTCCCGGCCGAGAAGTTCCAGCATTTCAAACAAACCCGGACCGAAACTGACACCGCTGACCGCCAGCCGCGTCGGATGAATCAGCTTGCCGGCTGCCAACCCCATATCCTCGGCAGCCTGGCGGTAGAGATTTTCCAATGATTCATGGTCGAAGCGTTCGAGCTCAGCCAGTTTCGCGGCCAAGATTTTTAAAATCCGCGCTGCTTCGCCTTTAAAATATTTTCTGGCCGCCTGCGGCTCATATCCGGCCGGATCACAGAAAAAATAGCGCGATTTTTCGGCAATTTCACTGATTTTTTTGCTGCGTTCTTTGAACAGTCCGATCACTTTTTGGGCATAAATTGTATCGCCGCCGCTATCTGGAATCTGAATAGCAATTTTTTTCCACATGGCCGTTACTTCAGGCAATAATGAATCATTGCTGAGCTGCTGCAAATATTGTCCGTTCATCCATTCGAGTTTGGTTTCATCAAACACCGCGCTTTTCGCTGAAACCCGTTGCAATGAAAAAGCGGCGATCATTTCGTCCAGGGTCATGATCTCACGGTCAGCGCCCGGCGCCCAACCCAGCAGGGCCAGGAAATTCAGAAGAGCTTGGGGCAAAAAGCCGTTTCGTTGATAATCCAGGACCGAGGCCGCGCCCCGGCGCTTGGATAACTTGCCGCCGTCCTGAGCCAATATGACCGGCATATGGGCAAAAAGGGGCGGCTGCCAACCAAAGGCCTCGTAGATCAGAATATGCTTGGGCGTGGAAGCGATCCACTCGTCACCGCGCAGCACATGGGTGATCTGCATCAAGTGGTCGTCGACCACGTTGGCCAGGTGGTAGGTCGGGAAACCATCCGACTTGAGCAATACCAGATCATCAAGTTGGGCGCTTTGGTAGGAAATAGCGCCGCGAATCAAATCTGTGAATGCCACGGACCGGTCATCGGGAACCTTGAGCCGGACCACATAAGGAGTGTTAGCCGCCAGCAGAGTCTTTATTTCCGTCTCGCTCAGATGACGGCAATGACGGTCGTAGCCGGAACCATGCGCCATTTTGATTTTTTCCTGTTCCTCGCGCATGCTGGCCAGACGGGCTTCCGAGCAAAAGCAACAGTAAGCCTTGTCTTCGGCCAGCAGCCGCTCGGCATGGCGGCGGTAAATAGCGGTACGTTGGGATTGAAAATATGGCCCGCGCCCGCCGCCGGCGTCGGGTCCTTCGTCCCAATGCAAGCCCAGCCATTTCAGGCTGGTGTAAATTTCCGCCAACGCTTCGGGCTGGAATCTTTTTTGATCGGTGTCTTCGATGCGCAGGATGAAGGTGCCGCCGTGATGGCGGGCAAATAAAAAATTGAACAGCGCCGTGCGGGCACCGCCGACATGCAGATAGCCGGTGGGCGAAGGGGCGAAGCGGACCACGGGGGTAATTGGCTTATCGGGATTGGCCATAACAGTTATTTTTACATGAATTCGCCGCTCATGTCAACGATAACTGGATAGAAAATGGTGCAAGATGTTGGTCCCCTACTTGAAAATTACTCCAGCTTGTATTAGAATCACAACGTGGATAAATTGATTGAAATCGAATGCCCGGTCTGTCACGCCAATTTGTGGGTGGACACGGACAAGAAAAATGTGGTGCAGCACAAAAGAAGCGAGAAAAAAAACCTGTCCTCCTTCGAAGAATTGCTGAACAAGGAAAAACAAAAAAAAGAAGCGGTGGACGAACGTTTTTCCCAAGCCCAATCGCTGGAACAGGCCAAAAAGAAAAAAGCGGCGGAATTCTTTGAGCAAACCATCAAGGAAAAATAAACTGTAAACAGGAGAGAAAAATGGATTTTAGTGAATTAAAAAAAGCGATCCAGAAACAAGTGGCCATTAATGAACCCGATTTCATCAAGGATAACGCGGATTCATTGAATATCGGTTATATGGAATTGAACCCTACGCAAAAACTAATTTTTTCCCTTTCAACCTTCAAAGGCAAAAAATATTTCAGCGTTCGCAACTGGTTCCAGGCCGAATCGGGCGATTGGGCACCGACGAAAAAAGGCGTCAACCTGTCTTTCGACAAATTCGTTGACTTCGAAAACATGGTAAAGCTTTTTTCCCAGGCCATCCAACTGGATAAATAAGCCGGGACTTTAATCAATTTCTGCTTTAGAGCCTTATAGCAAATTCTAAAATTTGTTAGCTTTATAGAACAAATTTTGAATTTGCTATCTAAGGCTCTTATCCAGCTCTGCTGGGTCAGGGGACCAGGTATGCCCAAACAAATAGGTTTTGACAACGAAAACTACCTGCGCGAACAGACGGCGGCCATTCTTCAACGGGTCAATTCTTTCAACAACAAACTCTATTTGGAGTTTGGGGGCAAACTGCTTTACGATTATCACGCCGCCAGGGTGTTGCCCGGTTTTGACCCCAACGTGAAAATGCGCCTGCTGCAGCAACTCAAGGATAAAACCGATGTGATTCTCTGTATCTACGCCGGCGACATTGAAAGAAAAAAAATCCGCGCCGATTTCGGCATCACCTACGATGCCGACGCCTTGAAACTGATCGACGACCTGGGCGAATGGGGCATTTCGCTGCGGGCCGTGGTGATCACCCGTTTTGAAAATCAATTCGCCGCCCGGGTTTTCAAGAATAAGCTGGAGCGCCGCAACGTTAAAGTCTACACCCATCGGTTCACCAAGGGTTACCCGACCGAAATCGATACCATCGTCAGCAGCGAAGGCTACGGGGCCAACGAATTCATCGAAACCGAAAAGCCCATCGTTGTAGTCACCGGCCCCGGACCGGGCAGCGGCAAACTGGCCACCTGCCTGTCGCAGCTGTACCAAGACCACCGGCGCGGCGTCAGCTCCGGTTATGCGAAGTTTGAAACGTTCCCTATCTGGAACCTGCCCCTCAACCACCCGGTCAACATCGCCTATGAGGCAGCCACCGCCGATTTGAAAGATGTCAACCTGCTCGACCATTTCCACCTGGATGCTTACAACATCAAGGCCGTCAACTACAACCGCGACATGGAGGCCTTCCCGCTGGTCAAGCGCATCCTGGAAAAGATCACCGAAAACCCCCTGGTCTACCATTCGCCCACAGACATGGGGGTCAACCGCGCCGGCTTCGGCATCAGCGACGACGCCGTGGTTCGCGCCGCGGCCACCCAGGAAATCATTCGCCGCTATTTCCGCTACCAGTGCGAATACGCCATGGGTGTGGTGGACAAAGACACGGTGGAGCGCCTGCGGCTTTTCATGGAAGATCTGGGCGTCAACGAAGAAACCCGCAGCGTGGTCCATCCGGCGCGTTTGGCGGCCCAGGCCGCCCAATCCTGCGGCAAAGGCCACGCCGGAATATTTTGCGGCGCGGCTATCGAACTCCAGGACGGCACGATTGTCACCGGCAAAAATTCGCCTTTGCTGCACGCCTCCTCCAGTCTGATTTTAAACGCCGCCAAACATTTGGCCGGCATCCCGGACAGCATCCACCTGATGCCGCCCAGTATCACCGAATCGCTGGGGCGATTGAAAAAGGATATTTTGAAAGGCAAGGAAGTCAGTTTGGATTTGGATGAAACTCTGATCGCCCTAGGCATCAGCGCCACGGCCAATCCGGCCGCCCAGATTGCGGTCGAAAAACTCCCGGAACTGCGCGGCTGCGAAGTGCATATGACCCACATGCCCACCCCGGGAGACGAAGCCGGCCTGCGCAAACTGGGGATCAACCTGACCTCGGACCCGGGCTATTCCAGCAGTGATTTATTTATCAGTTAAAAAACACCGGCACTAAAATAGTACGTTAAACTGCTTCGCGAACAGTACTATTCCCTGATCACTTGGGCGTTTTTTATTTCACCCTTGACAAGCGAATCCTTGCTCAGGTATACCCTGACTTCGACATCTGAGTCGCGGACGATGATCCCGCCTTCCACCCGCGACCCATCGCTGATTCTGATCTCCAGGCGCTGGTGATCAAAAAAATGGCCGTGGCTGCCCTTGATGATAATATCACCGCGAACCAGGCTTTTTGCCAGCAGCAGGATGTCGCCGTTGACCGTGCTCATTTCTTCATCCACTTCGGTATTTTTCAATTTGATGCGGCCGTTAACCGTGGTCAGCCAGCCGTGGATTTTGCTGCCGCTGCCGCAAGTGATCGAACCGTTGACCGTTTTGGCATTTCCATCCACAGCAACCCTGGCAGCGATGCTTATGCGGCCGTTGACCGTATCCAGGTCGCGAACCTGCGAATCATCGCCCACATGGATGCTGCCGTTGACGGTCCGGCAGCTGCCCTCAATCTGGCAGCGCGATCCCACCCGGATGCTGCCGTTGACCGAAGTCTGACCGCCGCTATGTTCGCCGTCGCGAACATAAATGCTGCGGTTGACGCTCACGTCGCAGCCGCAAAACAGTATGAACGATAACACCAGAAAAAATAAAATGGTTTTTTGTTTTTGCATTTTACTCCTTGCTTTTAATATATATAGAAACGTATCCACTGCCCCAAAGGTTCCCATCCCTGAAAAAAATCGCTTGCTAATATCTGCCAGCCAGGAGATCCCCCCAATGTCCCCTCTTGGGTAAGGGGGGAATTTAAGAAGTGAAAAAACTCTAAATAGTGTTTTTTCTATCTGACAGCATTCGTTGATTAACCCCCTTTATTCAAGGGGGTGGCGAAGCCGGGGGGATCTGCGAGTTTTAAAAAATCTTGCCGGGGTTGAGCAGGTTCAGGGGATCGAACACTTTTTTGATATCGCGGAACAGCTGCATTTCAAGCGGACTGAACTGGTAATGCATGAACGGTTTCTTGCTCAAGCCGATGCCGTGTTCGCCGGAAATCGTTCCCCCAAACTCGACCACGCGGGAAAATATTTTATCCAGGACAATTTCGGCCCTTTTCATTTCAGCGCCGTCCGCGGGGTCGACCATCAGGTTAGTGTGGATATTACCGTCGCCGAAATGGCCGAACAGCACGATACACAAGTTGTGTTCCTCAGCCAGGCGCTCGATATACGAAACCATTTCCGGAATCAGGGCCGCGGGCACAACAATGTCTTCGTTGATTTTTTTGGGCTTCAGCATAGCGATGGCCGGGGAAATATTGCGCCGCGTCTGCCAGAGAATTTCCTGTTCTTCCAAAGTGGCAGCCATGGCCCAGTCGACCTGCCCGGAAGCTCCGATGATCGTCCGCAAAAGAACTTCCCTTTCAGCAACTTGGGCCGGACTGCCGTCGATTTCGATCAGAACCGCTGCTCCTGTCTTTTTGGCAAGGATCATTTGCTGATAAGCGTACACGGCTTGCAACGACCGCTTATCCATGAATTCCAGCACCGCGGGCTCGATATGACTGTGGATGACTTTTTGTACGAACTGTGCCCCGGCGGCAAGAGTCGCAAAATCAACCCTGAAGAGCAGGCGCCGCGGTGGCAATGGCAGCAAACGCAAAATCACCTTGCTGATGACGGCCAGGGTGCCCTCGGATCCGATCAGCAGCGATTTCAGGTCGTAGCCGGCCACATTTTTGATCGTATGCGCGCCCAGACGGATTTTTTCGCCGTTAAATAAAAAAGCTTCCAGCCCCAAAACATAGTTGCCGGTCACGCCATATTTAAAACAGCGCGGCCCGCCGGCGTTTTCGGCCACGTTGCCGCCGATGGTCGACGTTTTCAGGCTGGCCGGGTCAGGCGGATAAAAAAGCCCCGCGCGTTCGGCCGCGGCCTGAAGATCGGCCGTGATCACCCCCGGTTCGACCTCGGCCAGGAAGTTTTCCGCGTCCAACCGCAATATCCGGTTCATGCGGGTAAACACCAGAACGATGCCGCCGTTGACGGCCAGGGACCCGCCCGTGTAGCCCACGCCGGCGCCGCGCGGTATCAAGGGGATGCGCTGCTCATGACAAATACGCAGCACCGCGGCGATATCCTCTTCATGCTCCGAGAACACCACTGCGTCGGGCCAATATTCCATGGCCGTGGCATCGTAGGAATAGGCAAGCAGATATTCCCTGTCGGCGAATACCTTGCCCTGGCCCACAGCCGCTGCAAGTTCCCGCAAGACTTTTTTTTGGATCATCATGACCTTCTTAATTAGTCAGCATAATTATAGATGAAGTACGGAAAACCGTCAAATACAAGCCTTAACCGCTTGCGGCTATTGATTTTTTTATGCCCGTGAGGTAAAATTTTTCCTATGAAAGATTTCTATCAAATCCTGGGCGTGAATAAAAACGCCAGTGTCAGCGAAATAAAAAAAGCCTACCGCAAGCTGGCTCGCAAATACCACCCCGACTTGAATCCCGGCGACAAAGCGTCCGAACAAAAATTCAAGGAGATCAACGAAGCCCACGAAACCCTCAAAGATCCGGAAAAAAAGAAACAATACGATCTGTACGGTTCACTGGGAGCTCACAACGGCCCTGGCGGCCAGGGCGGCAGCCGCAGTCGCGGCGGCAGCGATTTCGAAGGTTTTGATTTCAACAGCACGGGAAACAGCTCTTTTGGTGATATCTTTGAAACCATTTTCGGCAATGCCGCCGGCCAGCGCGCCACTGCCGGCAGGAAAAGCAGAAGACCCGAGCCTGGTGAAGATCTTAATTATTCCATCAACCTGAATTTCATGGACGCGGCCAACGGCATTGAAACCCCCATCCAGATCAGCCACAAGCAAACCTGCCCGACCTGCCGCGGCAAGGGAGTGGATTCAGCCTCCAGCCAAACCACCTGCCCGGCCTGTCATGGCCAGGGCCGGGTCCAAAAGCAAACCGGATTCATGAAATTCGGTTCAATCTGCCCCAATTGCGGCGGCAGCGGGATTTTACCGGGAGCTCCCTGCCCGGCTTGCGGCGGTGAAGGCCGAAGTGAAAAAGTTGCCCGTATGCGCGTCAAAATCCCAGCTGGCGTGGACAACGAATCCAAGGTGCGCATTCCCGGCAAAGGCAACGCCGGACTCAACGGCGGTCCCGAAGGTGATTTGATCATCACCATCCATGTTACACCGCACAAAGTGTTCCGGCGCAACGGCCAGGACCTGGAAATGACCCTGCCGGTAACCTATGCCGAAGCCGCCCTGGGTGCAAAAATCGAGATACCCACATTGGATGGCAGTTCCCTGTTTAAAATCCCCCCGGGCACCATTTCGGGACAGAAACTGCGTTTGAAGGGCAAGGGCATTATCAATTCAAAAACCAGAAGCGACGGCGATTTGTACGTGGAGATCAAAATTGTCCCCCCATCTACAAAAGACATTAAAGTGCGCGAATTGCTCAAGGAGATAGAAAAGACAGCACCTTACAACCCGCGCGAGGATTGGCTGCGATGAAAGAAAAAACATATTTTATTTCGGCAGTGGCCAGCAAATACAACATCCACCCGCAGACCTTGCGCCTTTATGAACGTGAAGGGCTGCTCATCCCTTCACGCAGCAAGGGCAATACCCGCATGTTCACTGAAAAAGATATGAAAAAATTGGAATTCATCCTGAACCTGACCCGCGAAATGGGAGTCAACCTGGCGGGAATTGAAATCATCACCAACATGAAGAATAAAATGGAAAAAATGCAGGAAGAATTCGCGCTGTTTCTGGAGGAACTGAAAAAAGAATTCTTTGTCGGCAAAGAAGAACTATTTGAACAGAAAAAAATATCCCTGGTTAAATTTTCATCGCCACCCATGGCCTTATTCAAGGATGATAAAAAGGAAAAGTAGCGAATCACTCGATTCGCTCAATCAATACTTCCAACGGCTGAAAAAAATAAAAATCCTGACCGCGGCCGAGGAAAAAGAATTGATCGCCAAAGCCAAAAACGGCGACGAAGAGGCTTTCCGCACCATCATCGTCGCCAGCCAGCGCCTGGTGGTCAAAGAGGCTCTGAAGTATTATTTCAAAGGCGATAATCTTTTGGATTTGATCAATGAAGGCAACAAAGGATTGATCGAAGCGTTGAAAAAATTCGATCTGACCCGGGAAAACCGTTTTTTCACCTATGCCATGTGGTGGGTGCGCAGTGAAATCAGGCGCTACCTGTCAAAAAATCAAAACCTGATTTCCCTGCCCGATATCTTTTACAACGATTATTTGAATTTTAAAAAAGTTTACTTCAAACTGAACAAGAAATTCAAAAGAAACCCCAGCGAAAAAGAACTGGCCGAATATTTGCAGATCCCGGAAAAAAAAGTCAGAGTCATGCTCGCCGTTCCCGACGAAATCATCTCACTGGACAAGGGCATCAGCGACGACAACACAGCCAATCTGTCTTCTTTCCTGCCTGACAATTCCATCGAAGATCCTCTGGACATATTGATCGGCAATTCCATCAAGGACCTGGTGCGCGAAAATATCCAGCAACTTACCGCCAAGGAATCAGAAATCATCCGCCTGCGTTTCGGATTCCAGGGCGCGGAACCCATGAAACTGAGGGAAATCGCCAAAAAGTTGCATATGAGCCCGGAAGGCATCCGCCGCATTGAAATGAAAGCCCTGGCCAAACTTAAAAACCACTTGTCCAAACAGGGTATCTACGGAGCACTGAATTGAAAGAAGCAAACTGCAAAATCTGTCAGGACAGCGGCTGGGTATTGATCAAGGTCAAGGAACGGGAAATAGCCCGCCCCTGCCAGTGCCGGCAGAATGATGTCCAACTGCTTAAAGTCAACCACGCCAACATTCCGCTGCGTTTTGTCGGCACCGAGCTGAAAAGTTATTTTCCGGATAAAGAAAATCCTTCCCAGGCCAAAGCCAAAAAATTGAGCGCCAAGTTCATCGCCGATTACCCGGCCGTAAGCAATGGCTTGCTTTTCCAGGGAGCCACCGGCGTAGGCAAAACACGTCTGTTGTGCTGCATCGGCAACCAACTGATCAAGGAAAAAGGCAGTGAAGTGATATACATAGACTGGAACGACCTGGCCCGGGAGATGAAATCGGGCGAAGACGCAGCCAGCCGGGACTTTTCGAATATTTCCCAGCTGATTCAGCGCCTGGCCCGGGTCGAGTTACTGCTGTTCGATGAGCTGGGCGCATCCCGCCCCAGCCCCTGGGTCGAGGACAACATTTATTACCTGATTAACCGCCGTTACAACGACAACCGGGTTACGGTCTTTGCCAGCAATTATTTTGACAGCAAGATCGGCAGTGAAGAAACCTTAAGCGAACGCATCGGAGTCCGCATCCGCAGCCGCCTTTTTGAAATGGCCAGCAGCGTCGAAATAAAGGGCGCGGATTACCGCCATAAATATTATCATTCGGAGGACAAATGACTCACGACTTGACCTTTATAAACGAGAAAATCAAGGAAGACAGCCTGGTGATTGAACAAACCATGGCCGAAATGGCCAAGGTCATCGTCGGGCAAAAGGAATTGCTGGAGCGGATGATGATCGCCCTGCTGGCTTCAGGACATATCCTGCTCGAAGGCGTACCGGGTCTTGCCAAAACCCTGGCCATCAAAACTCTGGCCCGGGTCACCGACCTGACTTTCAAACGCATCCAATTCACCCCCGACCTGCTTCCCGCCGATCTTACCGGGACCATGGTTTTCAATCCGAAAACCGCGGATTTTTACACCCGCAAAGGACCGATTTTCACCAACCTGTTGCTGGCCGACGAAATCAACCGCGCCCCGGCCAAAGTCCAGAGCGCGTTGCTGGAAGCCATGCAGGAACAGCAGGTGACCATCGGCGAAGAGAGCCACGCCATCAGCAAACCGTTCATGGTCATGGCCACCCAGAACCCCATTGAGCAGGAAGGCACCTATCCCCTGCCCGAAGCCCAGATCGACCGTTTTTTGCTTAAAGTGAAGATTACCTATCCGCTCAAAAATGAGGAAAAGGAAATCGTCAACCGCATGGCCGGCGGCAGTGACATCCCGCTCCAGACCGTTCTCAGTAAAACGGCACTGACCAAGCTCCAGCAATCTTACCAAATGGTTTATATTGACGAGCGCATCAAGGATTACATCATCAACCTGGTTTTCGCCACCCGTTTCCCCAAAGAAGCCGGGCTAGCCAAGCTCAAAAACCTGATCCAATTCGGCGCCTCGCCCCGAGCCTCCATTTATCTGACCGAAACGGCCAAGGCCATGGCTTTTATCCGCCGCCGCGGCTATGTCACCCCTGAAGACGTCAAGTCCGCCGGCCGGGACGTCCTGCGCCACCGCATCATCCTGACCTATGAAGCAGAGGCCGAAGCCATGAGCAGCGACGATATCATCAGCGATATTTTCAACAATATCGTGGTGCCATGAAAACAATTTTTGCTTATTAAAAGCAAGCGAATGGATAATGATAAAAACTAAAATCAGGAAGATCAATCCGGAGAAATCCAATAAAATGATCTATGCTGTCGCGGCCGGATTGGCGGTCATTATATTAGTTTTTTTACTGAGCATTGTTTTCACAAACAGCAGCGGAGATAAAAAACAAGCGCTGCAAAAAACACTGGCTTATTTAAAAAATACCGAAGGCCTGGTGGAAATCAAGACTATTGAGACTGAAAACCGGGTCGTAATCGTTTTCAACAGTGATTCGAAAAACGCCAAGAATTTCGAAAAAATCGCCCATTATGCCGCCATACGCTTGTCATACAAACTGCCGGACTGCCAAGTGCAGCTGGCCAAAAACCTGGCGACACAGATTGTCTATTCGATCCAAGTTAAAAATGGCGCCATTGCCAGCGAAGGCCCGGTGAAGGCCGGTAGCGATCGGCCGTAACGTAGGCATCACCGGCCCGCGGAACGCGGGTCCGTGTGGATGCGATTGTTATGTGGTTCACATCCGAATCCACGGATAGGCATAGAGACAGAATCCCAGCAAGAACAGTATGGTCATCGCTATCGATGCAGGGCGCTTGAAGCTGAAGAACACGAGTTGTTCGATTGCCCGTGCCAACCAAAATAGTGCGATGAATAATAGCAACATCCGTCCCATGTTTGCTGTACCCAGTTCTGATGTGTGAAATAATGAAATGTATCCGAATAACAAAAAACAAAACATTAGACACAGATTCAGCACCTGCATGATAGCGCTATTAATGTGTGTCAATTTAGGTAATTCATTCTTCCATTTGAAGAGTTTCCAAAACATGGCATGAAAAACCAGAAATGCCATGTTGTAGAACCCGCCGATTTTAATCACGGTGTTAGTATCCATATTTATAGTTCTCCTTCACATAACGAAAGCAGCTGACCGGCCCAACCTGCGATCGAATACTGAACGAAGTTGTGAAAGACGGAACACGAGAAAGGAACACAGTCCGTGCAGGTTGGGTCCGAGTAGAGCGGAGCGTTAGGCGCTGGGCGAGTTCGAAAATCAATTGTAATGCCTTTGTATTGGTTTGAGGATTTACCAGGTCTGTGAAGATTGGGATAGAGTTCGAGACCTTTCGAGCGCAGCGTGGCTATCGTTATCGGTTATGGGCTGATTCGCTATTTACGAACGATTGATGCCGTGTAACCAAGAAGATTCGTCGTTGAGCCGAACTCTATCTGAACGGGGCCGTACTTGTAGTCGGAGTACGAGATGACGTACGAACGCCCATGCAGTTGGAACGTCTGAGTGTCCAGTATGCGACGGTGGGAGTCGGTCTCTGTGAGCTGCGTGACCATGTCACCTTCGAGGGTAGCACCGCCTCCGAGAACAATGCCTCCAGGATCTATAGGACTGAAAGCGATCATGTCGGAGGCAGTGCTTGGAGCGGAAGAGGCGTAGTGCAGGCTCGGTTTGGCACCGGCACCTTCTTCCATCGCATACACGAGACTCTCGCAGTTTCCGTTCCATTTGGTCGCGTCGATCTTGACGGTCAGAGTGTCTCGCCTTCCGTTGGCATTGATTACGACGAGACGAAAACCTGCCAGGCGATTGGTCGGCATGTACTTTATGTCCGTCATCGTAACTGTCACGAGATAGAGCGGATCAAGAAAGATTGCTGGCTCGCAGGCTGCAAAGCCGGGTACAGGGTGTCTCTGCTTATGCGGAGTTGCAGGCATGGTAGCCGTCTGCGACAAGGGGGATTTCTTACCAATGTCCAGCTGTTGCCTGGAAGAAGGGGCTTGGGCTTTTGCGTTCGGGGCACCGCAAACAAATATGGCTAAAGCAACTGAAAAGAATCTCGCTCTCATTGGGGCTCTCCTTAATTATACGAAATATATTTTTCTGACAACATCATGATTATTGATTAGCACAAAAAATCTTTGCGCAAGCTGCCACCGTTATGGTCTTTTCATGCGGACAGGGAACTCGTTTGATAGTCATGATCGTTCGCTGCCAATGACTGTGGCAACGGCAGCCACTGCTTTGAATGCTCGTTCCAGATCGAATTCCGCCAAATCCTTAGTGCGCAATACAGGTTTTAACTGAGAATCGAGTTGTTGCCGAAGCGCCGCGAGGCGAGCCTCGGAAACATCTATAGGATCATTGCTGGAAACAACGAGCTTTTTACGAGCCAGGTCTACCATATCCACTGCCAAGGGCCGCAAGTCCATTTTTCGCATGGCATAATCGATGTCGTAGAAATCCCTGATAGCCGCTTCCCGACGCGACAAGGCTGCGCGCAGTTTTTCAGCCAGTGCCTCATTTATTGAAAGACACGGCAAAGGAAATCCCGGCACCATAGGTTTACGGGATATGGGATTTAGCAAGATTGTCTGAATATTGCCTGTGAAAACTTCAGTCAGGAGCGGCTCACGCAGGCCAACTTCAATTTTTATTGTCTCTTCCTCCTTACCGATCAGCGATGTATAACCAAAAACAGCAATATATTGGGTTGAATTGTTTGCGCCAATCAATGGTTCGATCACCCGGAAGTCACTCAAATCGTGCGCAAGCCGGCCAATGGTTATTTTCAACCCGGATGCCAGGGATCGCCGTTGAGCGCGGGATGCGGTTATTGGGGTTGGAATGACGAAATCCAGATCCTCGCTGAGGCGGTAGAATTCTGTATAGACCTTTGCCAGGCATGTACCACCTTTGAAAACCAAGTCGCCGGCGGATACTGCCAGATGGTTCAGCAAGAGGGAACAAAAGTAATCTTTTTCGATCAAACGCGGGAGAAACCGTGTTTCTGCCGCCGTAAAATTAACAGCCTCGCGGAACATTTCGGGATCTTTGTGGGCGTCAATAATCGTTGAAATATCAGTCTTGTTCATTCAATATGATTCCCCAGCGGCGATTGATCGTTCCCCGCTTCAGTTTTACAGGTATCCACGGAATAAAACTGCTGGTCGGTTGCAATGCTTCCTCCAGTTTCCGCAACAGTCCCGTTTTCATGCCTTGCATCTCCAACAACATGCCGATCCTCCGGATGGTCCCCTTGTCGCCATAACGCAAGGTGCTTGCAACCAACTCCGAGGCACTGACACGGTTAGCGGTCAGGTCGCTCCTGATCCAATCGAAGGCCCGCGGCAGGCTGTTGAATCGCGACCAATCATAAACTGCATCTACGAGTGTCCGCGCCCGCGATCCGTATACGGCTGTTTGGCCTTCTTGAGTCTGCGCTGCTTCCGTAGCTCCAAGCCTTTTTTCGGCCACTTTAATCAAGACCAGAGATATGGCGCCGATAGTCCGCTCTCCGGATATGCGGTTGTTGTAGGCATAGATCCGATTTGGCACCTGTTCGTCATAACCGTAACGGTTGAAGGCGTTGGGTCCGCAGATCTGGTAACGTCCGTTCTGATCTGCCATCAGGGTGTTCAGTGCCAGGATTTCATCGGGGGTCCAGGAACCGCCGAGAGGCAGCTGGGCCGGTACGAGATACAACCCAGGAAGAACCCGCGCGATCAAACCCCCGCGGGCCATACGACGAAACAATTCCCGTTCCTGATCCCGGCTTAATTGCAAAGGGCCGGTCAGCTCGCCGGTTTTTACCGTCTGTTGTTTGCGCATTTGCAGGTAAGCCAGAAACTGTGTTTCCTGCTTCCCTAGTGTTGTTTTCATTATTGTATTGTATTTCTTTTAGATGGTTTGTCAAGCCATTTACGCAAAATATAATGCAACTCAATTTTTTTGTCAAAAAAATAAACTTATTTACTAACCCTGCTGCGCAGGATAAGTACCTTAGAAAGCAAATCATCTTGTTTTTTAACAAGTTGATTTGCTTTAAGGTACTAATATTGCCAGCGAAGGGCCGGTCCAAGCCCGGAGAGATTGAAAGCAGTAAGCTTGCAAACTAATCGCAAATTAGGGTCACCCCTTGATGACCACCAGCGGCCTCAAGCGGGCCACTTTTCGCGAAATACCGCTGGCCACGGTCGATTCCACCACGTCATCGATATTTTTGTACGCTTCGGGGATTTCCTCTTGCAAGCCGCGGTTGGAAAAAGAGAAAACCAGGATGCCATTTTTTTTTAACTTTTCCCGCACATCGGTCTGGGCGGAGAACTTAATGGCTTGATGACGGCTGAGCCGGCGCCCAGCGCCATGGGCTGAAGAGGCAAAGGTCAAAGCTGCTCCCTGCTCGGTGCCGCGCAGGACATAGGAATGGCTGCCCATACTGCCGGGGATAATCACCGGCTGGCCGACAGCCCGGTATTTTTCCGGCACATCGACATGGCCGGGAGGAAAAGCCCTGGTCGCGCCCTTGCGATGAACCAACAAACGGGTCATATGCCCGTCCAGGCAATGATTTTCAAATTTGGCGATGTTATGGGCTTGGTCATAAACCAAAGCCAGTCCGAGTCTTGCCCGGCCGGCTCCAAAAATCCTTTCAAAAATCGCCACCACGTCTTCCATCAGCAACTGGCGGTTGGCCCAGGCGAAATTGGAGGCCGCGTTCAGAGCCTGCAGATAATTCTCACCTTCCGCAGATTGAATGGCGGCATAGACCAGTTGCGGGTCTTGCAGTTTGAGCCGGCCAAGGTTCTTTCTGCGGAATAATTCTATATAATCGCTGGCAATCTGGTGACCGAAGCCGCGCGAGCCGCTGTGGATCATAATGGCGATTTTGTCTTTTTCGAGGCCGAAGGCACGGGCAGCTGCTTCATCAAAAATTTCCTCCACGGCCTGGATTTCAATAAAATGATTACCGGAACCCAACGATCCTACCTGGGAATCGCCCCGTTCATAAGCTTTGTTGCTGACAACTCCCGGTTTTTCAAATGGCAGGCAGCCCTGCGACTCAATACAAGTCAAATCGCCGGCAACGCCTGAAAAATTGCGGACAATTTCTCCGGCTCCGCCAGTGATGATTTTCAGGAAATCCTTTTTGTTCAAGCGGTAATTGCTGCGCGGAGTCAAACCGGTGGGCACGCGCTGCAGGATGGCGTGGCCGACATTTTCGGCTTCGGGTATGAATTCGCCAAGCGGGATGGAACTGCTCAGCAGGCGCACCCCGCAATTGATGTCGTAGCCGACACCGCCCGGCAGCACCAGGCCGCTGTCGGCAGGGAAAGCCGCCACACCGCCGATGCAAAAACCGTAGCCGTAATGGATGTCGGGCATGGCCAGGGAATTGCCAACCAGGCCGGGCAGGCAGGCCACATTGATAACCTGCTCGATAGAAGCGTCCGCCAGCGCCTGGCGCAAAATATCTTCCGATGCGAAAATCTCGGCGTCGGCCTTCATGGCCCGATGATTTTTTTTACTCAGCCGCCAGCGGAATGGGGAAATTTTTTCGAAATCTTTAAGCATCGGTTTTATATATCAACAATTATGGACGCTTCTTTGATGCCGTCTTTTTCAACAACGCGCAGGTTGTGGTAGGTAACCGCTTTGATGTCGAGTTCCGGTTCGCCTTTTATTTCCGCTAAGCGCAGATCGGCAGCCAAAAAACAGCCGTCGGCATGGCTGCAAACCATGGCTACCACCCGTTGTTTTTTTTGATAAGCCAGAGACAAAACTTCGGCCAGCAAATTCACCAGCACATTCTCGACGCTATCGCCCCGGAAACTGAAATGGCAAGATTCGCTATCCGCGGGAAGTTTCCGATTTTTTCCAAAAAGCAGGACATTCAGCCCACGCACGGCGTTTTCATAAAGGTCAGCAAAATCATGACCGCGAAAACGGATACCTATATCAGCCGTGGTGGCGAAAGTTTCATATTTTTTCATCGGCAGCCAGCTGGCGCAGAAGCCGGCGGGTGAATTCACGCGTGTCCTGCCGGTGCAGGGCGACATGAATCAGGGTTTCAATATAGCCCAAAGTTGTGCCGGCGTCAAAGCGCCGCCCTTCAAAAAAATAGCCCAAAACCCGGCGGGATTTCATTAATTCAATAATGGCATCTGTTAGCTGGATTTCCGCCCCGGCGCCGTGGGTGGTTCTTTTCAACAGCGGGAAGATATCGGGGGTCAGGATATAACGCCCGATGACAGCGAAATTGGAAGGGGCGTCAGCAACAGCCGGTTTTTCCACCAGCCTTTCAATTTGGAACACTTTATCAGCAATGAATTTACCCGCGGCAATGCCGTAACGGGGGATATCATGGCGTGGGACTTCCATGAAAGCGATAACCGGGCAATGGTATTTTTTATAAACTTCAAGCAGCTGGGCCATGACCGGCCGGTCGGCCAGGATCAAATCATCGGGCAGGGAAATGGCGAAAGCTTCATTGCCAACCACTTTTTCAGCCAATCCGATGGCATGGCCAAAACCTAGCGCTTCCTGCTGGCGCAAAAAAATGAATTTTTTTCGGTAAAATTCCTTCAAACTGTCCAACAAGTGTGATTTGTGGTGTTTTTTTAAAAAATTGTCCAGTTCGGGATTGGGTAAAAAATAGTTTTCCAAGGCTTCCTTGCCGCGGGCGGTGATAAAGACAAAATCCTCAAAACCGCTTTGCACGGCTTCTTCAACAGCATACTGGATCAAAGGCTTGTCAATGATCGGCAAAATTTCCTTGGGAATTTCCTTGGTGGCGGGCAAAAAGCGCGTCCCCACTCCGGCGACCGGAAATACAATTTTCTTTAACATGGCAATATTTTACCCTGATTCAGGCTCCTTTTCAAGGAGTCAGGGAGCTGCCAAGCGGCAGCGTTGATTTTTCTTGACAGTTTTAAGGAAATAGGGTATAAATAATTCTCACCGATCATGGCATTTTAAAAAAAAGGAGTGTGATCGCAATTGGCTTTTGTAGAAATTCAGCAGGGAGAATCGTTTGAAAGCGCCCTGCGTCGTTTCAAAAGAAAAGTGCAGATGGAAGCTATCATCAAAGAAATCAAAAAGCACTCTGCCTATTTGAAACCAGGCGAACGCAAACGTTTGAAAGCCGCCCAGGCCAGAAAACGGATGCGCAAACGGATGCGAAGAGACATTTCCGAGCTTTAGAAATCAAAAGATGCGGGGCGTAGCGCAGCTTGGTTAGCGCGCCTGCCTTGGGAGCAGGAGGTCGGTAGTTCGAATCTACTCGCCCCGATGGTCAGGCAGGCACCCGTAGCTCAAAGGATAGAGCAGCTGACTTCTAATCAGCAGGCTGCAGGTTCGAGTCCTGCCGGGTGCGCGGTATTATCCCAACAATTACGATCCAAGTCCGTTTTAGCGATTGAATCTTAACTATCTGAGGTGAAGAATGAACGCTCGAAAACCCTTTACGGCCGCAGTCGTGGGAGCGCTGGCTCTCATGTTCCTGGCAACCCTTTGGGCCCAGGATAGCGGAAATGAAAAGCTGACCTGGGAGCAGAGTAAGTCTGTCTACAACCGGCGCATCCGGCCCTCAGAACCTGCCGAAAAAATCGACTGGGACGGCCGCATCAACCGTCTGCTCCGGGAGGAAGCGGGCGACATCATCGTCACCGGTGTCGGCGATATGATCTTCAACGAGCAGATCAGCCGTCTCCCTGAGTCCTATCACCGGAACCTCTTCCGCCTGATGCAGGAGGCAGACATCGCCTACGGCAACCTCGAACTCTCCATCAACGACCACCCCGAGCTGCAGCGTCCCTTTTACAATTTCGGCGTTCCCCGTGAATTCGCCTGGGAGGTGGCCGCCATCGGCATCAACCTGGTGAGCATGACCAACAACCACACCTTCGACTTCGGCCAGGAAGGGCTCAAGGACTGCCTGCGCGCCCTGGACCTGACCAGCATCACCCACTCCGGTGCCGGCCTCACCCTGGCCGCGGCCCACGAGCCCGGCTCGATGGGAGTGCAGAGTCAGAAGACGCGCTTCGGCCTGCTCTCCTACCTGCGCGACTGGACCCCCCGCTTCCGCAGCAAGGATCCGTCCCTGCCCAGCCTGGCCTCCATCGACCCGGCGGTGATCCTGGTGGCCAAGCCCGACGGAACCGTGGAGGCGGTCGAGGGACCTTTGGAAAAAGACGTCAAGACCATGGAAGACGATATCACGCTGACCAAGCGGCACAACGACATCACCATGGTCGCCATCCACATCCACGACCGCAGCCATCACCGGGCCTATGGCATCCAGGACACCACCCCGGCCAACGACGAGATCACCTTCCGCCGGGCCATCGACGCCGGCGCCGATTTCGTCCTCGGCAGCGGGCCACACGTGTTGCGCGGCATCGAAATCTACAAGGGCAAGCCCATTTTTTACAGCCTGAGCAACTTCATCTACCAGTACCGCACCCCGGAAAAGATCCCCGTCGACCTCATCCACCAGCGGGACGGCGAGGTGGAGCGGCCGACAAACGTCTCGGTGTGGGACCGCCGCGATCAGCCTCGGACATTCGAAGGGATCATGCTCCGCCTGACCATCAACAAGGAAAAACTCCGCCGCATCGAGATCATCCCCGTCACCATCGACGACGAAGGGCCGCTCTACGGCGTGCCCCGGCTGGCCTCTGACAAGCGCGGCCGGGAGATCATCGAACGGCTGCAGCAACTTTCCAAGCCCTACGGAACCGCGATCGTCTCCAAGGGCTGGTACGCCGAGGTGGTATTGTAAGCATTTTCGCCATTGGAAATGATCTATGCTATGTTCTCTGCGTTTGGGTGCTCGGCCACAAGCAGGGCCGGGGCAATTTCCAGAAAAGGGGACAGGAAAAGCGCTCCCCGCCTTATTTTCAGCGGTGTGGACGAAAAGCTTCTAATCAGCAGGCTGCAGGTTCGAGTCCTGCCGGGTGCGCTTGTCAGTTCAACATCCCCGGGTTTCCTCAATCATCCCAAAATCGATTTTGGGCCTTTTCTGGGCCCATGGGAAAGGTTTTAGGATTTTTCCGTCATTTCACCAAAGCCAGAAAGTGAATCGTCCCGCCTATAATGGTAAACCTGTACGCCTCTGCAGGACATAGAACCCAATAGTCATCAACCGCACCAGGAAGGGATTAGTCCTCTAAGAGATTTGGGGTAAGATATCCCCCTCTTTAACCTTTGACCAATCAAAGTTGCTTGTTTCTTTTATTAAATTCCCCTAAAGTTTCATAGGATTTTTTCTTTCTTCTTTGTTCCGATAAAAGCATAATTCCGACAGCCAAAGCGACCACAATAATTATTGCAATAAGTGTATACATTTCTTCCTCCAAATCATTTTAATTAGCAATCAATCTCTTGTCAAATCAATTTAATAATCCAGTCGGGAACTCGATAATCTTCTAATCAGCAGGCTGCAGGTTCGAGTCCTGCCAGGTGCGCTTAATAATACAGTGTTTCCGGCCCTCCACCGCTAGTGATGATTATTTTAATCGAGTCCGTACTTGTCGACCAGGTAAATCAGAGAAGCCATGGCGGCGCTTCCCTGATTCAGGTAATCCTTATTAACATGCTCGAAGGTATCGTAGCCGCTATGGTGGTAATCGAAATAGTGAGCAGGATCAACGGCAAGTCCACCTAAAACCGCATTCTGTTTTTTCAAAAATTCAATATCAACCCCGCTGCCCTCATTTACAAAGACATTAACACCATAAGGTTCAAACAGATTCCTATAGCCTTGGAATTTAGTTAAATACTTCTCTTTTGTATCGAAGGTGAAACCGAGCGGTCTGTCGCAACCGCCATCGGATTCCAGCGCAAAGAGATGTTTCTTGTTCTTCAAACGGGCTTCTTCGGCATACTTTTTTCCTCCCCGCTGATTCATCTCTTCATCCATAAACAAGACAACCCGTAAAGTTCTTTTAGGCTTATAACCGATCGCATGAAAGATTTTCCAAACGGCAATCGCCTGAACGCATCCGCCGCCGTCATCATGAGCACCTTCGGTTATATCCCATGTATCAATATGTCCGCCAACTGTAATTATCTCGTTAGGAAACTCAACACCCCGCACTTCGCCTATTACATTATAGGATTTTGCATCGGCTAAAAACTTGCAATCCGATTTTAAGAAAAGGTTCAATTTGGGGTCATCCGCCAGCTGCTTGCTTAATATATCGGCATGCACAGTAGATATTGCAAAGGCAGGGATTTGTCTAGGCGTGTTCTCGTACCTCATAACTCCGGTATGCGGGAAAGTATCGTTTGCGGTAGTTACCGACCTTACGACAACCGCATCCGCACCATACCTGGCGGCTACTGACGCCCCCGTGAACCGGAAAGGGACAACCTCTCCATAAGCCGCAAAGGAATTTACCTTGTCAGGATTCATGGCCTTGTTAAAAAAAACGATTTTCCCTTTAACAACTTTTTCCCCCAGTTTATCCAGTTCCGCAAAGGATTTGACCTCAACGACCTCAGCCTTCAAGCCGTTTATTGATGTGCCAACCGAGTTGCCTAAAGCGCAAATCGAAAGTATTGTCTCCCCCAATTTTAATGATTTTATTACTCCGACCTCTTTGCCACCCCGTTCCCAATGCGCAACGGTACATTCCTGCAGATAAACGGCGTCAAAATTCTCTTTCTCCATAACCCCCTTCATATATTTGATTGCTCCAATTGATATTGGTGTACCGCAAAGCCTATTGGGATAGCTTTTACTGAGTATCCTCAGGGTATGATAGGATGATGTATCGCTATTAGCGGTTTTATAGATATCGGCAATGACCTCCTTATCGTTTTTGACCGAACACCCGAATAGAATAATTACTAAACTTATACTTATTAAAAAATTAGTTTTACCCATACTTGCATTTTAAGGATAATTATTTGAAATATCAATGGCGGATAAAGCTCACCTCCCAGTTTCATAAAAATCAAAACGCAAGCAATAAAAAATTACGGTAAAAAATCGCTTGAAAACAGGAATCTTGCATTTGTATTATTATTGTGGTTGTGTTAACTTGAATTCAGTTAAAAATCAGGAGGATTGAGATGAAAACAAAAAAATTCAACTTGAACTGGCAGAGTGTGCTTTTGGGCATGGTGCTGTGCATGGTGCTGGTGGTTTTTGTGGGCAGCAATGCCCAAGTGGTCCAGACAGCAGCCCAGACAGCCCTGCAGAAACCAGCGACCATGAATGTATTGTTGGCCAAAAGCGAATTGATCGACCAGAGGATTCTGGTCCTGGAAGAGAAAATAAACAAACTGCAAGCGAGCATGGATGAAACCTATGGAATCGTATTGAGGCTTTGGGAAAGAGGAGGAAAATAGTAAGCTTCGCTAAAAATAATTAAAATTAAATTCCGCTGGCTGCTTACGCCCCGTTGTAAACCTTGAAAGCTTCCTCCGCTGACTTGCCGTAAACGGTGATGGCGGTAACGGCATTGGTCAGGCGTATGGCTTCAGTCAGCGGCTTTTGGTGAATATTGCGGCCGGTGGCGCTGCCGGAAGCGCCGGAAATAAAAATCTGATCGTGCAGCTGCTGTAGGAATGCTTTGGGCTCCATGCTGGAACCGCCGGCGCAGACCACCTTGGTGCGCCCAGCCGCTTTGATGGCCTGCTTGAATATTTCCGCTGATTTTTGGCCTTCTTTTTTGGGATAATTGACCTTGACGAAATCGCTGCCTAGAGTGGCGGCCACGCCCGTGGCTCCGGCAATCAGCTCCGGGGATTTTTCATCCTTAACAGCTTTGCCGCGCGGATAAATCCATAGCACGGTGACCAGTCCATGGCGATGGGCCCAGTGAACGGCCTGGGCCGCTTCACGGATCATGGCGTTTTCATGTTCACTGCCCAGGTAAATGGTATAGCCGACGCCCAGGATGTTCAAACCGGTATTTTTCTTAAATTCCACCACCTGGCGCACATCGATCATCTGGGTGGAAAGGGGATCCTGCTGGGCCGTTTTGACCAAATTGGTCTTGGAATTCAACTTGACCAGGTAGGGAATGTCCGGATAATCGTTGGCATACATAGAGATCAGTCCGAGCTGGGTAGCGAACACCCCGATTTCTGCCTGGCTGGCAATTTTAAACAGATGCTCGGGATCGCAGTCATCGGCAGCGATGCCCGCTCCGTAAAAATCATCGTTTAAATGCTCGATTTTCTGGTCGCCGGCAAAAAGCATCAGGCGCTCCGACCCCAGGGTTATTTCATCATAATTGCTCAGATATTCATTTAGAACATCATTGGGAACATCGGCCGGTATATAATTTTTATCTTCCATGTAAACCTCCTGTCTGAATGATATGCAATTTTAAATTAATTTTCAACAGTTGCGAATAAATCAATCGTCGGAATTTTCCTGCAGATATCGCAATAAAAGTCGGTAGATTTTTTTTTCGCTGCCGGAAAGCAGGCTTTCATGTTTTTTAAGCAAGCCGGTTTCGCCTCTTTTCAGTGGACCGGATAGGGACTTTCGCCAGCCGTATTTCTTGATATTATGAAACGTTTGCTCTACCAACGGAAACAGGATATCCAAGCCGGGCTTGGCGGCCGTGCGGTCCAATTGCTGCTCGGCGAATTTCAAATTGGCGATTAAAAAATTGGCCGCGGCAATCGCCGCCATGTGAAAATACACCTTGTCCTGCTTTGGGACTGCCAGGACCCTGGCCTGAAGCTGAATGGCAATGCGCCGGGCCAGCCGCACAGCCGCTTCGTCTCCTTCCAATAAAAAAGTGACGCCGGAGAACAATTCCTCATCCTCCTGAAGACGAATGACCGTCTGCAGCGGGGAAAAAGAAGCCACCGCGGCCCCGGCCAGTCGCAAAGGCAATAGTTCATCCGAGGTTAGCGAATTGGCGGTATGAAAAAATATCTTGCCGAGCGGCGCGGTTTCGGTACTGACAAGTTCGGCCAAAGGTCCTATTTTTGATTCCTGCACGCAAATGAAAATAAAATCGGAATCCTGCACCAGTTTGGAGATATCCTTCGTGATATGGGCAGGGTATTGATTATTCAGGGCTTTTTTGAAAATATACTGCAATTGGAAACCTTTTTTTTGCAGCGCCTGGCTGAGGTTCAATCCGACCCGGCCCGCGCCGATTACTGAAAAACAATCCATTTATTCACCGTTGAAGATTTTCAGCCACTGCTCCACTTCATTTTGGGAAACCCGGGTATTTACCCTTTTCAAGGTTTCTTCCTTTTTGCCCTGAAAAAGAAAAGCTTTCTTCAAGGTAAAATAAAATTCGATGGAATTAATGGTGCGGGCGCCTTTTTCCTTGGCGTATTTTTTTAACTCGCGATCGGTGGTAACCAGGATGACCTCCTTTAGCTGCTGGTAATTGTCCAGGATGCGTTTAATTTCATCGTCAGCCGTGAGCCCGTAGCGCGGATAGACCACAGTCAGTTTAGCGTTGATGGGATTTTTCAGTTCGCTGCCCTGCGGTTCGCCGTCAAAAACCACCGTAATTTTGGTATTCTTGCTTTCCTGGAATTTCTTTATAAAAGAGACTATTTTCATCCGGGATTCCGGATCAGCCAATGAAAAATCGGGAGCGCTGCCGATCAGATTATTGCCATCGATTATGTAAGCCATTTACAATTCGATAAACCCGCCGGGTTGCAATATGGTTACTGCGCTTAAAGGCCCGACCAGCTTTTTAAATTCGACTGGGGACGATTTGATCAAGGCGAAAGTGTCGTAATGGATTGGAATGACCCGGGGTACGCGCAGCAGTTCAACGGCTTTGGCAGCCAGGCGCGGGGTCATGTTGTAGCGGCCGTCAATAGGTAAAAAAGCGATATCCGGATGGTACATTTCTCCGATCAGCTGCATCTCCAGGGTCAATCCCGTATCACCAGCGTGATATACAGTCTTGCCGTCCATAGCGACAATAATGCCGGCTGCGGTTCCACCAAGCCCGGCACTGTGAAAAGCCGGAACCAGAGAAACTTCCACGCCAGAGACATTCACGGTCCCACCGATGCCCATGCCTTCGGTCTTGATTTTTTTTGCCGCGGCCGCCAAACCAATCTCATACAATGCGACCAGGGTGGCCCCGGTTTTCTGGCAGATGGCGAAACTGTCGCCCAAGTGATCGCTATGATCATGGCTGACAATCACCACATCGGCGCGGGTGATATCTTGCGCCCGCAGGGATGCCATGGGGTTGTCGGTTAAAAAAGGATCGATAAAAATGATTTTACTGCCCTCGATTTTAAGGGCCGCGTGTCCGAGCCAAGTTATCTTCATTGGTCCTCCTCAGCCTGGGGGCCAACCCAGTTTGCGACCGCCCAGCAGATGCAGGTGCAGGTGAAAAACAGCCTGCCCGGCATCCCGCCCGGTATTGATCACCAGGCGGTATTGCGCCAGTCCGATTTTTTCAGCCGTTTTGCTGGCAAAGTGGAGCAAATGCCCCAGCAAGTGCGGATCGTGCGCTTCATTCATGGAAACTACATGCTGGCGCGGAATCACCAAAATATGAACCGGAGCCTGGGGTTCAATGTCTTTAAAACTGACGGCCAGCTCATCTTCGAGGATAAAAGTGGTAGGGATATCCCCGCCGGCAATTTTACAAAAAATACAAGGCTCCATTTTTTCTCCTAGATTATTTTAATATCTGCGCCTAAATTTTGCAATTTCAGCGGCATGGCTTCATAACCCCGGAACAACTGGTATGCATTTTCAATAATAGTTTCGCCTTCGGCCAGCAAGCCGCCGAGAACCAGCGCGGCGGAAGCGCGCAGATCAGTGGTTTTGATCACCGCCCCCAGCAGTCGAGTCGGGCCTTTAATGATAGCCGTATCGTGCTGGACTTCGATGGCAGCTCCCAGGCGGTTTAATTCGCCCACATGGTGGAAACGGTCATTGAATATTTTCTCTTTGACCCGGGAAATCCCGGTCGACTGGGTCAGCAAAGTAGTCAGTTGGGCTTGCAAATCGGTGGGAAATCCAGGATAAGGCTGGGTGACTACTTCGGCGGGAGCCAAGGTTTTATTCCCCTTTACCGCAATGGCCTGCTCGGAAACGGTCATCACCGCGCCCATACCTTTGAGAATCGTCAGCAAGCTGTGCAAATGCTCAGGCACCACTTCCTGTATTTTAATATCATTGCCGGCGAAACATCCGGCAAGCAGGTATGTTCCGGCTTCAATGCGGTCGGGAATGATCCGGTGCACGGTTCCATGCAGGGATGTTTGGCCGCGGATGACAACAGTTTCACCACCCTGGCCGCTGATGTCGGCCCCCATTTTTTGTAAAAGTGCGATTAGATCGCTCACTTCAGGTTCCAAAGCGCAATTGCTCAAAACCGTTGTACCTTGGGCCAAAGCAGCAGCCATGATCAGGTTTTCCGTCCCGGTAACCGTTTTGGCCGGGAAGTGATACTCAATGCCTTGCAAGCGGTTACAACTGGCAATAATATATTCGCCTTCTGAGCTGATTTCAGCCCCCATGGCTTGGAGTCCCTGCAAATGAAAATCGATTTTTCTCTCCCCGATGGCACAGCCGCCGGGAAAGGAAACTTTAGCAAAACCATGACGGGACAACATGGGGCCGAGGAGTAAAACCGAAGCCCGGGTAGTTTTGGCGGTTTCATGAGAAACCAGTGCCGATTTCACGACCGGCAAGGCAGCACGGATGGAATTCCCCTGGATTTCTCCCTGGGCACCGATTCCTCCCAGGGCGGCAAACATGACCTTGATATCTTCCACCATGGGCACATTTTGAAATTCCACCATTTCGGCGCTGAGGCAAATGGCAGCCAATTCAGGAAGGGCGGCGTTCTTGGCCCCGGAAATGGAAACGGTACCGCTCAGCGGCCTACCGCCTTGAATAGAAATCTTTGGTTGCTGCATGGTTTGTAAAATCAAATCCCACACTGGTTTATCTGTTCAACCAGGGCTATAATATACATGGTCCATAAGCGAAAGTCAAGAAAAATGCCGGCAAGCCCGGACTGCCCACGTCCCGGTATCGGGGCTGTCCACGTCCCGGTATCGGGGCTGTCCACGTCCCGGTATCGGGACTTGTCAAAAAAAGATCAATCTTATACAATTGACCAATGGTTCCAACATTATCCAGGCGAAAAAAACGGCCCGACCACATCCAGGTTCTGGTAATGCTGGCAATAGCGCTCGGGTTGTTTTCCTGCTTTAGCTTCCGCGTCGAAGTGCCCCTCGATCCTGAATGCGTCATCGACACGCTGGTGATAGTCAAAGCCATTCCGGCAAAAGCGGACTTGGAAAATAAAATCGCCGCCGAGCCGGTAGCAACCACCGACCCGAACCTTTACGCCCTGATCAAGGTGCTGCAGGTGAGCAAACCGCTAAAATTGCAGTGGCATTGGTACGCCCCGGACAAAAAACTGCTCAGGGAATCCAAGATTGCTGAAATCAATGCCAAGGGCAAATACCTGAGCTATTTTGTGGCCTGGGACGTATTGCCCCAAATCTACTATGCAGAAAAAAAAGGCCTCTGGACAGTGCTGATCACTGCCGATGGCTCTTACCTGGCCAAAACTGAATTTGAAATCAATTAGAGCCTTATAACAAATTCTAAAATTTGTTAGAGCCTTATAATAAATTTTCTGCGCTTTTAGCAAAGAAAATTTGTTATCTAAGGCTCTTATCCCCCC
>Ga0209539_1000248_pt1 | contig 33069 bp, 25 predicted proteins | sample BarGraNGADG00312_2_FD_184499 | JGI IMG/M metagenome (GOLD analysis project Ga0209539, IMG submission 184499) | Arctic peat soil microbial communities from Barrow, Alaska - Barrow Graham LP Ref core NGADG0011-312 (SPAdes) (version 2) | ecosystem: Environmental > Terrestrial > Soil > Wetlands >...
TTACGTACCGCACCTGAGGCCACGCTCGGAGATGGTCATCTCGGACGCGGTGTTCCGCTCGCCCGTGGTCATGATGAGCAAAGGAGGAGTGTTCTTCGCCGTCGTCCCTGACCTCGACGTCCTCCACGAAGCGTACAGCACCGGCTCCGCCCGCTATTACCTCGATTACCTGACCTCGGCCGGCGAGAACATGAGCCCGACCGTGAGCTTCGGCGCGGGGCACAGCCGCGTCAAGGGCCACGTCTACTTCGAGAGCGATTTCCAGCGCGAGACGGAGCTTGCCGAAGGCGTCCCGCTCAACCTTGCCTATCACCTCATCGTGGACCGCGACGGGTTCGGCGCCGCCGACGCCGTGGACTTCATCTGGAAGCGCTACGGCAGACGTCACTACGAGGCCGGCGAGCCGCAGACCGCGGGGTGGGACCGCTACGCGTCGGCGGGGCTCGCGCGGATCTTCAAGAGAGCAGACCTGTTCAAGACGTTTTCTCTCGAGGGGCAGGCGTGCGGAGGCACCATCGGAATCCATTTCATGACCCGCAAGGGCGTGAGGACCATGAGCTTCCGAGAGCTCCAGAGGTACCTGCGCTACCAGGAGATCGTCCTCGGCGTTTCGCGCAAGGGCATCGAGAAGATGAGCGAGCACCAGTGGCTCGAGCCGACCTACGAGAGAGCCTCGTACAGGTTCGGACCCAAGGCCCCCCCGCAGGTCTTCCTCCAGTCGTGGTTCAACAACCTGCGAAGCGCCTACGGCGCCTACTGGTTCGGGCGCCGGTGGAACGACCACGAGCTCCTGGAGCACTCACAGCGGGTGAAGAACCTCGCGATCCTCGCCCCCCGCGAAGGCGGGGCTTTTCCCTCGGTCTGCTACCCGACGGAGGCCGGGGTCTTCTGGTCGCGAGGGACGCGCGGCTTCAAGCACGTCGACTGGTATCACACCGCCGACTGCGCCACGACCGGCTACTACATGGCCGAGTGGTTCAGGGATCACGAGGGCGACCCGCGCCTCGTGGCGAGGTGCCGCGAGCTGGCCTCTTTCCTGATGGACGTGCAGCTCCCGTCGGGCGCGATACCGGCCTGGGTACAGCCCGTCGGCTCCACGAAGAAGATCTCGGCGGACCTCAAGGAGAGCGCGACGACAGCGGCGCCCGCCATGTTCCTGGCCCAGCTATACAGCATCCACAGCGACGTGGCTTATCTCGAGGCGGCGCTCAAGGCCTGCGACTTCCTGGCCCGCGAGGTCATCCCCTCGCAGAAGTGGTTCGACTACGAGACTTTCTACTCGTGCTCGAAGAAGAGGCTGGGCCTCTTCGACGAGAACACCGGCACGTATCCCCAGAACGCGATGAGCATGTTCTGGGCAGCCGAGGCGATGCTGCTCGTGTACCAGGCCACCCTGGAGGACGAGTACCTCGAGCTCGGGGAGCAGGTGCTGAACCACGCTTGCCTCCTGCAGCAGGCATGGGACCCGCCGTTTCTGTCCATCAACGCGTTCGGCGGCTTCGGTTCGATGAACACCGACGCAGAGTGGAACGACGCACGCCAGGGCCTGGCCGCGCCGCTGCTCATGGACTACTACCGGGCGACGGGCAAGGACATCTACATGGAGAGAGGCATCAGCGCGCTGCGCGCGTCATTCACGCTGATGTTCATCGACGAGAACAGGCCGGTGGCTCCGGGGAACATGAGGATCGCCATCCCCGAGGAGACGGGCTCGATTGCGGAGAACTACGCGCACTTCGGCTACGACCACGCGATTCCGGGGTTCCTGGACTCCGACTGGGGCGCCGGCAGCGCCTGTCACGCCGCGGCATACGCGCAGAAACACTACGGGGACATCTTCGTGGACGTCGCAAGGATGAAGGCGTTCGGGATAAACGGCTGCCGGGTCGACGGCATAACGGAGGAAAACGGCCTGATCTCTCTTGAAGTCGTGAGTCACATAGACGCGGGGACAGAGGTCATGGTCAGGCTAGCGGGCGAGGCGGGACATCGCCTCGAGGTGAACCGGGCACCGGCAAAGCGCACCGGCGCGGGTGAGTTCAGCGTGCTTCTCTGAGGTCGCGAAAAAAATCACCGTGCTCGCTACTTCTTGTTCTTGTGACGGTTCTTCTTGAGCTGCTTCTTATGCTTCTTCTTGCGCATCTTCTTGCGCCTTTTCTTGATTACAGAACTCATGGGTGCGCCTGTTCGCCGACCCCCTTTCTCTACTGGTTCACGGACACAACAGAGAGAATCCTACCATAAAACGCGGCCGCCGGGGCATGCACGCGCGTCGGGAGGCACCACTGGGGCCTGACCCCGGTGGTGCTTTTTTCACAGAAGTGCGTTCTTGCGGAGGAATGTCTCGATGCGGAAATCGATCACGTCCGGCTGCTCGATCAGAGTGGCGTGGGTCCCGTAGGGGACCACGAACAGCTCGGCACCCTTGATCTCTTTATAGATCCTCTTGACCAGCCGCATCGGGCACATGCCGTCTTTCTCGCCGGCGATTACGAGAGTCGGCACATCGATCGACGGCAGGACGTCGGCCGCCGAGTGCCGCGCCATGCCCAGGAGCGCGCGCAGCTCGTTCGCGAAACCCATCTTCGCGATGTGCTCGAAGTACAGGTCCATCTCCTGCTTCGAGCAGCGGTTCCTGTCGATCTCGACGGCCTTGGCGATCGGCCACGTGATCGGCGACAGCAGCAGCGGGACACCCACGGCCTCGAGGCCGCCGGGGTGCTCGATGAAATGCTGGAAGATGCTCGTGTAGGTGTCCACGAACCGATCGGATGTGCCGAAGGCTTCAAAGGGATTGGCGGCGGGCCCGTTTAGAGGGACGAGCGCCGCGACGCGGTCCATGTTGTCCCGGCAGAATTCCAGCACGACCTGCGACCCCATCGAGAACCCGACCAGCACGGCTTTGTCTATCCCGGCATGGTCCAGGACCGCCTTGAGGTCCTCCGCGTAGCACGCGATCTCGAAGGTGTCGAGGTCTTCGGGCACGTCCGAGCGCCCGTGCCCTCTGTAGTCCCAGCAGATCACGCGCGCGCACCGCGAGAAGTGGTCCTCGAAGTAGTGGAAGAACGTGGAGGTGTTGGCGACGCCGTTGCAGGCGACGATCGGCAGCCCGTGGCCCCTGCTGGAATACCGGATAACGGTCCCGTCGAAACTCTCGGCCTGGTGGACCTCGCCTTTGACGAGGTACTTCATCTGCACGGCCCCCGGCAATACTACCTCCTCGATCGCGAAATACAGCGTGGATTCGTCGGCGTCGTGACCGTATGCAGTTGGGGGCCCGGTCAGTGGCCCAGGCGCTCACCGATGAGGACGACGGTGATCCCCGTGTCGCAAGGCTGCCTCGTCACGACGGTGTTGACGGAGCACATGGCGAGCGGCGTCTCGCACTCGACGCAGCGCTCCGTGCGCACGCACTCGACGTCAAGCTCGAGGCGCTTGGCGCACTGGGGGACGCAGTTGTCCCTGGCGCGCAGGAAGGCCTCTTCGAGGCCGTCGACGATGTGGTTGAAGCCCGCAACCAGGATCATGGAGTCGGGCTTTCGCCCCGGGCCCCAGACCCCGATGAGCTCGGGCTCTACTTTCACGAGCATGCCGTCGGTGGTGACGGCGCAGACAGTCGAAAGGTACGCCGCTCTGGACGGAATCCGCGAGCGCCTGCGAGAGGCTCCACCCATCGCGAGCGGCATCGCGCTCTTCATGTGGTTGCCGCGCGCGGCCAGCGTGGAGATTATGCCCATCTCCTCCAGGGTGGCGGTGTCCCAGTAGAACACGGGCTGGTGGACCGGCAGGCCGGATAGTATGCACCGGTTCGCTTCCGAGGTCGTCGGCACCGGCAGGACGGTGAAATCCCTGTCGGCGAGCGCCGCGGCGGTCGAGAGCACGCGCTCCCGGACGCGGCTGTCTCTGAAGTCTTTCCAGAGCTCAAGTATGCTTTCGTCTATCTTTGAAGCCAATTCCAAACCCTCCAGTGCGATCCGGCGCCATTAATCATAAAGGATTTGGACCTGTAAAGGGGAGAATCAGCAAGAGAAGCAACACGTGGCGGGTCAGACCGCTCAGGTCACGTCGTAGATCACAAACTCAAAGCAGGCGCCCGCGTCGTTGCGGAAGGTGATCGTGCCTCCGTACACGCCCACGATCTTCTCGACGGTCGCGAGGCCTATCCCGGATTTGCCCGCCGCGCCGGACACGAACGGGAGGAAGATATTCGCGGCTTCGTCCTCGCCGATGCCGGACCCGTTGTCCCTGACCGCGTACTGGTGGCCCCCGTCGTCATCCCTCCCCGCATACTCAACGGCGATCTGCGGCTTTCTCGAATCGTTGTGCTTGATGGCGTTGTCCAGGAGGTTGCTGAAGAGCTGATACATGTGCGTAGGGCTTGCGGTCACCCTGCCCAGGTTGCCGTCAGTCCGGACCTTCACGTGCTTCGACTTGATCTCGCCGCGCCGCTCGGCGAGTATCCCCGACACCACGGCGGCGATGTCGACGTCCACTGCGTCGCGCGGCTTCTGCGCGGCTTCCGCCAGCTCCAGCAGGTCATCGATGAGCTGGTTCGACTTCTCGACGTTGGTCTCGATGATGGAAGCCATCTCGACCACGCCGCTTATGGTGTCCTCCTCCATCTCACCCTTGAGGAGGCTCTGGATCGTCCCGCTGGCTACGCCGATCGAAGCGAGCGGACCCTTGAGGTCGTGGGACACCATGTGCGCGTATCCCTCGAGCTCGTTGTTGAGCACCTGCAACTCGTGCTCGGCGCGCTTTCGCTCGGTGATGTCACGTATCGTGACCATGAAGGCCGTGGGGTTTCCCTCCGGGTCGCGCAGGAGCGAGACCATGAACTCGCCCGTGTAGGACGTGCCGTCCCGCCTCCTCAACAGGAAGTCCACGGGCCCCATGAAGCCCGTCTCGATCGTGCTCAGCGCCTGGGCGGCCGCGCGCTCCCTGCTCTCAGGGAGCAGGACCTCGAGGGCATCGGCACCGATCAGCTCCGACGCGCCGGAAGCCCCCATATGCTCGACTGCTTTGTCAGAGACCATGGTCACCTTGAAGTCGAGGTCGGTCACGACCACGGCGTCCGGGGACGTCGCAAGCAGGCCCCTGTACAGCTCTTCGGATTCCGCCAGCGCCTGCTGGGCCAGCTTGCGCTCGCGCACGTCGCGCGCGATGCCGAACTCTCCAACCACCTCGCCGTTCCGCAGCAGCGGCGCGCTGATGAACTCGGCGGTCGCGTATTCGCCCGTGCGGGTCATTATGCGAAGCTCGTAGGGGGCCGGGTAGCCGCCCGACTTCGCCGTCTCGAATGTCTCGATCGCCTTCATGACGTCGTCGGGATGGATCAGGGGCGCGAAAGGCTTGCCCATCCATTCTTCGCGCGTGAAACCTGTGAGCGTCTCGAAAGACTGGTTGAGCGAAGTAAGCTCGCCCTCCGGGGAGATGGAGTAGATGACGTCGGGCGCCGTGTCGAACAGCTGCCTCAGGCGCCCCTCGCTGTCCCTCAGGGCGTCCTCGACCGCCTTCCGGTCGGTTATGTCGCGGCCGACTCCCTGGATCTCGGCGATGTTTCCGTTCTCGCCGTCGAATATCGCCCTGTTCGTCCACTGCTGCCACCGGATCTCGCCGTCGCCGTTGATGACGCGGTGCTCCACCGTTACCACGGGTTGCTCCCGGCTGAGGGTGGCGAGCTGTTCGGCGACAAGCTGGCGGTCTTCCTCGGGGATGCGCGGCATGAACGATCCGGACTGCATCTCCTCGCGGGTGGTTCCGAAGTACCTGGCGCAGACGTCATTAACGAATGTCACGGTCCCATCGACGTTGTACCGCGATATGAGCTCCGCCTGGTCCTCGACGATCGCCCTGTAAGCGGCCTCGCTTCTCTGCAGGGCTTCCTCGGCCTCCTTGCGTACGCTGATGTCGCGGATGATGGCCGTGATACACAAGTCGTCTCCGACGACCCACGGGGTCGACCGGGAGAGCTCCATCGCGAACTCGGTCCCGTCTTTTCGCAGGCCGGTCATCTCGTACGTGCGGCCGGCGCCCCTTGAGCCCTCCGACGCGACTCGCATGAGCGATTGCATGCGCGCTTCGCGAAGGCGCTCGGGAAGCATGAGCGTGAGTTTCTTGTTGAGGACCTCGTCGGCCCTGTACCCGAACATCACCTGCGCGCCCGGGTTCCAGAAGGTGATGCGCAGGTCGCTGTCGGCGCAGACGATGGCCTCGTTCGCAGTCTCGGCGACCGACCTGAACCTCTCCTCGCTGTCCTTCAGCATCGTGAGGTTGAGCGATGTCTGCAGCGCCACCGAGGCGATCTCGCCGAACGCCGACGCCATCAGCGAGTCTCGCTTCGTGAAGCCGGCGGGTTTGTTGAAGAGCGCCATCACCCCGGCCGCCACGCCTTCCGCAAGCAAGGGTGCCACCAGCATGCTTCTGACGGGGCTCTTGTCCTCGGCCTGCGCCTGCGCGAACTCGCTCGAGTCGAAAGAGTTCTCGATGACCGCCCGGCCCGCTACGAATTCTTTCACGTAGGCTTCGCGGATCTGCCTGTATGGCAGCGGCAGGAACTGCTCCCGCTGGGACTCCGGGTCGAATATCAGGATCTCGTCGTCGGCGAAGAGGGCGACGTAGCCGACCGGCGCGCCGATCAGCTTCTTGCACAGCCTGAAGATGTCCGTTGCGGTCTCGACGAACTCCTTGTGCTCCATCACGAGCCTTGTGCTCTCGAGGAGCGCGGTGATCTCCTCGCGGCGCTCGTTCGTCTCCGTCACCATGTTGCGCAGCGCAAGTTCGGTGCGCTTCCTGTCCGAGATGTCCCTGCCCAGCCCGGCGATCGCCACGGGCTTGCCGGATTCATCTCTGAGGAGCGCCCCCGAGAGTTCGTACGGGACAGTGGTGCCGTCCTTACAGATGACGCTCGTCTCGGCGCGCTGCGGCTCGCCCGTCGCGAACACCCGCTCGATGGCGCTCTGCAGCCGGGAGTAGCCTTCGGGACTGTGAAACTCGGAGGGCTTCTTGTGCCGTATCTCTTCGTCCGTGTACCCGGTTACCTCGTTGAGCCCGTTGTTCCAGCGGAGGTAACTGCCGTCCGGGTCGATCAGCACAAAGATCTCCGACATGGTGTCGAGGACCGTCATCGTGAAAGCCTTCTCGCGCTCGAGGCTCATCGCCGCGCGCTTTTCGTCGCTCAGGTCCTTGACCGTGATGATGTATCGCGGCCCTCGCCTCGTCATGACTTCCCGCGCGCCCACCACGACCGGGATCCTGTGGCCGTCGCGGTGCTGGTTCTCGAACTCGACCCACTCGCCGGCGAGCAGCGCCCCCTGGACGTCCTCGAAATCACGCAGCTTGTCGGGAGGCAGCAACTCGGTGGCGGCGCGCCCGTTGAGCTCGCCGGGCTCGTATCCCAACAGCGCGCAGGCCGCGCGGTTGGCGTCCTCGATGTCCCCCTCGAGGGTCTCGATGAAAAGCGCCTCGTCCGAGTCGTCGAACAGGGAGCGGTAGAAGGCTTCGCTCTCGGCGAGCGCGTTCTGCACGCGCGCGAACTGTCGCTGGCCGAGGGCGCGCTGCACGGCGTCGGCGAGCCTCCCTTCAAGCTCCTCGTTCTTGAGCACGTAGCCGAATGCGCCGTCGCGCACGGCCCACGAAGCCACTTCTTCGTTTCCGTGGCCGGTGACCATGATGACGTGCGGGTGGTCTTCCTTGGAGTTGATCTCTGAGAGGAGCTCCAGCCCCGTGCCGTCCGTGAAGATGTAGCCGAGAGCGACGATATCGAAAGTCTCGGCGGCGAGGACCTCGCGAGCTTCCCTGAGGTTTCCCCGCACCTCGACCTCCGCGTCGAATCTCTTCGCGAGCAAGCGGCTGATCCGCTCTGCCGGAGAGGGGTCGGAGTCGACAACAAGGATTCTTGGGTTCTTCTGAACGTTCATCGGCGTCCTCATCCCGGCCGATTCGAGATAGATATCCCGGGTCTGGATTTAATGAGCCGCATTGATCGGACAATCCCACTTCTGATGTTGCGGCCTGATAATATCACAATCGGCGCGGACGCAGCCCGACCTTACCACTCGTCCTTCGTGAAGGCCGCCGTGATGGCTTCGCGGTCCCCGCCGCGCAGCGCCGATATTATCTCGCCGTAGGCTTTCGCGGAGTTCGTGCCCCAGGCGTCGACCGAACTGACCTTCACCGGCGAGCGGGACCGGTCGACGGTGAAGATGCCGAACCGGGGATCGAAAGAGCCCCACTCGTAGTTGTCCACCATCGACCAGTAGAGGTAGCCGATGAGCGGGACCCCGTCCTTGAGCGCCCTCATGGCCTCGAAGATGTAGGCCTGCAGAAAGGTGTCCTTGGTCGCTGCGTCGCGGCGTTGTTCGACGCGCCCCTCGTGGACCTTGTGGGCCATGCCGTTCTCGACCAGGAAGACGGGCAGCCCTTCGCCGTTGATGGTCTCCGCCTTCAGGAAGTGGTACATCGCGACCGGGTTCAGGACCCACTCCCAGTGTTCGGCATTGAAGTTGAACCTCTTTTCCTTGATGTCTTGCACCGTGGGGGGCTTGATCAGGTTCTTCACGAACGGGTCGTAGAAGTCGACCGCCAGGTAATCGAGCTTGTCCGCCGTGTCCGAAGAGTAGATGGCGTCGACTCCGGCCTGGAGCCTGGCAGGGTCCATCAGGCGCTGCGCCAGTTTCTCGAGGAGGCGCTCGGCGCCGCGGTTCAGGTGCGATGCCTTGCGGACCTCCGGGCACCTGGCGATCTCCGCGTCCCAGGACTTCTTGCCGGCCTGGAGATACTCGGCCAGGTCTTTGCGCTCGATGCCGTTCCGGCGGGCGTTAAGAAGGTCCGTCATGATCTTGTCGAGTCCGTAGACCGAGAAGTTGATGGTGTTGTAGCTCACGGAGGGCTTCTCCCACGCGTGCTCCGAGTAGACGCGATGGATCGTGTCGTACGCCCGGCAGTGAGCCTCGATCATGTTGCCCCATGCGCGCAGCGCCCTGTGGTAGCCGGGCTTGCGGTGGGGAAGGGCGCGAAGCATGTAGGTCAGGAAGACCCAGCCGTTCGGCTCGTTGAGCGTGATCCAGTACTTGACCGGTCGCAGCGAGTGGGCTTCCACCAGGAGCCGGTTGATCCTGGTTGCCATCTCCTCGACGTAACGCCGGTAGAGGTCGAGCTCCTCGTGCTCGACCCAGAAGTCGAGCCCGAGCCAGTATGGGTGAGTGAAGTGATGGAGCGTTACCACGGGCTCCATGCCGGCTTCCATTATGGCCGCGATCATGTCCGCGTAAGCTTCGATCGCGCCCTGGTCGAAGTCGGGCACCTTGCTGGAGGTCAGGGATGTCTCCGGCTGCACGCGCGCCCACTCGATGCCGATGCGGAAAGCGTTGAGCCCCATGGACGAGGCGAGCTCGATCTCCTCGGGGTATTCGGTCCAGAAGCGGATCGCCTCGCCGGAAAGCTCCACGCGGCCCGAGCGCTCGAACTCGGCCCAGTTGTTGAGGGGCTCGCCGTGCGCGTTGAAGCCGCCTTCGACCTGGTATGGGGCGTTCGCGCAGCCGAACATGAAATCCTTGGGTAGTGAGAACCTGTCATCGAAGAGCTGCTCGAGGTCCCTTTTCGAGTAATGCCGGCCGAACTCCATTCTCGTCCTCCTTACCGCCCGCCTCCGAGTCGCCTCAACAGCAGAACCTGCATCCGGTCGGGATGTCGATCGTGAGCGCGCACAGAGAGATGTCCGCGCCGCAGGCGTCCTCCATCCAGTAGAAGAGGTCTTCGGCGTTGACGTAGTCGTCCCTCGCGGGCGGTTCGTCGCTCCTGACTGTGTTCTCTTTATCTTCCATGGTGTCCGGCTGCCTCCGCTGTTGAGCCAATTCTATCCCACTCTCAGATGACACCTGCCGCGAGGAGTATTCCGAAGACTATGAAGACGACTCCCGAGGCCCAGCGGATCCACTTGATCGGCAGGTAGTGCCCCAGGAGTTTCCCGATTATCGCGCCCAGGAAGGCTGACAGGATGAGCGCGAGTGTTCCGCCGAGAAAGATCCACAGCGGCATCTGGAATCGCGAAGTCAGCGCCACGAGGCCGAGCTGGGTCTTGTCGCCGAGCTCCATGAGAGCGACGTAGATAAGAGCGGTCAGGAACGGGTTGCGCGTGCTCTTCGGCGCGTCCTCGGCCTCTTCTTTCACCGGCCGGAAGGACAGCAGTCCGAACACGATAAAGACGGCGGCGGACAGGTAGCGGATGACGTCGGCCGGCACGAACCTGGCAAGGACTTCGCCGACGGTGACGGCAAGGAGGTTGAGGACGGTGAACGCGACCGCCGCCCCCAGGAAAGTGGGCAGCCACCCGTAGCGCGCGGACAGCGTCAGCACGGCCAGCTGGGTCTTGTCACCCAGCTCGGCTATGAACGTAAGCCCGAAGGCGGCGCCGAAAGCTTTTAACATCAGGGTGAGCTCCCCGCCCCTAGTGGACCGTCCCACAGATATCTTGGCATTCGACCGCGACCACTCCGGCGAGGGAGCCCAGTATGGCCCCGATGATGCCGATCCAGACGAACACGCCCCCTGGCTTCTTGAACAGCCCTGTCATCTGGCCGATTGTGGGATCTTTCATGAAGCACACCTTCCTCCGCCTGCATGCAGCTCCGGGCCCATACTACCAATAAGGACGAGGTCGGGTCGTGCATCTCGCGTTTTTTGGGTTGCACACCTGACCCTGACATATTTGGTATCATTCACCGTGCGTTCCGCGCTCACCGACCGGGGGCATCGCGGGACGGTGGACATCAACGACCAGGGGGTAACCATGGCAGGATTAGTGGCTTACGGGGCCTACATCCCTTGGCTGCGGCTCGAGCGCAAGCTCATAGCCGAAGCCTGGGGGATCCCGGGCGCCCCGGGTGAGATCGCAGTGGCCAACTTCGACGAGGACAGCGTGACCATGGCCGTCGAGGCCTCTCGCGACTGCATCCTCGACGAGCCCGAAGGAGTGGGCGGCCTTTACTTCGCATCCACCTCGGCGCCCTACGCGGAGAAATCATCGGCAACGCTCGTCGCGAGCGTCCTCGACCTGGCTTCTGGCGCGGCGACCGCGGACTTCGGCGCATCGCTCGGGTGCGGCGTGGCGGCGCTTCTCGGCGCGGCGAACGCCGTCGACTCGGGCGCGGCCGACAGCGTGCTCGTCGCGGCCGCCGAGTGCAGGCTCGCCCGCCCCAAGACGGCTGACGAGCAGACGATGGGCGACGGCGCAGGCGCGATCCTCATCGGCAAAGACAACGTGATAGCAGAGATCAAGGGCGTCTACTCCTCGTACGACGAGACGCTCGGCTCGTGGAAGCTTCCCGGCGAAGAACTGCCGCGAGAGTCCAACCCGCGCTGGTTCACCGCCAACGCGTACATCCCGTCGCTCGCGAACGCAGTGAAGGCCGCGGTCGGCGAGTTCGGCGTGGCGCCCGACGACATCAGCAAGATCGTCCTGTCCGCCCCCGACTTCCGCACCCACCAACAGATAGCCAAGGCGCTCGGCATGAAGGACCCCGCGAAGGTCCAGGACGCGCTCTTCGCGTTCGTCGGCGGCACGGGCTGCGCGCAGCCTGTGATGATGCTGGCCGGCGCGCTCGAGGACGCGAGCCCCGGCGACAAGATCCTGGTTGCCGGCGGCGGCGATACATACGACGTCATGCTGCTCGAGGTGACCGACAAGATCAAAGACCTGAAGCCTCGAAGGGGCATCAAGGGATACCTCGCCTCGAAGAAGAACCTCGACTCATACGCGAAGTTCCTGGCCCGCAAGGACCTCGTGCCGGTCGAGCAGGAGGAGAACACATCGTCCGCCATCCAGATGTGGCGCGACCGCAAGTCCGTCCTCCCTCTCTACGGCAAGAAGTGCGAGGCATGCGAGACAGTCTACTTCCCACCCCGGCGCGTCTGCCCCAACTGCCACGAGTACAACAAGAACGTGGACTGGAAGCTCCGTAAGACGGGCAAGCTCTGGAACTCGATCGACGACATGCTGACGCCGAGCCCCGAGCCGCCGACGACGCTGACGATCTCCGACCTGGACGGGGGCGGCAGGATTTTCATGCAGATGACCGACAGGAACGTCGAAGACATCGAGCTCGGCATGGACGTAGAGCTTGTTTTCCGGATAATCCACGACGGCGGCAACTTCCATAATTATTTCTGGAAGACCCGGCCGGTCCGCTAAGGAGGTATACAGATGGCAGATCTCAAAGACGTTGCCGTGATCGGCGTCGGCGCCACGAAGTTCGGTGAGAACTTCCAGTGGGGCGTCGACGACATGCTGACCATAGCCGGGTTCGAGGCGATGGAAGACGCCGGCATCAAGCCGGAGCAGATAGAGGCCGGCTGGATCGGCATACAGTACCCGTTCACCGGCTTCTCGGGCGCGACTATGTCGGATGCCCTCAAGACTTACGACATCCCGATCACGCACACGGAGAACTACTGCGTGTCAGGGCTGGACGCTTTCCGCAACGCATGCCTGGCTGTCGCGAGCGAGCAGTTCGACATGGTCATCGCGTGCGGAGTCGAGAAGATCACCGACCAGGGCGGTCGCGGCCTTCCCACGTCGGGGTTCGGCCACCCGGTGCAGATGTCCGGGCTCACGGCGCCATCGGCGTTCGGGCTTGCGTTCCCGAGGCACGCGAAGGAGTTCGGGACCACCAAGGAGCACCTGGCGCACATCGCGGTAAAGAACCACTTCAACGGCGCAGTGAACCCCAAGGCCCACTTCCGCCGCGAGGTGACCCTCGAGCAGGTCATGAAGGCCCCGATCATCAGCGGGCCGCTCGGGCTGCTGGACTGCTGCCCGATCTCGGACGGATCGGCCGCGGCGATCATCACCCGCACCGACATCGCCAAGAAATACCGCGACGACTACGTGACCATCAAGGGCATGGGCTTCGCGGCGTACACGAACCTCATGATGTACGACAAGAACTTCGACTACCTCGCGTGGCGCCCGACGGTCAAGGCCGCAGAGAAGGCCTACGCGATGGCCGGCATCACCGACCCGCCGAACGAGGTGGACCTCGCCGAGTGCCACGACTGCTTCACGATCACCGAGCTCCTGAACGTCGAGGACCTGGGCTTCTGCAAGAAGGGCGACGGCGGCCCGGCGATGGCCGAGGGCAGGTTCAACATCGACGGACAGGTCGCAGTGAACCCGTCCGGCGGGCTCAAGTGCTTCGGGCATCCGATCGGCGCGACCGGCGTCCGGATGATCTACGAGGTCACCAAGCAGCTGCAGGGCCGCGCGGACGGCCGCCAGCGTGAGAACGCGAAGGTGGGCATGGCCCACAACCTGGGCGGCCTCGGCGGAGTCATCTGCGGAGTGGTCATCCTCACTAACGAAAAATAGAAGAACAGAAAAAATGCACCACTGGGGTCAGGCACCAGTGGTGCATTTTCATTTCTTGAGGCTGCTCGCCAGCATCGCGGGCGGGAACCGGCGCACCCGCTCGGTGACCACAGGCTCGAAACCCGCGCCCACCATGAGCAGCGCGAGGCTCCGCCGGTCATAGTAGTGGTCGTCCTGTGCCTTCGCCCGCCCGTACGCGAGCATCAGCCGGCCGCCCAGCCCTTCGGCCGACATGTCGCAAATAACCAGCTTGCCCCCCGGCTTGAGGACGCGCCTCGCCTCCGACAGCGCAGCATCGGGGTCGGGGAAGTGATGGAAGGCTATGCAGGAAGTGACGATGTCGAAGTCCTCGTCCGGGAACGGCAGCGACTCGGCGGTCGCGTGGAAGAACTCGATGTTCGGCAGGTCTCCGGACAGCCCGCGCGCGACCTCCAGCATCCCTCCGCTCGGGTCCAAGCCCGCCAGGCGACCGGCGCCGGCCCTCGCGAACCTGCGCAGCATGTCTCCTGTCCCGCAGCCCAGGTCGAGGACGTCCTTGCCGGCCACCGCGCCCACCTGCGTCTGCAGGTGCTCGTGCACGGGCTCGAAGAAATGCCTCCAGGTGAATGAATTCTCGTATGTTCTCGACCACCTGTCGAAGCGCACGACGTCCGCCCTGCTCTTTTCATCCTTGCTCACGGGCCCACCTCAATAGTCGACGCCGATGAAGTATTTCCAGTCCAGCTTGTAGCGCCGCTTTTCGAGTATGCGCTCGCGAGTGCGCTGTCCGATCAGCCTGGTCTTCAGGAAGAAGTCGAGCGCGCGGGCCGATGCGCGTGAAACGGGCCACGGAAGGGAATCGCATTTCCGGTACGCCACCATGAGCAGGACGATGTTCTCGCAGATCATCTGGACCTGGGCGCGGCTCATCTTGTCGAGCTTGAGCTCGGAGCGCCCTGAGAACAGCGTGTCGGGGGTCGCGTCGCCGAGCATCCCGCCCTCGACGCACTCGTCGTGGATGCGCGTGTGCGGGAACGGGCACAGCGCCGTTATCTGCGCGAGGCTCGGGCCGATCCGGGCGTTCATCTTCACCGTGTCCAGCGCCATCGAGATCGTCTCGTGAGGGAAGCCGACCATGTTGAGCGAGACGGTCGCGATCCCTGCGTCCTTGCAGAGCTGGAAAGCATTGAGGATCTTCTCGTCTTTCATCGGCCGGCGCAGGACGTTCTTGCGCAGCCAGTAGTTGCCGCTCTCGACCCCCATCGCGATCGCGCTGCAGCCCGCCGACGCCAGCAGGCCCACCATCTCCTCGTTCAGGAGGTCGACTCGCGCGTTGCAGATGAAAGGCAGCCCGACCCGCTCCCTGTAGAGCTGGGCGAACTCGCGGAACCAGTTTCGGTCGAGCGTGAGTATGTCGTCGTCGAACCTGACCTGCTCTATGTCCGGGTAAATCTCGCGCGCGGCCTCGATCTCGTCCATCACGTTGCCGGGGCTGCGGAAGCGCACGTATTTCCCGGGGTTCGGGTAGATGCTCTTCTGCAGGTGGTTGCAGCAGTACGAGCAGTCGAACGGGCACCCGCGCGACGCCATCATCGTCAGCCGTTTCTTCTGGTTTGATGCGAAGTTAGCCTCGTCGAAGATCTCGCGGTCCGGGAAGGGGAGCGAGTCCAGGTCCTCGACCAGCGGCCGGACGGGGTTTCTGATGATCGTCTCGCCGCTCCTGGACCAGATGCCCTCGATGGTGTCCGTCGGCCTGCCGGCCTCGAGCGCGCCGCAGAGCTCGAGGAGTGCTTCCTCGCCCTCGCCCACGCATACGTAGTCGATGCACTTTTCTGCAATCGTTTCCTCCGGGGCGATCGTCGGATGCAAGCCGCCGCAGGCCACCGGCAGCCCCAAGTCCTCCTTCACCCACGAGGCGAGCTCTTTGACCTTGGAGAACTGCAGGGTCGTGGCCGAGAACGCCACCAGGTCCGCGCCGGACCTGCTTATGGAGGCGATTATCTCGTCTCTGGGGATGGGCGCGACGATGTGAAGCAACTCGACGGAGTGCCCTGCGCGTTTGAGCGCCGAGGACAGGTATCCTATTCCGAGATAGACCCGGCCCTGCGGCTCGGTGTGTACGTCCTGCGTCCCGAAGTAATCAGGGTAAACAAATGTGACCTTCATCCGCGAAATGATATCAGACATGCAAAGGCGTTGCGCCAATGGGGTCTGACCCCGATGGCGCAGTCTCATAAGCCAGATTGCCAGAGCGACCGGCAACCTTTATTCTTTAGAGCACAAGATGGACTGCAGGGCGCCTACACCGAACGGATAAGCAGATCATGAACGTCTATCAGATGCTCGCATATGAAAGCATGCGGACCTTATTCGGTCCGTGGCTTACGTTTGCCTTCAGGATCCACGCCGAGGGCGCGGAGAACATCCCCAAGCAAGGCGGCGCGCTCCTCATCTGCAACCACAGGTCCGTACTGGATCCCGTGGCGCTCATGACCGAGATAGACCGCTACATCCACTTCGTCGCGGGCTCGCATGGGTTCGTCGTCCCGATGGTCAAGACTTTCTACCACATGACCGGGATGGTGAAGCTCTCCCTCAAGGGAGGCACCCGCAGCGGCAGGGGCCTGGACGAGGCAGTCCAGCTGATGAAGGACGGCGAGATCGTAGGGATCTTCCCCGAGGGCATCGAGTCTTTCATGCGCCCGGACAAGGCCAGCAAGATCAGCTACTTCCGCACAGGGTTTGCGCGGATGGCGCTCGAGGCGGGCGTACCGATCATCCCGGTCGCTGTCGTGCCGAGCGAAGAAGTGAAGCTGCCGGCGATCCCCGCGAAGATCGTGAGCACCTACGTCGACCACCCGGCCGCCGCCGAGGGCTCGTTCCGCTTCATGCTGTATCGCCGGATGACGGTGAGGATCGGAAAGCCCATCGACCTTTCAGGGTTCCTCGACAACCCTCTTACGAAGCACTCGATCGACACGTTGAGCGGAAAGCTGCGGCGGGTCGTCATCAAGCTCTACAACGGCGAGGACCTGGGGCGGTTCGTCTACGGCGAGCAGCCTTTCGACATCTATACCGACCGCATCTAGCCGCGGCTCTCTCGGTCCTTCACGCCCGCAAAAGCCCCGATGAGCGCGCACGCGATGCCGAGCGCGAGCAACCCCAGGGGGATGTACTCGTACTGGAGCCTTATCTTCTTGATCTCTTCGCTCGCGAAGCTCGCGCCCCCCGACAGGCTGGTGACGGTCTCTTTGACATCCAGCTTCTCGATGTCCCGGCCGAGCGCGAGCCCGTTCGTCAGGTCCTTGAGAAGGACGCTTTCCGTCCGCGACGCCTCGCGCGTGCCGACCAGGCTGCCCGAGACCGGCTCGACCAGGAACTCGGTGGCCAGGCTTCCCCTGTAGTCCGCGGTGATGACGTCGGTGTCGGCGACGCCGGCCACCTGGGCGCCCAGCATCTGCTTCATCTGCGCGCCGGTCATCCGCGCGGGGAACCCCGGCGGGGGAGAGGCCAGTGGCTGGTCGCTGTACTCCTCCTTGAAGACGTACGCGCTCACTCCGCCGTAAGTCGTCTTGCCGCTGAACACCCCGACCTGCGGCCTGCCCGTGGCGTCGTCCCACACCGGGATATCCGCTTTCGGCGTGTTGAACGGAAACACGAGGAAGTAGCCGCCTCGTGGCCGCGCGGAGACGCCGTCCTTGACCTGCTTCGCGCTGCGACGGTCGACGGCGTAGCGCGTCCTGCTCTCGGTCAGGCGCTTATGGCCGGCCGTGTCGATGAACGACGTATCGAGCTCGAGGACCGCGACCTCGGGGGTCGAGGCGCCGAGCGGGTTGAACTCTCTCTGCTCCACAAGGATGTTGTACGTTGCGGCGGCCCCGGCGCCTTGCCCGGGCGGCCGCGCGAACTGCCGCATCGTCCCCTGGTACGACCGCAGCATGTCGATGTCGGTCGGCACGACCTTGAGCGCGGGCGCGACAGCGAAATGCCAGATCGGGGCCAGCAGGACAAGCGCGACCCCCGCGATCAGCAGCGCGAGGTTCGACTTCTTCGACTTGATCGACTGCCACCTCGAGGCCTTCGCCCTCTGTGGTTCGTCCATGCCGCTCCGTTTCTCCGGTGCCCGACGCTTTAGTGCTCCGTCCCACAGGTACCTTGGCATTCGAGCGCCGCTGCATCCACGCCTGCGTCGTTCCGCTCCCTCGGAGTACTCAGCGAGTACGACTCGGTCGCGCGCCTTGCAGGCGCGCCGCCCCGACGCTCTCGGTGCGTCAAGCTATCTGTGGGACGGAACACTAGTAGTATCCCACGCCGCCGCCGGTGCAGACTATTCGCGGTCGATTTGATAGATTATGCAACGTCCGACGGAAGGAGTCGCATATGTCAGCTGGTGACAGCAAGGTAGTTGTGATAGGCAGTGGGGTCGGCGGGGCCGGTTGCGCGGCTCTCCTGGCACAGAAGGGCTTCGAGGTTACCCTCCTGGAGCGCAACACGTTCCCCGGCGGGAAGGCCGCGAGCTTCGAGCGCGAGGGCTTCGTCTACGACACCGGCGTCCACGCCGTCGGCAGCGGGGACAGCGGGCCGCTGGGCGACATCTCCCGGCAGGTGGACGCGGGCCTCGAGTGGGCGTTGATCGAGGGCGGCAACCGCATAGCCCTGGGCAACCACGTCGCGCACTACCCTCTCGACTTCGCCTCCGACGACTCGGTGCGAAGCATCATCGAAGGCATCGGCGTGCTGCCCGAGAACAGGGACGACTGCTTCGTGTGCTTCAAGGAGCTCTCGACCATGAAGCCCGCCTCCGAGATGGAAGTCCTCGACAAGATGCCGCTCAAGGACTACGTGAGCCAGTTCACCGACGACTTCCAGTTCCACCAGATGATAAACGCGACGTGCGGGATGCTGATCGTCGTGACGTACTTCACGGGGTCGGCCGGCGAGTTCATCTACTGCTTCGCGAGGATGGCCGCGAGCGCCTCGCTCTCCTACCCGATAGGCGGGATGGGCTCGATCGCAAAGTCGTATCTACGCGCGCTCGAGCGCCTCGGCGGCAACGTCGAGTTCGACCGGCCCGTCGAGGAGATACTGGTTGAGAACGGCCGCGCCGTTGGAGTCGAGGCGCAGGGGCGCATCGATGCCGACTTCGTCGTCTCGAACATGGGCCTGCAGCCGACAGCGAGGATGGTGGCCGACCACCTGCCAGAGGATTACTACGAGCACCTCATGAAGCTCAAGTCCTCGTACGGCGCCGTGAGCGTCAAGTACGCGCTCGACGCCGAGGTGGTCCAATACCCGATGACGCTCTGGATCCCCGACATCAACGACCAGGAAGCTCTCGAGAAATACGTGGGGATAATGTACCCGGTGCCGTCCATTCCCGATCCCGGCCTGGCTCCCGAGGGATGCCAGCTCGTGCTGGCCGGGGCCGTACTCTCCGCGGACCCGGCCCAGAAAGAGTTGAACAGGAATATCCTGGACCGCATCGAGGCGACCATGCAGATGCTGCACCCGGGCATCGAGGACCACGTAGTCTGGAAGCTTCGCACCGACGTCGAGTACACATCAGGCATCTCGGGCAGGCACCTCGGCGAGGTGATCGGGCTCGCGCAGGATTACCGACAGGTAGGGGTAAACCGCCCGAAAGCCGAAATGCCGATCCCCGGCCTGTACTCGGTCGGTGCCGACGCGGGAGGGCGAGGCATCGGCACGGAGATGGCCGCCGAGAGCGCGTGCAACGTGAGCCAGATGGTCGAGGACGAAGCCCTCGGCAAGACCAAGAACTACGATTACTGACAGACCTTCTGTCCCTTTACTTCGGGGGTTGGAGGTACTTCCGGCGGAATTCCTCTGTGGTGAGCTGATCTATGTCCGTGCGGATCTTCGCGAGCTCGTCGCGCGCCGCGTCCGAGTTCTCGAACAGTTCCCGGCGCAGGACTTTCTTGGTGCGGAAGTTCAGGACTTCCACGATATATCCCTCGCCAAGGTCGACACCGAGCAAACCCTTTGTCAGCCTTGCTTTGTAGTTGTCTTCCGCTTGGTAGCCAAGCTCTACTTTGCCGGCCTGGTTGTCAGCGGTCTTTCGGTCCTTAGCCATTCTGGCCATTTCACTCCGGCCCGCTCTGGGGGGCCTGTCCACCACCCTCGCCTGCCTGCGGCGGCTTCGGAACGACGATCCGTTGCAGCGCATATATGCCTACAGCCGTGATCGCGCAGCTGTGGGTCGGAGGAAGCTTCGATGAGGCTATGTACAGCGCGCACGTATCCTCACACGGGACTTTTGCACCTGGTATCTGAGGTTGACGAACAGGGCACCAGCTTCCGGGAATTGCCGCCACCGGACTCCTTTCAAGACCCTCGGGCATAAACGGTTCAGCTACTACTCTAACCCCGATGCACGGCAGTATTCAATGCCATCGCTCAAAGGCTTCGCGGCGGGGGTTGACGGCCTGCTGATATCGCATTACGATATCGGAACCCGATATCAGTAGGAGAATCAGGGGGCGAGCGGCCTGGACGTCGAGCGTGAATTTTTCGCCGGCTTCATAAAGATCCACATTCTCTATCACGCCGTGGAAGACGGCGAGATCTGCGGGACGGACATCGCGCGCGAGCTCGCGACGCACGGTTACAACGTCAGCCCTGGCACGCTTTACCCCACCCTTCACCGCCTGGAGAAGACCGGCTACTTGAAGCAGGCGCCCCGGGTGATGGAGGGCCGGATGCGCAAGTACTACACCGCGACCCCCGCCGGCAGGAAAGCCCTGGCCACGGCCCGCGAGCGCATCAAGGAACTCACGGATGAGGTCATCAAGGAGAAGTAGTTGGCGGACACCGACAAAGTCGACGAGCTGACGGGCGCCCCCGCCGGCCCGCCGGGCGGGGACGAGGAAGAGACGGCGAAGCTCAGCCACACGGTGAAGACCCTTGGCTGGGTCAGCCTGTTCACGGACGCTTCCTCCGAGATGATCTACCCCCTCCTTCCGATCTTCCTCACCAGCGTGCTGGGCGCGAGCCCGATATTCCTCGGCATCATCGAAGGCATCGCCGAGGGCACCGCGAGCATCCTCAAAGGTTTCTCGGGGTATATCTCGGACAGGCTGCAGAAGAGGAAAGCGCTCATCCTCGCGGGCTACGGGCTGTCCGCCGTCACCAAGCCGTTCTTCGCCGCCGCGGACGCCGTATGGCAGGTGCTCGCCGTCAGGTTCGTCGACAGGGTGGGCAAGGGGTTGCGCACGGCTCCGCGCGACGCGCTCATCTCGGAGACGACCGACCCCGCGATCCGCGGCAAGGCCTACGGGTTCCACAGGGCGATGGATACGCTGGGGGCCGTCATCGGCCCGGCGATCGCGTTCCTGATGATGTGGCTGTTGCAGTCGCAGGGCAACAGCGCCTACCGGTGGGTGTTCGCCGCCGCATTCATCCCCGGGCTCGTCGCCGTGGCCTTCATCGTATTCGGACTCAAGGAGTTGCCGTTCGAGGGCAAGGCCAGGTTCCCGGGGCTGAGCCTCTCCGGCTTCAACCGGCACTACAAGATGCTGCTGGTCGTCGTAGCCGTTTTTACACTCGGCAACTCGAGCGACGCCTTCCTGCTCCTGCGGGCGCAGAACCTCGGGATGAAGGCTTATCTCATACCCCTGGTGTGGATGGTGTTCAACATAGTCTACAGCGCCACGTCCACGCCGGGGGGCATGCTGTCGGACCGCATCGGCCGCAAGAAGACGCTGTTGATGGGCTTCCTGCTGTACGCGGTCGTCTACGTCGGTTTCGGACTCGCGCACAGCCAGGCCTACATGTGGCTGCTGTTCGCAGTGTACGGCGTTTTCTACGGGCTCACGCAGGGCTGCCTGAGCGCGTACATCGCCGACCTCGCGCCCCCGGATATGAAAGGCACCGCCTTCGGCCTGTACCACATGACCGACGGCGTCTTCAAACTGCTTGCGAGCGTCATCTTCGGGGTTATCTGGGCGAGCTCCAAGGTGAACGGGCCGGCCATCGCCTTCTACTTCGGCGGGGCGCTGGCGCTCGTGGCGGCCATCCTGCTCTGGAGGTTCTGCGAGGACTGCACGACCGTCGCGGGGGATTGACCTAGGCGCACAGCCAGGAGACGACCGCGCCCATAAACGGGCTCTCCGTGGGTAAACGCTTCGGGCGCGAGCCGCGAAAACCCCTCCACTCAGCCGTCGGGCCTCCCGCGATCGTCAGCGCAAGGGCGCTCACGCGCCACTGCCCGTTGCGGACCGCCATTTCCGGGTGCCCCTGGCTCGTGAGTATGTTGTCGCCATACGAGAGCAGCTGGTAATGGCACCCCTGGCTTGAAGCCAGGACTCTGGCGTCCGTCGGTGGCTGCTCCACCGCCTCGATGTTCAGGCAGACGGCGTCGTAATCAGGCGCGAAGTCCAGCAGATTCTCACCCTCCGGATGGACCCGCTCCCACCCCAGCAGTCGCGTCTCGCGGTGCACAATAGTCCCGCCGTGCGCGACGGCCACCAGCTGGTGCGCGAAGCACGAGGCAAAGGCCTTGCGCCCGTCAAGCCTCTCGAGGAACTCGATCTCGCGGCGGTGGTAGTCCTTGAGGCCGTCCGTGATGTTGTGGAAGTCGCCGGTCAGTATGCAGGCGTCGAACTCCTCGGGAAAGCTCGCGCCACGCCACGCGCGGAACGTGAAGTGCTCGACCTCGGCCCTGTCCAGCGCCCTGCCGAAGAACGAGCACAGGCTCGGGCCGTTCTCTATGATCGCGATTCTGGTCATGCGAGGATTCTATCCCACTCGTCTTCACGCGTCGGTGGTTTTTGCGCAAGAATTACCCACCGAAACGGTGTAACAGATTGAAGACATTTCTCGTCTATGTAATCAAACGGCCTGCGCAATTCATACAGCCGCCGAAATTGGCCGATAATGATTTCAAGTGCGGCAGGGAGCTCGACATGTCCATCAAGAGAGCGGCAGTTATACGCGGCGCCATCGCCTTCATCCTGATCGCGATAGTCTTCACTGCCGGCTTGCTCATAACTTTCAGCATCGCCAACGGCCAGAAACAGGACTATTTCAGGCAGCGTAAGATACAGGCGGCGACGGCGGCCGCCTCGATGGACTACAACGACCTCAACGCGCTGAAGGGCGGTCCGGCGGACCTGGACTCACCCGCTTACCAGAGGCTGCGCGCCTCGCTCGTGAGGATCAAGGGGTCGGACTCCAAAGTCAGGTTCGTCTACCTGATGCGCCCTACCAACGGCAAGATGGTGTTCCTGGTCGACGCCGAGGACCCCTCTTCGCCGGACTTCTCGCCCCCGGGTCAGGCATACACCGAAGCAAAGCCGGCCGACTTCTATGTGTTTGAGGGGAAGAGGCCCCCGCGCCCCGAGATAGAGGACCCTGTCCGAGACCGATGGGGCACCTGGCTGAGCGCGACGGCATACATCACGGACAGCGCAGGCAAGCCGGTGGCGCTGCTCGGCACGGACGTCGACGTGGCCAGCGCGCTGGACTCCTTCAGCCAGACGCGGCGCCTCGGCATCATGTTCGATTCGCTGGCGGCGGCCTTGATGGTCCTTGTGGCCCTGCAGTGGATTGTGTGGAAGTACGGCAAAGACAGCCGGCTGGCGTTGCAGCGCGACATGGAGCAATCGGCAGTCCGCCTCAACGAGGAGCTCCTCAAGGCCGACCGCGTGAAGTCCGACTTCATCCAGCTTGCCTCGCACGAGCTGCGCAGCCCCGTCAACGCTGTGAACATCGCTATGCAGACCCTGGACAAGACGGCGGGCGCCAAGCTCTCCCCCGATGAGATGACGCTCGTCGAGGTCGCGCGAAACGGCAGCACGCGCCTGGTCGATCTCGTGGACAACCTCCTGGATATCACCAGGATCGAGGCGGGCGACTTCGTCCTGCGTCCGAGAGAGGCCGACGCCGCCGAGCTGGTCAAGAAGACCGCGCAGATGCTCGAGCCGCTCGCGAAGAACAAAGGGGTCGGCCTGACAACCCGGTTGCCCGAGGGGCCGGTCGACTGTGTCGTAGACTCACACACGATACTGAGAGTGCTCGAGAACCTGATAGCGAACGCGATCAAGTTCACGGACTTCGGCGGGGTCGTAGTGGAGCTTCGCGCGACCGGCACCAAGCTGCTCTTCCAGGTCCGGGACACGGGGCCGGGCATCCCCGACTCGTTCAAGGAAGAGCTCTTCAAGAAATTCTCCAGGATTGACAGGCCCTCCGATTTCAGGACCACCGGCGCCGGCATGGGCCTCGCGCTCTGCAAGAGCATGGTCGAGGCGCAGGGCGGGCGGATCTGGTTCGACAGCGAGGAGGGCAAGGGCGCGACGTTCTACTTCGAGGTCCCCAGATACCAGAAGGGCGCCGAGGCGGACGGGGAGAAGTAGCAGCGGGCCGGCCGTCTGGTCCGGTTTCGAAGCCCATATCTTCAACCAATCGGGCCAGGTATATTTCGAGGCGAAGGCCAAGGATTTCCTGCCTTTCACCGGCAAGGCGAGCACGCAGCCGACGGTGGACGGACCCGTGCGGGACAGGTGGGGCACCTGGGTCAGCGCGACCGCCTACCTCGTCGACCACACCGGCAAGCCCGTCGCGCTCCTGGGCACGGACGTAAACGTCGACCGGGCGATGGCCTCGTTCAACCAGATCAAGAACATCGGCATACTATATGCGACGCTCGCGGCCATTCTCCTCGGGCTCATCCTCATGCAGTGGATAATCTGGCGCTACAACAAGGACCGGCGCGAGGCCCAGCGCCTCGAGATGGAGCAATCGATGGTGCGCGTGAACGAGCAGTTGCTGGAGGCGGACCGGATGAAGACGGAGTTCATCGAGTCGGCTTCGCACGAGTTCCGCGGCCCCGTCACCGCTGTGAACACCGCCATCCAGGTGATGGACCAGCACATGAAGGAAGACATCACGAAGCAGGGGAGGGAGCTCCTGGCGATCGCCAAGACAGGCAGCAAGCGGCTGATAGAGCTGGTGAACGACCTGCTCGACGTCACGCGGATCGAGGCCGGCGGCATGACGATCGAGCGCAAGGAAGTCGACCTGAAGGCGATGGCCGAGGATACGGTCAGTGTGTTCGCGGCCCTTGCCCGCGAGAAGGGACTCGAGCTGAACACCGAAGTGGTGGGGGAGCCCACGGAGGCGAACGTCGATCCTCAAGCCGTGAAGCGCGTGCTCGAGAACCTCGTCTCGAACGCCATCAAGTACACGGATGAGGGGCACATCGACGTGAAGGTCGACAGCGGCGGCGATCCGATCGTCTTCACCGTCGCCGACACCGGCCCCGGGATACCCGACCGCTTCATGGAGCAAGCCTTCAACAAGTTCTCACAGCTTCACCTGAGCACCGACTCGCGCAAGCGCGGCGTCGGCATGGGCCTCGCGATCAGCAAGGGCCTCGTGGAAGCTCACGGCGGCCGAATAACGGTCGAGAGCAAAGAAGGCGAAGGCTCGACGTTCCGCTTCGAGATACCGCGTGAATAAGCACTGAAGCTGCCCTTCAGCAAACAGCCCCAAACGTTTACAATATTCAGGCATCTAGTCCTGAACGGGCCCATAGCTCAGTTGGCAGAGCAGCGGACTCATAATCCGCGTGTCGCTGGTTCGAGTCCAGCTGGGCCCACCAACCCCTTCGAATCAGCAAACAGGTCATGTGGGCCCTGCTGGGCGAGAACCTGCGAAGGGTCACCGCGCCTCGCGAGCCACGACGATCCATTTCATTTCGACCTCAAACCATGAGCGATCCAGTATTGCGTGCTCTGCATGATGTACATGCAGGCATGAATAATCCTGGAGTTGTCGCGAGGTGTGGGGCGGTTCGAGTCCAGCTGGGCCCCCAGCGAAGCCGAAGCACCGCATACAGGTTGCACTCTTCGCCTTGTTTTGATAGCTATAATCTCGGTTAGAATCAGGCAACAAGCCAAATGATGTGGGGTGAAATCATGTCGCTGACGGTTGTCGAAGTAGAGGAGTTGTTCGGACACCTCGAGACGGACGATTCCGAGAAGTTTTTCAAGCACGTCGCTGATGATGTGCGCTGGACGGTGATGGGGACCCATCCCCTGGCAGGTGTCTATCTGTCGAAGGAGGATTTCATCCAGCACACCTTTGGCCGCCTTAATGAACTGCTGGTGGGTGGCGTCAGCCTGAAGGTCACCCACATCATCCTGGCCGGTGACGAGGCCGTCGTCGAGATGACCTCGCTATCCACCGCAAAGAACGGACTTCGCGAAAGTCGCGAAGCTGTACTTCGAGCGGTCGGGCCTCGAGCTCGTCTCAGTGCCGAGTGGCAAGAAGGCTATCAAGGCGATCGATGGAAGGCGGCCGGACGCGATGATACTCGACGTCAACATGCCCAAGATGGACGGCGTCGAAGTGTGCAGAACCGTTCGCGCGAAGATGGGTGGGCGGAACCTGCCGATCATAGCCTTGACCGGATACCACAGCGAGGACAGAAAGAAACAGATGATGGCAGTGGGCGCTGACCTCTATCTGACCAAGCCCATAGACATGAAGAAGCTCGTCGAGCACATCCTGCAGTTCCTTCCGCCTGCCGGGATTTGAGCACCGAGCGCACAATTCTCGTCCACTTGCCTGGGTTGAAGCTTATTCGTTCTGGCCTGTCATTGACCCTCTGACCCGCTTCCAGCCGTCGAATGCCCACACCGTCGAGCTGGAGCTGTCATGGCAAGCGAACGCCGGGTTGAAGTGTCAGGCAACTGCTGGGATTCTCAGAAATCTGCAAGGCTGATGTTCCGTTGTCAGGTGGGGCGGGACGTCCAGTGAACCCCGATGAGGATGCGGTATTGCCTGGCCGCGGACTGTCCTATATGTTTGGCATGCGATCAGGAGGATGGGCCATGAGTGGTTCGATGGGTGGGGGAAATAAGAGACGGGTTGTCCCGATAGTGGTAGCCGTGTATCACCGGGAGAGGGACACGCGCCGCATGTTCGAGCAGCTCGCGCGAGTAACCGACGGCTATGAGCTTGTTGTGGTAGACAATGGATACGACGACCCCGCCTCGTTGCGTGACCTCCCCGACTCAGTGTACATAGGAAACGAAGACAACGTCGGGGCGATACGGGCTATCAACCAGGGCCTGGACGCAGCGGACGGAGAATATATCTGTGTGCTCCACAACGATGTTCTCATATACGAGGATGGTTGGCTCGACCACATCGTCAGGTTCCTTGAGCGCAGGCAGGACGTTGGTCTTGTGGGCCTCGCGGGACGCCATGCCATAAACGAGGACGGCACCCTCGACTATGAGACCACAGTCGTGGATATGGAAAGGTATAACGAGAGCTTCAGGCCTACCTGGCGGTTCACCGAAGTGGCAACCATCGATGGACTCGGATGGGTCATGAGAGATGTCGGATTCCGCCTCGACGAGGGCTATGGCCTCATGCATTACTACGACATTGATCTTTCGATGCAGTACGTGGATGCGGGTTACCTCGTCTACACTGCCAAAGTCGAGCTCGATCACATAGCGGAGGACACCGGGCGCTCAACACGAGATACGGGAAGCTACCTTGATGCCGTAGGCGGAGACGATATGGCGTACTTCGAGCGTGCCCGCGAGAGGTTCAAGTCCAAGTGGAGTCACATGCTTCCCCTCAGCCGCGGCTATCGCGATGAAGCGTACACTCTCAACAGGATCAAAGAGCTCAGAAAGCAGTACCAGGAGCTCGAGGAATACGTGCACAAGCTGGAGGATAGCGACAACGCCAGGGGCAGGGAACTGGAAGAGGTAGCGGCCTACACGCGACGAGTCGAGGAAGCGCTCGCGGAGGACCAGGCGGCGATATTGGATGCGGACCGGCGCCTCGACGAGGTTGGACGGGAGCTCGAAGCGCGCCAGGCATCGATCGCGAGCCTTGAGGCCGGACTCGAGAGGGCTCGCAGGGATGACGCCCCTCCCCCGGGCAAGCTCCGCAGGTTGCTTTACTACTTGGGGCGCGAAGGCTTTGTGGCGACGGCCAGAAGAGCAGGTGCGCACTTCCGAATGAAGCAATGATGCAAGGCGCCTGTGAGAACGGATGAAGCTGGACAAACGCAGTCGGAAAAGGTGCTGTGTGAGCATCGTGCTCGATTTGCCTGACACGATGTGCGAGGTTCTGACAGTTGACTTCCACGTCAGGAGACATGTGGTATGCGGCGAATGTCAGTGTTACTATTGCGGAATGAACGCAAGGGTCATCGAATGGCTTTCAAAGGTTACAGATGAAATCGAGTTCCAGGAACCGGTCGTGGAATTTGGTTCCATGCAGACCCCTGGGCAGACTGGTTATGCTGATGCAAGGCGGTTTTTCTACGGCCTGAAGTATATTGGCTGCGATTTAGAAGAAGGTCCAGGTGTAGACCTGGTTTGCGATATCGAAAGAGCCCCCTTCGGACCTGACGAAGTTGGCACAGTCATTTGTCTTGAAACGCTAGAGCACGTCAAGCACCCCTGGCTGGCTGTTCAGGAAGTCTTCAGGATCCTCAAACCCGGTGGTTTGTTCCTGGTCTCGGTACCCTTCAGGATACCTATACACAGTTTCCCGGAAGACTACTGGCGCATGACGGCAAAAGGAATTGAGGTTCTGCTGAGAGCGGCGGGATTCGCTGAGATCCAGTCCTCTGACAGTGGAGAAGAACTCGAATGGGACGTTACTTGGGATATTCCGGAGGAAAATATCGTCTCAATGCCATATCCGCACATCTCGTTCGCCGTAGCGAGGAAAGAAATACATAACAGAGCAAAGCAGTTGGATCGTATCGAGCGAGCTTCGACCTTTCCTGAGATGGACCGACTTTCCTTGACCAAGACGATTGAGCAGAAGAGGCGCGGGAAGAAGGGCGCTCGGGCACGTGAGCGGGTTGAAATCGTGGTGCCGGTATTTCACCGGGAAGAAGACACCCGGCTCATGTTCAAACAGCTGAGCAGGGTCACCGATGATTACGACCTGATTATCGTTGACAATGGCTTCGATGACCCGGATTTCCTCAACGGGCTTAAGCCGATATATCACATAGAGAATGATGAAAACACAGGGGCTATTCGCCCAGTAAACCAGGGGTTGGACGTTGCGCAGGGCAAGTATGTCTGTGTTTTACACAACGACCTGCTGATTTTCGACGACGGCTGGCTCGACCACATAATCGAATTCATGGAGCGCAGGCCAGACGTAGGTATAGTTGGATTAGCGGGCAGGCACACAATAGAGGAAGATGGGAGTCTTGACTTAGACACGACTGTCGTTGACATAAGGGACTACCCGCTCAGTCACAAACCAACATGGCGGGTTACTGAGGTTGCAGCGATCGATGGTCTCGGTTGGGTGATGCGGAACACAGGTTTTCGACTGGAAGAGAGTTATGGCCTGATGCACTTCTACGATCTGGACATTTCGCTCCAGTACATAGAGGCGGGGTACCGTGTATACATGGCGGCGATTGAAATAGTCCATCTAGCAGCAGATGAGGATCGCTCAACCCGTAGTATGGATACCTATCTCGACAGAATCGGGGGCGACGACAAAGTCTATTATGAGGAAGTGAAAGAGAAGTTTCGGATAAAGTGGCAACATATGCTGCCAATCACTCGCGGGTTTCAGGACGAATTCAACGCGTATCACAGAATAACTGAGCTGAACAAGCAGTCGGAGGATTTGGAGAAGGCTCGCGAGGATAGTGTGGCTTTCGCAAAACACATAGAAGAAGCGTATAGAGATCTTGAGGTTTACACCAGGCATGTGGAGCAGGCAGGTCAAAACGCAGTTTCTGAAATAGAGAAGTGGCGCGAAGAGACCGAAAAGCTCCGTAAGATAATTTCGGAAAGTAGCGAGACCGTTGGCGGCATAGGGAAGAGCGCGCCTTCGGTATTTGCAAGATTCTGGTCTTCTATCCGGAACGAAGGAATCCTGGCGACGGGCAGGAGAACCGCTCGCTACCTGGTCAACAAGATCTGTAGAACCGTGCATTAGAACTTGAGGCGTTCTTACTCCCTAAGAGCCAAGCCTGCGATTATTGTCTTGAGACTTCAATGAAGCGACAAGAAGTTCGAGATGCTCTTTCTCGATATCGCGGATTCGGATGATCTCCTTGTATGACTTCTCCGCCGATTGGTAGGCGCCAATCTCCTCGCCCCGTCTATGTGCCATATTCCGATACGCCAAATACTTGAGGTAGAAGAAATAATGCAAAAAAGTCTCCCGAGGCACCTTCTCATTTAGATAGAGGTATTTGTCTGGTGTGAAGGTTAGCGCGCCCACCTGAAAAACCTCAGAAGATACGCTTTCATCTATCAGACCCTTACCAACTGCATAGTCCCAGAATCTTGTCCCAGGATAAGGTATGAGGGGATAGATATCGAAATCGAAGTGCACCCGCTGGTTCCTCTCGATGAAATCAACCGTCAGCTTGATATCTTCAATTGTCTCGCCAGGTGTGCCCAGTATGAAAGAGGTGTAAACATTCATGCCTGCCTCGTGGAGCTCACGCAATGCGTTCTCGTGCTGTGCGACCGAAGTTCTCTTGTTCATGAGGCCAAGTACTCTGTCAGAGCCTGATTCCAGGCCTAATGCGACACCGGAAACGTTCATTCTCTTGAGCGTCGAACAGAGCTCCTTATCAACATGGTTGCTCCTTACATTGCACAGGAATGAGACATCGTCGGCGATGCCCGAAGATTCGATGCCGCTGGCAATGGCTGAAAGCCTCTCCTTGTTCGCGATTAAAAGATCGTCACCGAAAATAATCGCTCTAGGTGAAGACTTCTCGATGATACGGGACAGTTGGCCAAGCACGTACTCGGCACTAAAATACCTTACACGATGCCAGAAATGAGCCGATGAGCAGAAGCTGCAGTCGTAAGGGCAGCCGCGCGAAGTGACTACGTACTGCGTGCCGCCCTCAAGTGTGGCCCACCCTTTTCCGAGCACACTTTCATCAGGGTATGGCAACGTGTCGAGATCACCCACCTGTTCTCTTTCAGGGGTCAAACGAAGCTTGTCATTTGACCAGTAGCAGAGCCCTGGAATCGAACCCAGTGAGTCTTTCCAGCGACGCCGATCCGCGGCGATCGCGCGAATGAGCTCGAGGAATGTCAGCTCACCTTCGCCGATGACGCCTACGTCGCACTCATGAGGCAGGCTACCCGGGGATGTAGATATGTGTATGCCACCCAGAATCAATGGGCCATCAAACACCTCACGTATCTGTGACACCAGCAGACGGGCGCCATCGAAGTTCTCGGAGACGGAGGAAATACCTACGACGTCCGGCTGAGCAGCCAGGATTTCATCGGCAGTCTCTGCGTACTTGAATTCCAGGCCATCCATTCGCTCGGAGGCGAACGCCGCCAGATAACCCAGCCCCAGAGCAGGGAACATCTTCTGATCGGGTTCGTCCCTGTTTAGAATCTGCGACAAAACAATATGCAATTCTTAGCTCCTTTGCTTCTGCACCATAAACGGGCAGGCGACGTCGGGAGAATTCAGTTGCGGCTCAAGCGCAAGATTCAGCCGGTGTCCCAATCTTATTTATTGCGCTGCCATGGGTGCGAAAGATGAGTTTTTAACCGTGATTCAAACCGCCTCGCCAGGGCTCCCCTCTAGCTCTGTTACTCGCAGGTTTGCAGCACGCAACTGCTCGTCGCGTTCAGCAAGCGCTTTTTCCACCTGCCTAACATATGCCGCGACAGCGCCGCTCTCCTCGTTCTTTGACTTGAGTGCATGCTCAAGTTTCTCTATGTATTCATGCGCTTCGAGCAGCTGGTCGGCATCCGCCTTGTACCTGGCAACATTCTCTTGGAGCATCCGGAGACGCCTCTCCAGATCGACCTTCGAGTCGCTCAGATCTAACACCTGTTTGTGATCATCAGCGGGAAAAGCCTTAATCACGTACTGAAATGCCGTGGATTGCCAATCTGAGAGAGCCTCGGTAACCCGATCCAGGTCGCCCAGGCCCAGTGGATCGAGCTCTCGCATCAACTGAGCTGGGGGGACAGCGATTACCACGGGGTCGGCAAACTCCATCAAGAACCCGCACGAATACAGCAATGTCCGGATGCTGTTGTAGGTAAAACACTGTACGTGCGTATCGTCAAGGATCCCAAACTCTGAGTATTCGAAGTCTCCCTTCAGCAGCATCAACCGCATGCTCGCATGCGCTATGTTGGGTACGGAAATGACAATAAAGCCCCCTTGAGTCAGGAGCTGCCTCATCTGCACTAGAACCTTGCCCGGGTCTCGAAGGTGCTCTAGCACATCCCCAAACAGTCCGACGTCGAACCGCTGTTCCTCGAACTCTTCAAGGAGGTCTATTTTCTCGATGTCAGCGACAACGACCGTATCGCAGAAGGTGCGAGCGGTCTCGGCAGCATGCGGATCCATCTCTATTCCTGTCACAGTACAACCGCGCTCGGCCAGCACACCAGCGACCATACCCTCGTAACATCCAAACTCAAGCACTCGTTTATTCCTGCCAATAAACTCGATCTCTTTTGTATGAGAGTTGTTGGTGTTGGAGAGATCTATCCTGCAATCTCCCCGATAATTCTTAGACTCGAATCTGGCCATTTGTATTACCACCCCTACGCGACTTTTACAATTAACATTATAGGTCGTCCCGCTCTATGGTGCGCTCAAGACGCCATCTGAGGGCAGTACGGGTTGGAAGCCATGCAGTACCGAACAACCTGGAATCGAATACTTCTTGGCGTGGGTACCAGTCGGTCGATCACCGGGCGGCGTTCTTGTTCACGGCCCGGTAGTAGCCGAGCAGCCTCGGGCTGGTGTAGATCTTCGTTAGCGCTACCTGGTACGCGACCTCCCTGATCGGCCTGTGGCCCGCGTAGAAGAGGAAGTGACACCAGGTGTACCTCCGGCCGACCTGCCGCTTGCTGAACCCCGGCTGGTCGAGCAGGGGTTTTCTCCGTTCGAAACCGTGACGGATCGGCTCGTCGAGCAACCCCATCTCTTCGCACCTGTCGTGGAGCTCCGTCCCGGGATAGGGAAAGAACACGCTGAGCAGGAACCAGTCGGGCTGACACGCCCGCGTCACTTTGATGGTCTCCCTGAAGTCCCGCTTTGTCTCGCCTGGAATCCCGATCAGGTTGTAGATGCCGACCTCGAGGCCGTGCTCCCTGGCCGAGCGGACCGCGCCGATGATGTCTTCGTTCGAGTAGTTCCGTTTGAGGACGTCCCTGCGAAGCCGCTCGCTGCCCGACTCGAGCCCGATATTGATGAAGCGGAAGCCGCACTTCTTGAAGGCGGTGAAGAGGTCGTTGTAGTCGGAGCGCGGGGTGACCCTGAGGTTCGAGCCGAAGGCTATCGGGATCTCGAGGTCGGCGTTCATGCGTTCCAGCAGCCCGCACAGCTCGATCGCCCACTCCTGGTTGAAACCGAGCGTCTCAACCTCCAGGTAGACCTCGCTCAAGTACGGGTAGGTGGCCTTGAGGTCGAGTATCTCTTCAACCACGTTTTCCGGTGACCGCAGCCGCACGTACTTGCCGCCCGAGAGGCGCGCAAGCGCGTGGTTGCAGCAGTACGTGCACTGAAAAGGGCATCCCCGTCCGAGGAGGACCGATGGGCGCGAGTACTGGTTTGACATCCACGGCAGCCACATCTCCCTGTCGGGGAAGGGCAGGCTGTCGAGGTCGGCGAGGAACGGCCGCTGCTCGTTCCTCTCGACGTCCCCGTCGCGCTTGATGAGCAGGTTGTGTATTCCAGCGGGGGCGCGG
>Ga0209539_1000249_pt1 | contig 33066 bp, 31 predicted proteins | sample BarGraNGADG00312_2_FD_184499 | JGI IMG/M metagenome (GOLD analysis project Ga0209539, IMG submission 184499) | Arctic peat soil microbial communities from Barrow, Alaska - Barrow Graham LP Ref core NGADG0011-312 (SPAdes) (version 2) | ecosystem: Environmental > Terrestrial > Soil > Wetlands >...
TGGCGTACCGCAGGATCACTGTTTCCAGCCCACAGGCGCGGTGGAAGTACCCGATGTACTGCTCCGCGCAGTACTTGGACACGCCGTAGGGGGACAGAGGCCGGATGGCAGACTGCTCGGTTGCCGGCAACGTTGAGGGTTCTCCGTACAGCGCCCCGCCCGTCGAGGACACGACAAACCTTCGTACATGCGCCTCAACACATGCCTTGAGCACGTTGATCGTGCCGCCGACATTGACCTGCGCGTCAAGCCACGGGTCCTCGACTGCTCTGCGAACGTCGATCTGGGCAGCCAGGTGAAAGACACAGTCGACGCTGCCGGACAGTGCCGCTCTTACGGCCTGTTTATCGCGCACATCACCCACAGTCAGGGCGATCCCCTCCCCAAGGTTCTCGCGCTTCCCCGAACTCAGATCATCGAACACTGTGGCTGTGCAGCCCTGTGCGACAAGAGCATCAACAATATGTGAACCAATAAAGCCTGCACCACCCATAACGATGCAATTCATAGCTCCCCCTTCGTTCCGATCGCCCTGTCCAGGAAACTTGTCGAGATCCTGGACCACAACGTTAGATCTGCTACAGTCACTCACCCCGTCGCACACGGTCGTCCTGCGTTGCACGAGGCCCTCACATCGAGCACGACGTCGAATCCTCGTTGTGGTTACGCTCAGTTACGCCACGCTCATGTCTTCCACCACCTGAGACCGCCTTCTCGATGGCCGCATCAATCGTCTGATACTGGTCCTCCCGCACATACCGGGCCAAGACTCGAAGACTGTTTTCCTGAGCCGCTTGCGACAGTTCCCGCAATCCCGTGAGTACCTGGTCCAAAGCACGCAGGAAGTCCTGAGCATTGAGTTCAAATCTTGCACCACATTGTGCTTCCTTGAAGATTGATTCTCCCTCACCAGTCAAGTGATACAGGACCGGTTTCTGTAAGAGAAGGCAGTCAAAGACCTTGGACGGAATTGTTTTGGACATAGCCGCACCATCAGACAAAGGCACCAGCATCAACGTGGCCTCTCTCCGCAGCCTAGCCAGCAGAGAAGTTCGAGGCATGGCGTCTTCGACGGTCATAACCGTTGGAAACGCTTGAGCAGCGGCCTGACAGTCGCCAGCCAGCGCGCCTGATCCGATCAGGTGTACCGTAAGTCGGCCTTTGTAGCGTTCAGCCAGCACAGGTAATGCATCCCACAGGAACTGGAAGTCCTGAACCAATCCGAGGTTCCCCGCGTAGAATAGCGAAACGCACTGCTCCTCAGGTTGCGCCTGAAGAGGGAGTTGCCGTGCATACTGAAGATCACTGAAGGGAACCCCGTTGTAGACAACGTCAACCTTGGTGCCTCCTCGGCTGAGCACATGATCACGCATAGGCTGAGAAACCGTGAACAGGTGGTTTGCCTTCCTGTATGACGCCCTTTCCACTTGCACCAGACAGCGATAGGTTAGAGATCCATGTTGCAGCTTACCAGCATCGACTATGGAATCAGGCCACAAGTCGCGAACATCCAGCAGCAGTGGCTTTCGCAGAAATGCAGAGATCAATGCCCCGCCCAGAGCAACGGTTATGGGTGGGCTTGAGGCCAAGATAACATCTGCCCCGTAGCCGTGCATCTTGACTGCTAGCCACGACGAACGCCAGAAGAAACTCGCGTAGTTGCGGATGTACGCGAACTTCGAGGCAGAAGATTTCGCTGTAACCATGACCCGGTGCACTCGGACATCTGCCACTGTCAATCCAACAGGGTTCTTCCGAGGCATCGCAGTTATTACGTCCACGTCGTATCCCCGCCCAAGGAGGTACTCCTGCAACGTCGTCATGCGAAAGGCTCCGGCAGTAATCTCGGGTGCGAAGTACTGCGTTAGCAGAAGTACCCGGTGCCTCTTTTCTGTTACGCCCATCCTCGACTCCTCCTAGTAATACAGGACTTTGAATATTGCGCGATCCATATAGGCTCGCTTTCTTTTGAACCAGTCTTGCTGGTACTCGGTCCATTTCTCAGCCGTCCTCCCGAATACCATATTCCCCGTCACTTTTGACATGACATTCAGCTGAACGATATGCAGCCGATGGTAGAATGGACTAGCCACCAGCCGCATCCCGTGCATAGGGAACAGGTCATAGGTCGACCAGTAGCCAGTGTCAAACCGAGCTAGATTGGCTGCAACGGTAGCTATCCCAGCCTCAAACAGATCCTCCGCTCGGTCATCATGGAGAATGAGCGAGTAGTCACGTATGCCCCATAACGTCCACATGAATCCGTTGAGCACATGCGAGGGAGGATCGACGATGTACTCCTCCAACCAGATGTCACCCTGGGCATCGACAAACTGGACACCACCATTGCTGATTGGAGTCAAACACGCTGTGAAGGCTCGAACTGCAGCATCCTGGTATCGCCCGTCGCCCGTCAGGGCAAAGGCACGAACGAGCGCCGATAGACCACTCCCTTGAGCTAGGGCTGAGTACCACGGTGCTCTGAGAATGCCACCGTACTCCCAGTCAAAATGGTGCATCCATACCGCAAGCCCCTTCTCGTTTTGCTCGAGGTGCGATGCTAGCCAATCGCATTGCGTGAGGAATACAGCCCGCGCGGCGAGGTCCCCCGTTGCAACGTACCTGTTGAACCAGGCCAGCCCGTATTGCGCGACCGCTATTGGGTTGTACTGCTGGCCAATCACGCCATGATAATCTAGCAAGGGAACACCGTCTCCGTCGAATGGTCCTGCATAGGACGCCTTGTCCGCAAACTTCATGTAGTATCCCGACAGAGGGTCCATCATGTCCACGGCCTCATTGACAGCCGGCCGCTCATGCCAGAATGTCAACTGGCTGCCGCCTCGCCCCAGGTAGGCCTGGGCAACTCTTCGCCAGTAGTTCCTACGGCTGGACATCGAAAGTCATCGCTCCTGGCTGTTCAAATTCAAGAAGCGATACAGGGCCCTGCCGAGCCAGCGACTCGCCTATCGCAAATGTGGCTCGAGTCACTGCTACAGCGTCATCAAAGTCAATAGGAAAAGGTGCGCCGGTCTTCATAGAGTCAAGCACCAATGCGTATTCCCTGTCGAATCCTTTGTCTTGCGCCAACAACTTCTTGCGACGTACTCGGCCACCGACATAGCACTCTGCCCGAAGAAAGTTGTCAATTGAACCAGCAAAGCCGTTGGCGAATACTTCGAGCCGCTCCTTGGGAAACGTCTTGTCTCCAACCGTTTCGTATATGAGCGCACCCACGGCTCCATTGCCAAACTGCACGGTGACAACACAGTTGTCTCTGGGTAGAGACCCCGGGCCAGAGGCCGACGAACAACTCGCGAAGACAGACATGGGTCTAGCACCCGCCAAAAAGGTCATGAGATCAATGAAGTGACATCCCTCGCCAATCAGGCGCCCTCCCCCAACGGCAGCATCATTGTTCCAGTTGTCGATAGGTATGGCGCCTGCATTGACTCTGTAGACCATCATTGATGGTCTTAGGCTTCCTAGCTCGGCTCGAAGCCATTCCACTAACGGCGAAAAGCGACGGTTGAAACCAACCATCACGCGGTGGCCCGTAGTGTGAACGGCCTCAACCAAGTCAACGAGCTGAGTCTCGGAGATGGCTAATGGTTTTTCGACAAACACATCCTTCCCAGCACCAAGAGCAGCAATAGTCATGGGGACATGAAGATTGTGCGGAGTCGTGACAAGAACCAACGAGGTTCCACTATCGTCGAGAACAGATTGCCAGTCCGAGGAAGAAAATGCAAACCCATACTTGTGCCCCAAGACCCCGGCGTTAGACCCGCTGCTTGATACAATTCCTCTAAGTGCCACCCTGTTCTTGATGCGTTTGAGTCCCGGCATGAGAGTAGATTTGGTAAAACCACCTGCCCCAATAACCGAAACACCAATCTTGCCTGAGGTAGGACTGGGGGGTGTATGACCAACCATCGTTGCGTATAGGGTGATCTCGCCAAGATACTTGAGAAGAACCGAGACCAATGGCCCCTCAACTGGTAACTTGCCCAAGATGGCGTCGTATGCTTTGGCTGCGTCACCGATTGGCACAGTGTCGGTGATGAGTGGTCCAACCTTCAGCCCGCCGGCATTCAGGAGATCAAGGAAAGCTTCCATGTTCCGACCCTCGGTCCATCGGACATAGCCCACCGGATAGTCCCTTCCTTGCTCCTCGTACTGTGGATCATACCGACCAGGACCGTAAGACCGAGACAGCCTGATGTCTATCTCCTTCTTGTAGTATGGCGTCCTCGGTACGTCGATACGGCTGACACCGACAACAACGAGCGTGCCGCGGTCTCTGAGAAGTGCAGGAGCCAATTCCGTTGGCTGGTTGGAGTCGGTTGCCGCCGTCATCAGCAGGCAGTCAGCTCCCCTCCCTCGAGTGAAGTCCGTGACGGAGGTGACCGGCTCCTCCACGCTCATGTCGACGAAACGCTCGGCACCCATCGCGGCTGCCAGCTCTCCCTTGCTCGATGACACATCAAGTCCGATAACCCGGCACCCGGCAGCATGGGCGATGCCTACCGACAGCAGCCCAACCAGCCCTAGACCCAGGACAGCCACGACATCACCGACCACAGCACCAGACTGCCGGAATCCCTGCAGTGCTATACTGCCAAGCGCGACAAAACTGGCTGCATCAAGCCCAACGGTATCTGGCACCTTCACGCACAAGGTTACCGGAACCGACAGGACTTCTGCATGGTTTGCATACCCCGTACCAGCGCAAGCCACCTTGTCGCCGACACGGAAACCATCCGCGCCCTCTCCAGCAGCCATGACAATACCGGCAGCGCTGTATCCCATTGGCATCAGCTCGTCGAGCTTTCCCATGGCCTTCTGGAAAGTCGTGACGATACCCTCAGAATGAACCTTCTCCAAGACCTGCGCGACAAGATCTGGCCTTGAACGAGCTTTCTCCATCAGTCCCTTACGAGCAAAATCCAGCGCAGCCTTCTCGGTTCCGCTGCTGATGAGTGAATACGCTGTTCGCACGAGAACACGCCCCCTACCCACTTGGGGCGCTGGAACCTGCAGTACTTGTACTCCGCCGTTGCGGAGGTCCTCAAAGACCTGTAACATTTTATCCTCCCTAACGATTATCCTGCGCCTGCCCCTGGCTTGGGATACTGCTGCACGTAGATATTGATCTGTCGATAACGTCGCTCTGAAACAAATCTACGTCTCCCCTTGGATTCTTAGACCAGATCAGGCTCTATTTGAATGAAAACCAACGTCGGCATCCCTGCCCAGTACCTTCTAAGGCCTGCAAAAAAAAGGAAAGCTGCCTGAGGCAGACAATGGATGTAGTTCCACTGCCAGATCAAACACGCCGTTCAACAAGATCCACCACTGCATGACTAGAGGAACTCAGGTCCGTTTGGCTCTCGCATGTTCTCGTCGGAAAGAATGTGCATCGTCGTCTCATGTCCAGACCCTAGTGCAATCTGTGAACAGCTATTGCCTTGTGATATATCTCGAGTATTCCGCGCATTTGGACCTCGGTGGTATAAGTCCTTCTGACTTTTCCAACATTCCAGCACGACATTTGCGTCCTGAGTTCTTGAGAGGCCATTTCGTCAAGGGCAGCCAAGATGTCTGCTGCACTTCCAACACGGACTAATCTGCCACCCGAATCCTCGATCATTTCGGCATTGTTGCCCACAGGAGTTGTAATCACCGGCACCCCCCTTGCCATGGCTTCAAGCAGGGCATTTGAGAATCCTTCCGTATGTGATGGCAACAGAAAGACATCTGCACCATCCAACAGCGACCGAACCATGTCGTGATCCACCTGGCCAAGCATCCTTACGTTGTCGGGTTTGCTGAGCGACAACGCCTCGCCCGAGATCGGACCAGCTAGGTCAAAATTGACTGCGGGCAAACTACGAGCGACTTCGAATATCGTTTCCACACCTTTACTCATGATGACCCAACCGACAAAGAGAACATCGTGAATCTCTGGTGCTATATCTTTCGGGTGTACAACAACGAAATCATCATCCACGAAATTGGCCGCTGTCCAACATTCCCTGCCTGTCACTCTCTTCACATATCTTCCTGACTCTGCGTTTAGCACTATCACCGCCTGTGCCATGAGGGTGATGCCCTTGAATAGATACAATCGAGACTTGCTGCTGATCCGATTGCTGACATTGAAGCGGTACTGTACGACCAGAGGAACTCGTTTGTGGTAGACCAACGCGGCACACAAGTACTCCCGAAAAATGCCAAATCCACCGCACGTTGCGTTGAGATGTACTACGTTGGGAGTATGCGTTCTAAGTTCTACCCTGAGGTTCCTCAGAATGACCCAAGTTCTCCTGAACTCATCTACGAAATTGCGCTTGACAGTGACATTCACGCGTCTGTCACCGATGACGGCCGTATTGACAATGTCTGCCGCAATCCGATTATCTGCAGCCCAGTCCAAGAATCTCTCAGACCATGTGGATATGCCACCAGCAGGTGGGGGAAGAGGCGATATCAATAGGACTCTGAACTCGTCCGAGTTAATGCTACCGACCACTCCATTCAGCCCGGACACTCTACTACCACAACCATACCTATGTTCTATGTTTGTCGCTCCGCGGAGACTCACGATGTGCCTCGTTGTCCGTAGTAGTCCATGTACCACTCAACAAACCGGGGAATCCCTACTTCAATAGGAATCGCGGGTGAAAACCCCACGTCATGCTTCAGTGACTCTGTATCCGCATGCGTAGCGACTACGTCACCCGGTTGCATCGGTGCCGATACTCGAATGGCCTTCTTGTCGAGATAGCGCTCAATGAGGTCGACGCAATCGCCGACCCGCACGGGAGAACCATGTCCGATGTTGTAAACTCTGAAGGGTGCCGTACTCGATGAAGGAGTGCCAAGAAGTACCTGCTGAGCGGACTGCTTTGGGGCGAGCGGTATCAGCCTCGAGATAGCTTCGATGATGTCATCGATGTAGGTGAAGTCGCGGTACATCTCGCCCCCATTGAACAGTGTCAGAGTTCTACCTTTGACAATGGCATCAGTGAAGAGGAAGAGTGCCATGTCCGGTCTGCCCCAAGGTCCATATACGGTGAAGAATCGCAGACCCGTTGTTGGCAGGCCAAAAAGATAACTGTAGGCATGAGCGATCAGCTCATCCGTCCTCTTAGTGGCGGCATAGAGACTGATTGGATGGTCAACAGGGTCATCTACACTGAATGGCGAGTGGTCATTTGCGCCGTAGACGCTAGAACTGCTGGCATAGAGGAGGTGAGCGATACGGGCCATTCTGCATTCCTGAACCAAGTTCGCAAAACCGACGACATTTGACTGTATGTAGACCTCGGGATGTTCCAAGCTGTAACGAACGCCAGCTTGAGCTGCCAAGTGTATAACAGCGTCAAAGGAGCTGTGGGCGAACACCCGATGCAGCCCAATAGCGTCACAGATATCGAGGAGCTGAAAAGAGAAATCACCGTGCTTTTGGAGTTGATCCAGACGACCTTGCTTCAGTTGGACATCATAGTATGCGTTCATATTGTCGAGGCCCACAACAGAATGCCCATCCCGAATCAGACGAAGGCACAAGTGATACCCTATGAAGCCACAAGCTCCGGTCACCAAGTAATGCATAATGCTCAAAGCCTCCCGTCCACGGTCTCTCTTGGCAGTATGCCCTTGACATCGAACACAACGCACACATCCTTGCCGTACGATCGCGGACGAGGAGCCTGATCTCGAACAAACACGTCGTGAGCAACTGCCAGTATGACCGTGTCGTAGGACCCTTGCTGGGGATGCTCGACAAGCTCAATGTCGTATAGGCGTCTTGTATCGTTCACATCGGCGACAGGATCGAAAACGTCAACCTCACAGCCAAGACCGCGCAGCTCACTGACAATGTCGATGACACGCGTATTGCGCACGTCCGGACAGTTCTCCTTGAAGGTGAAACCCATGATCAGAACCCGGCTGCCAGCGATGGTCATGCCTCGGAGAGCCATGAGTTTTAGGGTCCGGTATGCGACGTACTCGCCCATGGAATCATTGATGCGTCGCCCGGCCAGGATGACTTGTGGAGTGTAGCCCAGGGCCTGAGCCTTGTAGGTCAAGTAGTAGGGGTCGACACCAATACAATGTCCTCCGACCAGCCCTGGCTTGAATCTCAGGAAATTCCATTTGGTCGAGGCGGCTGTGAGAACGGATTGCGTGTCGATCCCCATACGGTCGAAGAGAACTGCCAATTCATTGATGAGGGCGATGTTGACGTCGCGTTGCGTGTTCTCGATGACCTTGGCAGCCTCTGCCACCTTGATCGATTCGGCCCGGAACGTACCGGCCGGGACGATAGCGGAATACATTCCATCGATGATGTCCAGAGCTGCCGGTGTGGAGCCAGAGACAACCTTCTGGATTGTCTGCAGTCGATGCTCCTTGTCCCCTGGGTTCATCCGCTCGGGCGAGTAGCCACAGAAGAAGTCACGGTTGTAGGTCAAACCAGACAACTGCTCCAACAGTGGCACGCACGTCTCCTCGGTAGCTCCTGGGTAGACCGTGGACTCATAGACCACGATGTCTCCCTTCTTGAGCACCTTGCCGACAGTCCGTGTCGCGTTCACTACAGGGGAGAGGTCTGGCACCTTGTGTTCATCGACCGGTGTCGGAACTGCAATGACGTAGAAGTTGCATTCCGTGAGCTTGTCCGGATCAGTGGTAAATGAGAGTTGCCGCGCCTGGGCCAACTCGACTGGATTCACTTCGCCGGTATGGTCGCGCCCCGATTGCAGTTCCTCGATTCGTACGAGCTTCTCGTCCAGACCCACCGTCGGGAATTGATTGCCAAATGCGACTGCCAAGGGCAAACCGACATAACCCAGTCCGATAACCCCAACGTGCCGACCAACTGTCAATTTACATCCTTTCTCTGCTTCAGTCATCATACTCTCCTTTCATGTTCTGCAATAGTTTCGAATGAGCCTAGTATGACCCTTTTCCAGGAGCATTATGATGAATCTGTCAAATGCTTTCCTTGGTGCCTGACATCTATTCCACACTATTCTTGCAAACCCCTGTCCCCTCATTCACCCTCTCCTCGTATACAGCTCAACTGAGATGCTTAAGGTGTTTAGCTCTTCTACCCTTCAAAACGCGACTGAGAACCTGTCTCGTTCGAAGCGCTATGTTGACAATGTCGCCTCGCTCAATTTGCCTTGCATTCCAAGTGGGCCAAGTTTCTGCTACGCTAGTGATGTCATCGAGCGAAATCAAATACTGGCGGAAGTTCGACAAGTCCTTCCTAAACTGAAGAATCTCATCGGTTCCCCATCGATTCACATGCAGGCATACGGTCACCACACCAAAGCAAGGACGACCGATCCTCGAAGTCTGCTGTGGTATCCACAACGAACCGCATGGTCCATTCCGGGGGGCAAGGAAGAACCCGTCACTGATGCAATGAATGCCGACTCTCGACAGTGCGGCCACGGTTGTCCAGTCAAATGCATGCCGCGGCGCTACCCAAACCATTGGATGGATGCGATGGGACTCCAGCTCGTCGATGCCATGATGCAGCATGTCGACCTGTACCGACTCCGGAAGCCCGGTGAATTCACCACGTGATGAGCGTCCCATGATACCCCCTCCGTCCTGTGCAAAGGTGTGGTGGTACCCGTGCAATGCCATGCCATATCCCAAGGTCTGCCAGCGGGAGAGATCTTCCCAGTACGTTGGGTTCGGCGGTTCTATGACAAGGCTATCGTCCATGTTCTTGGGAACAATGGCAACAATGGGGCGCACGCCCTCCTCGACCATGATAGACTCCAGCTGCCTCAGCACGCGCCAATTACTTCTCTGACAGATATCGTCAATGCGGATCAACAGCCGGCCTGTCCCAAATGCCGTCTTCATGGGACGCTAGTCCTGAAGTGATGTAGCCATACAGCGAGCTTGCCAATCAAGCTATTCCCTTGGATCCAGCTATATCCAACAGTCAACGTTCCGCCAAACCCTTCTTTGAATCTATTTATCCGAAGCTTCTCCTGATCATTGTGTCCACTATACCAGCCGCCCAAATCATATGTCACGACTCCTGCTTCTTTTAGTGCACACATGTCGCGCCAGTGCAGCCATCTATTGGCACGCCCCATCATATCCCGGTCACTGGAGCCAGCAAAATTGCGAAACAGGGATCCACCTTGCAGGGCCCTGGCGCGATTGCCCGAAATCAGGTAACTCTGCCAGACTAGTGCGTTGCCACTTGCCGCGCGCGCAATACTCAGAGTCAGTGCTCCCTGTTGCGCCAATGCATCAAGGTGCCAAAGTCGCCCAATCGGTAGGCCTTTCAGTCGACAGAACTCGGAGTAAAACGTTTTGAACTCGGTAATCAGACGACCATCAGGATGCAGATCAAACTCATGCACGAAACCATCGCGTGCCTCTGCTCGCCGAACCGCCTTGCGAGTCTCCGGCGAAAAAGATGAGAGAACCCGTTCGGGTGGCTGGGTGACATCAATGCACAGAGTTGTGAAACGAACAGCTTGCACGCTTGTCGGCTTCCTGGGGGCCTGAATGTACTTCAGGATGTCGCATCTAGTCGGCTTCCTATCTCCAAACCACACTTCACCTACCCTGAGGCCCCCTCTTCTGTAGCGAACGACAGTCTCCATTTCGTTCGTTTCAAAATCGCTTACGCTGACCGAGGAACTGGATACAGGATGGCATAGAGTCTCTTGTGTGTCCTGATGTGTCTTGTCTTCACTCCACATGGTCATCTCCTCTTTGCAGAATGCCTTCTTGTACGACTCTGTGGCTTATAGAATTCCATCCTTTATCCACACGCTTCCTCCTCCTCTTTAACAAGATATCAACCGGCTAACCATGCGGCTTCGGCGAGGGCCTTGTGCCCTGAGGTATGCAATAGCAGCCACCCGTGGCTCGAACTTCTGTAGCCATTCCTCAACCGCTCTGCGGACGTCAATCTGAGCGGCCAGATGGAAAACGGTGTCGGTTCCCGCGGGCAGAGCTGTCGCCACCGCTGGAGCGTCACGCACATCTCCAACAATAAGGGGTACTCCTATTGGAAGGCTGCCGCGCTTCCCCGAGCTCAGGTCATCGAACACCATGACTCCAGAACCCTTCGCGATCAGAGCGTCGACAATATGCGAACCAATGAAGCCTGCACCACCCGTGACCACATAGTAGTTCATTGTCTTCTCCCGCTCGTTCTGGTTGCCCTGACTAACTTCAGTTCGCTTTCCTGTGCCATAAAATTCGGTCATCGTTCCATCGTCTGCTTTGCAGTTGCGGCAGCTTGCTCGTGGCTGTTTGACATGTCAGCACCGAGGCTTGTTGGCTACACCCCATCATGCCACTCCAATCCAGTTGCACGGCCGGATCAAGCGGAGAACGCGAGTACCTCCATGCTGTCCCTACAAGAGTTCCGTCTGAAGCTCTCAAGTGTGCATGTTCAAATGTAGTCATTGATGTCGATGTTCTCCTTGATTACTCGAGCCGGCACCCCGCCCACGACAGAGTGTGCAGGTACATCATGTATGACTACGGCGTTTGCGCCTATCACTGCACCATCTCCTACGTGCACATTGCTGAGTATCTTCGCGCCCCCTCCAATATACACTCTATCACCCATCATTGTAGATACCTCAAAGATGTGAGACCGACCTCCAATCGTGACTTGCTGTCCGATCATGCGGCTGTCGCCAACAACTGCTCCGTTATGAATGAAACCCCCTTTTCGGCATACCCGAACCTCGTGCCCTTGGGAATCTCTGCACTCGCAGGTATGGATGCATTGAAGAGAAGATAATCCACTACGTAGACGGACCGCAGCAGAATCGAAACATGATGAACGTAGAACCAGTGCCCTGCCCGGTACAAGTGTACAGCGGTAATCATCGCCTTCTGCCTCCCATAGGCACAACTATTGGCCGCAGCCAGTCATGGTCTCGTCGGACTCACAGACCGCTGCTCAATGAGGCGTGGGTGCTGCTGGCACAGGGCATAGTCATGAGCCAGACACATGATCCCGGTGAATCCAGCATCTAGCTTTCGACCGTATGTTCTGACGTAGTCTACCGTCCAGCACATCATGGTATAGTGACTCATAGGCTGCTCGCGTAGTGGCAATATCGAACCGCCGAGAACCGTCTCGTGCTGCCTGTCCCATCTGTTGTCTCAGGTCACGATCTCGACCAAGCGCAAGCATAGCAGCAGCTAACTCATCGACGTTTGCAGGAGGAACCAATAGGCCATCCAGACCAGCCCTAACCACTTCAGGAATACCACCGACAGCGGAGACAACTGCAGGCAAACCAGACGCCTGAGCCTCGACAAGAGCCAGACAGAACCCTTCCCACAGGGATGGCACAACAAACACGTCCGAGCTTGCCAGAAGTGCCGGTATGTCCGATACGTGACCAAGAAACACGACTGATGAACCGAGGTGCAGGTCCTGTGCCAACTGACGGCTGTGTTCGAGCAGCGGGCCATTTCCCGCGAGAAGAAGCGTTGAGGCCGACAGCTGCTCATGTACCTTGGCGAACGCTCTGATCAGGTATTCGTGCCCTTTCCATGGGCTGAAGTTCGCAACGTCACAGTATATAAGGCCTCTACCTCCGCGCGGTCTTGCAGGAATGTCAAAACGCCCCAGCTCGATACCATTGAGAATGGTCGGCACGGTGTCAAGCCCATAGGTGTCCTTCAGCGACTTCGAGGTAGATTCAGACACGCCAACTACGACAACCCTGGATGTACGCAGGGCCAGTCTCTGCACCGCACGGTCGGCCGGCCCCGATAGATCATGGGACGCCAGACTATGACATGTATGCACAACTGGCGTACGAAGCCCAGCCAACACGGCGGCGGCAAGAACGTACTTAGCCGCGTACAAGTGACTATGCACTATGTCGGGACGCCATAGTCGCATTAGACGCTGAAGTGGAAAAATCACAGACACGTCAATGCCAAGGTGTTTGTTGAGATACTGCACATCCACGCCAGCAGTCTGTAAGTCCGCCTCAAGGTCACTATGTGAGCGGGCGTAGAGGCTGACTACCGTATACGTCACCTGAGGATGTGGCGGCCCGCTAGCCAAACTAGCGACGAGCTTCTCAGCACCTCCGGCCCCTAGTGTGGGTATCACATGCATCACCCGCAAAGCCTTTGGAGACATGATTGGGTTTCTCGACTCAGCAGTGCTCATTTGAACAACGCCCTGTAGACTACAAGTAGTCGATCCACACGGCTATCCAGAGCGTATAAGTCTTTAGCATGTGACCCCCTTTTGTCCCATGAACTCCCGCAGATTCCTGTCGCACGCGTGAACAGTGTGTTCATGTTTCCAAATATGCCGAGTCTTGCTGCGTTGCGTACATAGTGGAATCGACCATCCATACCGCAGAAGTCCTGTGCCACCATCCTCGTGTCGTCACCAGAACAGTCGTCTCCGATAATGACCCGTATGTCTGTGTACGTCTGTGCTTGTCTGGACTCCAGGCACTGGCGCAACATGGCCGACCGATTGTAGGTCGGGACCAGCACATCAACGGTTGCCATCGTCATCCTCCTGAGATTCTGCTTCGAGCGTCGCCAGACCATCCTTCAGACTGATGCATGGTTACCACTCTGGCAGTACCGGCACAGGCACAAGGGAGACCGATTTGATTTGACTGCTTGCGTCCGTCAGTACCTCTCGCGTCGACTCGGTCGACCCATCGTCGCGAATCCACCAGCGTACGGTCACGCCAGTCTTCTGGCAGACGCTGGTCAGCGATTCCGGCAGAAACTTCTCCCCATTGAAGGCCGACATGATGATCCCCACCACAGAGATGGCTCCATAGTTGCGAACCAGCATCAGACACATATGGTGTCATCTGGGATACCTCTGCATTACCGAATCGTCATGCTCGCGTAACCGATATCGAACACCCGATCGCGTCAAAGTGGTCTCCCTGTCTCCCGCATAGATGTCGCCCAGACACATCGCAGTCAGCATGATGAGGGCTACTACGCGTGTCACTAAGAGGGAGTAGAAGCCCAGCTCGAACGCAACCGTCACACCCCATAGCCATACAGCCACTCGCTTGTTGCGAACCGTCCCGCGAAGAAACATCCAGAGTCCGCCGTACACCGCACCCAACTCCACTAACCCCCCCCTCAGCAGATAGCTGACAGGACCGGAATCCCCCAATACCTGCCCGGCCAAAGGACCGTTGCTCCCCTCGACACGCGCGAGACCAATCGGAGCAAAGGGGTGAAGGCGCAGGTAGGCGATGGCTCCGCTCACCACGCCATGGTTACTGTACCGTCCCAACAGACCAGTGCCCTGGTTGCCAATCAGGCGAGAAACGAGGTCCATCAGAGGCATCCGCTGCAACCAAGCGTAATAGAGAAGCACGCTGACACATGCCACTGCCACTGCTATACCAATCCGGCGAATAGAAGCCCTGTGTGACCTGATCATGGTCCAGACGAGATCTAGTGCGCCCAGAACCCCCATGGCCACAGCAGTGACCGACGACAGAGCCACAATCACGATCAGCCAGAAAGAAGCCCACGACAGATCCACAAGTGATTCCCGTCGTTCGTATGACCTGAGGTTTACAAACAACAATAGATAGTAGGCAAACGCAGCCACCGAATGCGTTGCAAAAGGCCCCACGGGCTTATGCAACGCTACCATGATTGGAACAAGTGTTTCGTAGTACTGGCTGAACGAATCCACGATTAGGCGGCCGACGGCGGGCACTCCTGCCATAACGCCAACAGCACAGATGGCCAACCAGGACTCGACGACGGGCAACACAATACGTCGTATCCAATGAGATGGTGCCATTCTCATCGGAAGACAGAAGACCAACCCCAGCAACAGAAACTGGGCGCCCAAATACATTCCATTATGGGAGATCTCATCCATACGAACCCAGCTCACTATCCAAGGGACAACTCCGATCGTCAAGCCCAAGATCAATCCCCAGCGCGAAGACAACCTCCCGCTGATCAAGATAAGAAACATACCGAACGCCAGCATACCTAGTATTACAAGGAGAGACAGCGAAGAGGACGACCCCCAACCGCCAACTGAGGATGGAGCTAGAAGCCCGAGACAGCACAGACCGACCCAGAGGGGTTCTGCCAATCGCTTGGACGAGCCGGGCCACGTCCTGGCGCCGGATACCCTGATCATGAGCCACTGCTTCGCGGGCAGTCACGCAGGGACACCAAACCCTCAGTTCCCTTCTCCATCATCATCGTTGTCCCGTCAGACCAGCGAAGCGATTGATCGTTCCAACGACTGCCTAACAGGCGTACTTGCGACCCATCCCAACTGGGCATGGAGCTTCCAGCTATCCAGCGCATACCTCCGGTCGTGCCCAGGACGGTCAGGGACGAAGGTGATGAGCTTGGTGTAGTCCTCTTCGGGCTTGCCGGTCTGCTGGGCGAGGGCATGGAGGAGTAGGTGCTTGTCGTTGGTGACGGTGGTCAGGGGGTGGAGGCGCAAGCCGGTGCCTCCTGCCAGGACGATGCCCTTCATTGACCCCTCTCCTCGAGCAGGCTCGCACCCCACTCGTTGCAGATACTGCGTGCCGCATAATGCGCATCGCGGGTCGTGCAGGCGATAAGGCAGCATGAGCGATCTTCCCGGCGATCCCGATTAGCTCCTGTCCAGGTCCAGTTTCCACTGACAAAACGCAGAGTCCTCACGCAATACTCCCCTTATGCTCGTTCACGCAACAAGTACGATTGCAGCAGATGAGAAACCTCGAGTGAGTCATAGCTCTTGCTTGCCAATGCCGCTGCCCTGTCTGCCTTTCTTTGAGCTTCAGTTCTGTCCGAAATCAGTGCCATCAGCACTCGCTTCAGCTCGTCCGGCCCTGGTTGATCTACGACAATGGCAATGTCGTGTGCACGCGCATATCGAGCCACGAATGCATAAGCGGGGGCATGAATCAGGACCGGCACCCCCGATGCCATGTATTCAGCGAACTTGGCTGGCTGAGCCGTTTCGACGACGTGCCAGCCCTTCTCGCCAAACGACATTGGCAAGTACAGCACATCTGCCGCGGCTTGGCGGTCCCTGACTTCATCTGCCGGAAGTTCCTGGTGCAATACGACGTTGTTCCCCGTCACTCCCATGACAGCAAGCTGATCCTGTGACTGAGGTGAGTAGACGTGGAACTCGATACCGACCATGTCGCGGACAACTGCAATCATGTCCAAGATTGTGTCAAGCTTTGCCCAAGAGATGCCTCCAGTATACAATACGACCATGGGCAAAGCGAGTACAGATCGAGAGCCCACCGACGTCGCGCCACGAGCGACGACGGAGTTGCGGATGACGACTGATTCTATGCCCAATTTGGTGCTCAGGTATTCGCTGACTCCCTCGCCTGCGGAGAAAACCCGCCGTGAAGCCGCAAGAACGCGCTGCTGGAACAGTGATGCCACGAGTTCGTCGAACCAACCAAAATTGTTCTCTCTCCACAGGTCGAAGATGAACAGGTCAAGGGGAGCACCAGTGCTCCGATGTGCTATCCATCCAGTCATGAAGCACGGACCGTAGTCTGAGATCGCAAGGATGGATGTAATGTCTTCGTTCTCGATAGTGGCAGTCGCTGTCACAACAGCCGACCACGTTTGCACGACGACAGAAATGGGATCCACAATTCCGTGCAATATGTATTCTTTCACCCACCTTCCAAACCCGGACCTCCCAAGCCAATCCAGAAGAGTCCGCAATGTGGCATACGTCGAACGGACCATCCCTGCAGTGCCCCCATTTGACCTGCTGATTCCGGGACGTACAACGGATCCTCGAAAGCACCGGTATCCCTCCTCCTGCTGTGCCTGAGGCACCCGCCCGTCCAGCCAGTTCCCCCTTGATGACAACACCATGTATGAACCCGCTGGAAAGTGCTTGAGCAGTCGCCACAACATGATGGAGTTGGGATCTTTGCCGACACCGGGCGCTCCCTGGCTTATGATCAACACCTTTGGGTGTCGCGCTGACGTTTCAGCGGTCATGCTTCCCTCTCTGGCCGGCCGTAAGGTACTCCGCTCATGTGTGCTCTGCCCCCTGCTCGTGCCAGACGACCCTGCACACGTAGTCGGTGTAGCTCAGGATGATGCGCAGGACCTTGTCGCCAACGTTCGGAACAGCATAGTCGGGGACCAGGCGTAGTGTGCGGTCGGAGCCGAGCGGTTGGGCTTCAGCCACTGCCAGCGCCTCCATGACGCGTTCGGGCCGCAGACCAGTCATGATGACCGCAGCTTCCTCCATGCCCTCGGGCCGCTCGTGCGTCTCACGCAGGTTGAGAGCAGAGAATCCCAGGATGTTGGATTCCTCTGTGATGCTACCGCTGTCAGACAACGTGCACCGTGCGTTCAGTTCAAGCTGGACGTAGTCCAGGAACCCAAGCGGCTTGAGGAAGGAGACGCCCGGAGGGACCTGCACGTGGCGTTCGTCCAGCCATTTTCGTGTGCGAGGGTGCGTGCTGACGACGACGGGAAGTCCCAATCCGCTGAGCTGGCGGAGGATGGCGATGATGGCATCGAAGTGCACCTCATCGTCCACGTTCTCCTCGCGGTGCACACTCACGACGTAGTAGCCTTGAGGTGTGAGTCCCAACCTGCTCAGGACGTCGCTGGCCTGAACCTCCGGCAGGTAGTAATGGAGGACCTCGTACATCGGGCTGCCTGTCGTAATGACACGGTCAGGAGCAATGCCCTCGCGCAGGAGATATGCGCGTGCGATGGCGCTGTAGGGCATGTTGATGTCGGCGATATGATCCACGATACGCCGGTTGGTCTCCTCGGGCACGCGTTCATCGAAGCAGCGGTTGCCTGCCTCCATATGAAAGATGGGAATGTGGCGCCGCTTGGCAGCAATGGCTGCGAGGCAGCTGTTGGTGTCGCCGAGAATGAGGACCGCATCCGGCGCCTCAGCTTGCAGGACCGGGTCGATGCGTGCAATGGTGAGTCCGATGGTCTCGGCGGCCGTCGCCCCTGCCGCATGCAGATCGATGTCAGGAGCGCGCAGACCCAGGTCGCGGAAGAACACGCCGTTCAGCTCGTCGTCGTAGTTCTGGCCCGTGTGGACCAAGACGTGCTGGACGTGCTCGTCGAGGCACGGGATGACACGCGACAGACGGATGATCTCGGGGCGAGTCCCAACGATGGTCATAACCTTCATGTGGCTACCTCCTGCACTAGAAGAAGTTCAGTCAACATACCCGATACCAGCATCAGGTCCACCTGAGGTCGGGCATGTCATGAACCGCTTTTGCCAGTTCGTCTAGCATTGTACCATAGTCGTGCACCTGGAAGCTGAAGTCCGTTCGAGTGCACACCAGCGTGCGCTGGCAATGGGGACTCCCTTGTGGCACAACCTGTACACCGCGTATGTCGAATGCGCGCGCGATCTCGCACAGAAGGTCGTACTTCGAGATGGGCCTGTCCGGAACCAAATGATACAGGCCACTCAAGTTCTCCTCGATGGCCACATGTACAGCCTTGGCCAGCTCGAGTGTGGTGACGCCTGTCCAGAGAACGGACGCATAGCCAGGAACTGAACCGGTCTGACGCATGAACCACTCGAAGAGACCAATCCCCTCTTTCTTCAGTTCAGGTCCAACAATCGAAGTCCGGAACGTCAAGTGGGGTGACGACGAAACCTCGCCCAGCGCTTTGGTGCGGGCATACATGGTCGTGCCATCCGGCTCCAAAGCCTCGGTGTACCCGCCGGTCGCGCCTGAGAACACGCAGTCCGTGCTGACTTGGACAAGCCGGAAGCTCAGCTCGTCTCCCATCCGTGCCAACCGGTGCGGCAGGTAGCTGTTCAGGAGAATAGCCCGTGCCGGATCGTCGTCTGCCGCGGTGTTCAGCACGCCCACGCAGTTCACCACCACGGCAGGCTGCGTGGCTTTAAGCGTATCCGCGAGCTGACCCAGGTTCTCGACGTCGACTTGGCGGTCGACGAACCGTGCATCCTGTGTTCGAGCCAGACCGATGACTTCGTATCCCGCCAGTCCTGACAGGTATCGCTGGATCATGTGCCCGGCCATCCCCATGGATCCCAAGACAACGACTCGCCGACTGCTGCTCATGTTGTTGCCTCCGCCCTGCGCACTCTAGCTCCCATGTGCAAAGGGTCCGCTGTCTTCGGCAGTTCCCTCCAATTCACGTTTCACTTCAGGCAATGCAGCTAGGACAGCCTGGACCTCATCTACGGACAGGCGCTGCGCGTTTGCCGACGTGTAATCGCTCTGCTGCATTCTGTCAATATTCCCTTCCGTGAAGTACTTGTCGTAATTGAGGTCACGGTCGTCCAGATGAACGCGCCAGTAGTCCCCCATGTCCTCGGAACGGCACAACTCTTCGGCCGTCGCAAGAGTCTCATGGAGCTTCTCCCCATGACGGGAGCCGATAACCTGCACCGGGACATCGGAATGGAAGAGCTCCTTGAGAGCCAATGCCAGGTCGCCGATAGTGCTCGCGGGCGCCTTGCGGATGAACAGATTGCCAGGCTCGGCGTGCTCCATGGCAAACAGGACGAGCCCGATGGCCTCATCCATCGACATCAGGAAACGGGTCATCGTGGGTTCGGTGACCGTCAGCGGTTCACCTCGTTTCATCTTCTCGATGAACAGGGGAATGACCGAGCCACGGGAACACATGACGTTGCCATATCGGGTGACGGCAATGATCGTCTGTCTGGCGTGTCCTCCGTCCCTCGCTGCAGCATATGCGGTCTTCTCCATGAGAGCCTTGCTCATACCCATGGCGTTGATAGGCTGCACAGCTTTGTCGGTGCTCAGGCACACAACACTCTTGACCCCGTGAGCGATAGCTGACTCAATGACATTGTTGCTTCCCAGCACGTTGGTCATGACCGCCTGGATGGGGAAGAATTCGCAAGAGGGAACCTCCTTCAGAGCAGCGGCATGGAAAACATGCTCGACTCCCTCCATGGCCCTGTCCACGCTGGCACGGTCCCGTACATCACCGAGGTAATACTTAACCCGCGCGTCATGCAGTTCCTTGCGCATGACCTCTTGCTTGAACTCATCACGGCTGAAGATCCGGACTTCCTGGACACCCTGGGCAAGCGCGTACGTCAAGAAGGCATGGCCAAAGGATCCGGTACCACCGGTGATAAGAAATGTCCCGAGTGCTCTCTTCTCGTTCAACCGCCCACCCCCTCGCTTCCGAGACGGAGCCCTGAGATACCGTCAGGTTGGACGCATCTCTTGCAGCCGCGCAACCTCAACCTCAGCTCAGCCGCGTACCGCGGCCTCCGGCCAGGCCAATGGCTTTCATTGAAGTCCCTCCGTCAGCACACTATTGCCCCAATCGTTCCGGATGCTGCATGGCATGCGTTGCGTTGCATCATGTGCATCCGTTGCAGTGCAAGCGACCAGACCACGATCCATCAGGTCTTGTGCGAGGTCGTCGCCTCTGCCGCGGTCGAGGCTCGACGCGTTGACCTGAGCCAGGCAGCCGCGCTGGACCCAGCGGTCAAGGACATGCCAGTCACTGCGGACATACGCGTAGCGCTCGACGTGGGCCAGAACAGGCGTAATGCCCTGCAGCTGCAATTTGAAGATGACGTCGTCCACATAGATGGGCAGATCTTCGTAGGGCAGTTCCAACAGGAGGTGCGTGCCCCGGTCGGCGAGGGTCAGGACATCGCCCTTCTTTACCCGGTCGGGCAGGTCGGGACAGATGAGGGCCTCGTTGCCCGGCAGGACGGTCAGTGGGATGGCCCGGCTGTTCAGCTCGGCCTGGAGGTCCCTGACGGTCTGGCGCACAACGGCGGGGTCCGTCTCATGCTCGTCCTCGATCCAATGCGGGGTGCCGATCACGGTGCTGATGCCGGCTGCGGCGGCGAGACGCGCCATCGCGACGCTGGTGGGCATATCCGGCGAGCCGTCGTCCAGCCCCGGCAGGATATGACAGTGGATATCGACGACGCTCATGACTGGGCAGACGCATCCTCGGACTTGGCGGGATCCGTGCTGGATGCGCCGTAGGTGCGGGTATTGTAGTAGTCATTGACCCGGCGGCGGGAACGGTTGAGCACGACGCCCAGCAGGTTGGCATGCGCCTCTTCCAGCACCTCCTGCGCACGGTGCACATCACCACTACGGGTACGGCCGGCCTGGACCACCAGGATGACGCCGTCGGCCAGCGACGAGGCCACGACCGCGTCGGTGACGGGAAGAATGGGCGGAGTGTCCATGATGACCATGTCATACTCCTTCCGCAGACGGTCCATCAGGTGCTTCATGCGGGTACTGCCCAGGAGCTCGGAACTGTTGGGCGGGATGGGTCCGGCGGTGATGACCGACAGGTTGGGATATTCCTTGAGGCACGCGAAGACGGTAGAATCAGCGTCGCCCACGATGAGATTGGAGAGCCCGGACTGGTTGGGGATGCTAAAGTAGCGGTGCAGAGTCGGGCTGATCAGGTCGGCGTCCAATACCATGACCTTCTTGCCTGTCTGGGAAATGGCCTGCGCAAGGTACTCCACGACCGTGCTCTTACCTTCGTTGGGGGAGGCGCTGGTCACCAGGATGACCTTCAACTTCTTGTCAACGGCGGCAAACTGCAGGTTGGTCCGAAGAACACGGAACGCCTCGGCCACCGGGCTGCGTGAGCCCTTGTAGCCGCCGTACCCGTAGCCGTAGTTGTCGGTCTTAGTAGGCACGGCCATGGCGGGCCCCCTTTGCATTCATGTCCGGAACGACCGCGAGTACGCGGAGGCCCAAGAGCTTCTTGATATCATCGGACGTCTTGACTGTGTCGTCGAAGTAGTCCACGACGAACGCGAGCAGGACGCCAAGCACGAGCGCAGCCAGCAGCGCCTCTGCGATGTTGAGGAGGGGGCGCGGGCTGACCTGCTGGGTCACGGGCACGGCCCGGTCGATGACGCTGACGTTCTCGACCCGGTTGACAAGGGTGGGCAGCTGTTTGATGAACGAGCTGGCCACCGTGTTGGCGATGAGCGCAGCACGGCTGGCATCCTTGTCCTTGACGCTCACCGCGATGATCTCGGTCTCCCCCTGCACCTGCACGGCGGTCATGCCGGTGAGCTGTTTCACCGTCTCTGGCAGCTTGAGCTGGTTGATGGTGTCCTGCAGGACGGCGCGGCTGGTGATGATCTTGACATATGTGACGGCGAGGGAACGGTACGTCTGCAGTTGGTTATAGTCGACGCCATCTGCCGGCTGTGCCACGTTCTGGTGCTCGTTGACGATGAGGGAGGTGTCGGCCTGATAGACGGGCGGCAGGATCACGTAGGACAGCAGAGCAGCAGCCACAACTGCCACAAACACGACCACGAGAAGGATCCAGAAACGACGACGAAGAATGCCAAGAACATCTTTGAGACTGAGTGTGTCTTCCATGATGGGAACCCTCTCCAGGTGTTTCTAAATCAGGGGTGCTCCGCGTGGACATGCCCAAAATAGCACGCAGCCATACGTTCCGGCCATTCTCTGCGTAACGCCAACGCCCGGAGGATGCTTGGTTCGTTAGCCCTTAATATTCTGCAATTTTTCCCAGGACTTGCAAGAGGTCGGTAAGGCGAACCCTTGGACGACGTCAGTGTATTGAAGGAGATCTGTTTGCGAACAGGTCTGCAGACAGTGAAGACCCGTTCACTGTTCGACGAGAAGCGGGAGGTCCGTGGATCGGTCAGGTGTCGAGGAGGTCTGGTCAGGAAAGCAGCTTCGTGACAGGCATTCATGTTTCTTCACATAGTCTTCATGATTGTCCCCTTACGGAATTCCATTTCTATGTTATTATTCGCCTGTAAGAAGTATAGGATCGATTGCTTGACATGACGTGTAAACTTGCTGGACATGACCTCTAAACTTGCTGTATATGGATTGTAGGTTGTAGGATTCTACCTGTAAGTCGCAGGACATGACGTCTAAACTTGCTTCACAGGAGTGCGTATGAACAGGATCACGGCAACATTTCTCTGCCTGATGCTATGTCTAGCCGGAACCAGCTTGCACGCGACAGCATTTGCTGCCGAACAAACAAGCGTTTCTGCTCCATCCGCTCCTTCACCAGTGACCCCCGCTCAGGTCGTCGCGCTAAAGACGCCCGTGGTCCCTGCGCCCTTGGTCCGTCCATTCCCCGCGCCTGTCACGACCCGCACCGTGACCGTGCCTACCAGCATCGACGCGACCGGGACGACGGAGGTAAGTGCGGCGCTCAATCTTTTCATTGAATCTGTTCCCGATGGTTCAATTATCTCCTTCCCGACTGGTGCGACCTATAAACTAGACGAAGGCATCCAGTTTGCCAATCGGCACAATCTCATCTTTGAGGGGAACGGAACGACCCTACAGGTTAGCGCGACTGCTTCTGGCGATAACACGCTTACTAGCCTGTTCTCAGTCGGTTACCTGTATACCCACAGCTGGCACGGCGGTTGTACGGACATCGTGATTCATGACTTCATCCTTATCGGGAACAGTCCGACTCCTGGCGTCTTTCATGGTGATTCACAGCACCAACACGGTATGAAAGCTAGTGATTTTACCCGACTTGAGATTTACAACGTCACGGGTTCTGCCCTACATGGGGACTTCGTTGATGCTTCCAATGCCAGCGGACTGTGGGTGCATGGCTGTCACGTTATCACCGCAGGTCGAAATGGTTTCTCCGCTGAAATGAGCGATTCGGACGTCCTTGTAGAGAACTGCGCATTTGACGCCTGTGGGTGGTGTACTCTTGATATTGAGCCTCATGATAACACCAATGCCTGCTCAAACATAGTATTTCGCAACAACACGGTGAGAACGTGGGGTAACTACTTTTCCGTGGTCGTACCCTTCAACACGGGGGCTACAATCGACGGGGTTGTCATTGATGGCAATACCGTAACAGGTGGCTCACTTAAAACTGGGGTTGGCCTCGGCGGCACTACTCGCATGACGCGTATCTCGTTTACTAATAACAAGGGAACGGTAGCTGCTGGCACCGCTCTCACCTTCGCCCACGTTGACGGTCTGACGGTCACTGGCAATGTCCAGCCCCTCAGTTCGGGTGTCCTTGCGAGCATCACCGACAGCACCGAGGTGGGAACCCCGTAAGCCGCTGCTCGGACCTCATCCTTGCCGACTCTCCCGTCGGATACTAGCGTCTCGGCCATCGCAACCGGAATCGAGGGCGACATCGTCGTGGACTTCACCTGTAACATCAACAGCGTGACGCTGGTATTTGTCAAGCCCTGAGCATCACTGACAGGTTTAACAGGTTTACAGCACGATCAAGCGCCGGCCGTCCAGAGTTGTAGGCGCTTTAGTCGGTGCCTACCCACCGTACACGACCGTGACACCCCTGGTAGGCTGGTCCCAACCTACCAGACACCCCAGGTTCTCGGCCACGAAGCGCAAAGGGATCATGGTACGGCCACCAATGATGGCGGGTGCCGCACTCATCGTCTTGCTACTGCCGTTGACCGTTGCAATCGTCTTGCCCACCCAAGTGGTGAGTGTATGCGAACCGAGCTGGATGTCGAGGCGACGAGTAGCTGCATCCCAGCCGACACTTCCACCGAGCGACTCGACGATGGCACGAATGGGGACCATCGTCGTGCCATTGCTGATGATGGGCTTGGTCCCCTTGTGCATCGATGGCTTTGACTACACCACTCACCGTCATGCGGGGACTGCCGACCTGAAGACTGATGACGGTCCTTGGCAGGGGACCGACCGTGATCGTGAAGTTTGGCAGCGTATAGCGCATGAGCAGCAGGTATCGGACATAGGAGTGCAGGGTGTTGAGTCCGGTGCCCAGGCGGAGCGTCGTACTGAGCCGATAGTCCTTGCCCACCGCAAAGGAGATCGACCCGCGCGTCTCAGTATCCGTCACATATCCTTTCACAGCGCCTGCAGGCTTGTGTGTCAGCTTGCCGGCCAGCCCCAGTGTCCTGCTGGTCCCGTCATAACTGAAAGTCATCACAGGGAGCACATGCCGAGCAACCGACGGGATGGCAGGGAGGTTCAGCAGCATTGAGAAGCCGGGCCGACTTAGGCCAACCACAGCGATCGTCGCCGTTCCAGCCAGGGGGAACGACGCAGAAAAGGCCCCCGCCGCACTCGCCCTGGACTGACGCCCATTGACCACGACCAGGGCACCTGCATCTGTCTTCCCCTGAATCGTGACGTTGCCTGACGCAACGTTGATAGCACCTGTCAAGGACGAGGACAATACAGCACACACATGTCCGGGGGTTGCCAGTGTCAGGCACATCACGAGAACCGATACCAGGAGAGTCGAGATTCCTCGCCTCAATGTGGACATATTCATCCTCCACAAGCCCGCCAGGATCTCAAACACATTCATCAGCGTGAGTCCACCTGCCATGTCGGTCTCCATCAAAAAACGCGTCAGGAACCTGAACCAGTCTTTTGACAAGTATATATCTTTATCTCCCTCTGCAATCAAGACAATCTCTGGCCGGAGCAACTGCGGTTAGGTCCTGAACGCTGACGAGACGGTGCCGCTGACCCAGACGAGCTAACCCCGTTCCAGGGACTTCCGCTCAGCGTCGAGGTCAAACACGAACTGCCGCAAGCTTGACTGGAAGAAGTCCCTGATGTGATCCCACGTGACAGGAGTCCCGATGTAGACGGGGTCCTCCTGGACGTCGGCCTCCTCGAACCAGACAATCCCTTTGCCGATGACGAGCGGCTCTAACGGTCATTCCCGCGCAGGCGGGAATCCATCCCTTCATCTTGTCAATGTGCCACCCTGGCCTATTGAGCAGCGTATCACATATCGGGAATCCATCCTTTGTGCTTGTCTATGGGTTGCTGATGGCCAGATCAAGTTGACCCAGCAAATGTACCACTCTGGCCTATTTACCAGCTGACCCCAATCAGGGGATATTGATGGACGGGTCGATGGCGTGCAGTGCGGCGCGCATGGCAGTGGCGTCATGACTGCGTGCGGCTTCCAGCAGGGCGTCGACGGCCGGACGGAGCACGGCCAGGTCTGCGCACGCGGGATACTTGACACGCATGATGCTCTCGAAACTCGTCGGCACGACGCGCTCCGCGGACGACCACAGCTCCTCTGTCATCTTCTCATTGCCGCGGTTGCCGGTGATGATAATACTTGCGTCGCGCCCGACCTCCAGCCCCGCCAGCTTGATGTAACTGCGTGCCAGGTCAAGGATCTTGATGGGCTCACCCATACGCAGGACAAACATGTCCCCCCCCTGCGTCAGCGCGCCGGCCTGCAGGACCAGGTGCACTGCCTCGGGGATGAGCATGAAGAAGCGCTCCATCTCGGGGTCGGTCACTCTCAGGGTGCGGGTCTCCTGCAGCTGCTTTTGAAAGACCTCCGCTACACTACCCTTGCTGCCCAGCACATTTCCAAAGCGGACACTGGTCGCCCGCAGGCCCTCGCGCCCGTCGGCCACCTGGACCAGGAGTTCCACGATGCGCTTGCTGGCGCCCATGAAGTTGACCGGGTTGACCGCCTTGTCGGTGGAGATGTTGACGAAGCGCTCAGTCCCGTGCGACACAGCCAGCCGCAACAGGGTGCGCGTCCCTTCGACGTTGTTGAGGATAGCCTCCTCCGGGTTCTGTTCCATCAGCGGCACGTGCTTGTGCGCCGCAGCATGGAAGATGATGTCGGGACGGTACGTATCGAACAGCCAGGTCATGCGGGCCTCATCACGCATATCCCCAATGACGGGCACGGCACACGTCACGCCCTGGCGCTCCTGCAGCTCGCGGTCGATGCGGAAGATGCGGTTCTCCCCCCTGCCCAGCATGATCACCTGTGACGGATTGAGCCGCGCCACCTGCCGGACGATCTCAGACCCGATGGAGCCGCCTGCGCCGGTCACGAGGATACGTTTGCCCTCCACATACGCCCGTACCGGCCCCAAGTCGGTGGACACCGGCGTCCTGGTCAGCAGGTCCTCCAGCTGGACCCTGCGCAGGTCGTCCACGTGCATGGACCCGTCCACCAGCTCCCACATGCCCGGCAGGGTCCGCACCTGCACATCAGTGTCCGCCAGAGTGGACAGGACCTCACGGGTCACAGCTGCAGCATGTGACGGGATGGCGATGACCACCTGGGCAGCTCGTGTACGTCGTGCCATATCGGCGATCGTGGCCACAGGACCCAGCACGCGCACCCCACGCATCGTGCACCCCCGCTTGGTGGCATCATCGTCGATCAGCCCAACCACCTTGCCCAGCTCAGGGTGCGCCTCGAACTCGCGCAGCACCATATCCCCTGCATCGCCGGCCCCGACGATCAGCACGCGCGTACCGGACGAAGTGTGCTGAGCCGGTTCCTCGAGACTCGCCTGCCACGTGTGTCGCCCGTACCGCCACCGTGCGATGGAGCGCACGCCTGCCATGAACAAGAAGGCCAGGACCGCAGATGCAGCAAATGCCCCCCGCGACCATGACACTTCTCCACGCATGGCTAGCAGCAACGGCAGGACCAGGACCTTCGTGACTGCGACGACGATGGCCACACGCTCCATGTCCCGCAGGCTGGCGTACGACCACAGCGCCAATGGTGTCTGCAGGAGCACAGACACGGCGACGAACACCAGGTTTTCCACCAGCCCTGGGAATCTCAGGGTGTAGACAAAGGGCCACGGCGCTGCAGAGAAGTCGAGCCGAGCGAGAACAGCCAAGACCGTGGCGAGGTTGAACACGGCCACGTCCATAGCCAGCCGCCCCACCACAGCCATCCACCCGTTCTGTCGGTTCCATCGTGATGCCATCATATCCTCCTCACGGCCCTCTTCTGCACATACCAGTATAGGCATGAGAGGACAATCACCACACCTGTGAGCACTCCGACAACGGCACCCCAGCCCCAGCGGCTCGCAACAAGAACCAGTATACTGACAGCCGACTGAATTCCAGCATACGTGACTGCAACAACAGGGTGTGCCCAGCCGAGTTCGTTGACCAGGCGCTGATAGGCGTGCATCCGATGAGCTTCAAACAATCGTTCATGCCGACGCAGGCGAGCAACGAGCGTCAATCCGGCGTCGACGTAGAAAACCGTCATGGCACCTAGAGCACACAGGCCCCATATCGGTTGTTCCATCCACAGTCGCAGTGCCAGGAGTGATGCGGTGAACCCTAGAAATGTACTGCAAACATCCCCCATGAACACCCGTGCTTTGGGCCGCAGATTAAGTGGAAGGAATCCGCAGCATGCGGCAGCGATGATGACCGCGACTCTGCCGATCTCGATGTCCTTGGCAGAGGTGAACGATAGTACGGCAAGTATGCCGAATACTACAACCCCCATGAGCCCTGCCATGCCATTTGAACCGTCCATGAAGTTGTAGATGTTGGTTGTGCCGACGAGGAACAGGACAAACATGATTGCTGCGGCCACCACAATCACGGCCGGTAGGTTGGTCTGTCTCAGCAGCCACAGTGTGCTCAAGCCTGCCAACATGCACTGCACGAGGAGCCGAAGGCGAGATTCGACGTGCCACCGATCGTCGACCAGACCCAGGAACCCGATGCCAGCCATGGGCAGCCAGGCAGCAACGGGCAATCCACAGGCAACCCCGGTCACAACACCTGCAATGGAAATGCCAAGTCCACCTGCCCGCGGCGTCGCCTCGGTATGACTGCTGCGCCCGTTGGGAGCGTCGACAAGCCCTACGTTGGCACCATATGTTGCTACGAGAAAGCCAACACCCAATGTCATCAGACACGCCGCTATCGCCCAAGCGAATAGAATCACCGTTCAGCTCCCGCTGACGAATCCATGCGTTCCAACTGTAGCGTGAGCCCTTCCTCAAAGGAACGCGGCGCAAAACCAAAGGCAGCCCCTGCTGCCGACCAGTCAAACGCGCGGTCATCGGTGGTGCGCCAGACCTGTTCGCCGTCGAAAGGGAAACGTGGAACAAGGCGGTGAGCTGTCTCAAACAATGCTGCTGACGCGCGTACCGGCAAATGTACAAAATGGGGCCTGGTACTGACCGCCGCCGCGATGGCCTCGATGAACTGGCGATACGTCAACGGTGTCCGGCCAGACACGTTGTAGAACCCTGCAGGTTCGCAGTGCTGCCGCACGGCCGCAACAACGGCAGAAGCCAAGTCAGCATCGTACACAGGCTGAATAAGGGCATGACCATCGCCAAACATGGGAAAGACACTGTGCCTCCTGAACCATGACAGCAGGACAGACACGTTATGACCGGCCGGATTCCCATAGATCATGGTTGGACGCAACACAATACACCGAACTGCGGGATGCTCCGTCAGAAATGACCGAAGAATCTCCTCATCGTGTATGTATTCCTGTGACGCTGACTTAAACCGGGAGAATACCCCTGTTGTCCCGACAACAACAAGCTGCCGTGCAGCGCTTGTCCGCATCAGGGGAAGGAGCTGTGGCAAGAACATGATTCCCGCAACATGCACAACAGTGTCACACTCATTTACTGTCAGTTGCCATGGACCGGGCTCAAGCAGGTTCCCAGGAACAATTGTCAACTTCTCGTGCGTCAGCGGAAATCGGCTTGGAGACCTGCTGAGGACCGAGACACGTTCGACCGCTCCGTCGCCCAGCAGGGAGCGCAGGGCAAACATTCCTACGGTAGAAGTTGCTCCCGTCATGAAACAGTTCATCGGACCACCATCCTGCGCCCACGTCCCATTGCATGTCGCAGAGTTGCACTGACAATCCTAGGATACTTGTCGGACAGCCACTTCTCATAGAATACCAACCATGATGCCGAGAAATGTTTGCCCACCTCCACAGCCGTTGCCGTGTCGACGTTGCTGCCCCCCTTGACATGGATAGCTCGCGCGCCCGGACAGTACTTGATGGCCCACCCGGCTTGCTTGAGGGCCATGCACACATCCAGATCCTCGAAATGCATGAAGTAGTGCACATCGAACATACCGATGGAGCGAAATGCATCGGAGCGTACGAGCATGCACGCACCAGAGAGCGCCGGTACGTCCGCCGGTTCTTCTTCACCAACGTGCTGTTGCAGATACGAGCCAAAACCAGGCATTTTCCCGAGGAACCTGTCAAGCCCCGACAGATAGCAGAACGAGGCCCAGAGGGTTGGCACTCCACGTTTGCACTGTGGCTGGAAATGCCCGTCGGGGAATTCAAGATGTGGTCCAACCGCACCTGTCCTCGCATCGGCGGCGGCCAACAACGCGTCAACAGCACCGGGAACGAGAATGGCATCGGCGTTCAGGAAAAGCGTCCAGTCCCCGTGGATGAGACTAAATCCATAATTGCAGGCGGCGGCAAAGCCTCCATTTTGGGCCTGGTGAACATAGGACAACAGCGGCCAATCCACCATGTACGACTGGACGCTCGACCGCAACAGATCCGTCGGACTGTTATCGACGACCACAGTCTCTATGGGGTTACTCGGTCTCTGAGCACGGATAGACTTCAGGCAGTCATCGACCCACCGTTCGGAATTGTAGGCCGGAATAACGCAGCTGACGTTCATGGCAGTTGTGGAGAATGCGATGGTCTGTCGATCATCGTCGCGTCGATCATGAAAAAAAGCAGGATCGCCATTCCCACATTGTTGAACAGCAGGGGATTCGTTTGCACCGCAAGAACGAAGGCGACAAATCCCCCAAGCCAGTAGGCATACCAGACGCGACCCGCCTCGTCGGCAGCGAATTTCCTCCTGGCCCTCTGCACAATACCGACCATGAACGCCACCCAGAGTGCCAAGCCAACCAGTCCGGTTTTCATCAGCAAGGCTGGCGCGGTCGCTTCGTAAGAAAAGTTCTTGACCGAAGAAGCGTAGTACCCTGGTATGCTGGACCCATAGCCATGGCCGAACACCGGGCTGGTCCGCCAAGTCGCAAGGAGCCGGGTGGTCTCTTCTAGTCTCGTTTTGTTACCACTATCCAGCGAATTGACAACGCTTGCCAGTCTCTTCAGGATCTCGTTATGGGACAATGCCACGCTTATGTTCTGCGAACCAAGTACGTCAAGCATCCAGAAACCCACGGCAAGAACTACCATCGCGAGTGCACTCAGAACCATCATTCTTCTCAACCTGCCCGAACGGCGGGCACGCAGGGCAATGGTCAAGGCAGCTCCGCAGAGGACTGCAATCCAGCAACTACGAGTATACGTGACAATAATCGCGGCAGTGACAAGTACAAGACAGCAAGTATTCAGCTTTCTCCTATCACTCTGTTCAAGAACGCCATGAAGAAAGCCGAAGAATGTCGGCACGAGCAAGAGTGATGTGACAAAGAATACCCTGTAAAATCCGTCAGGCATAATGCCCACGTAGATTCCCGATTGAATCCTGTATATAGCCTGCAGATTAGCACCAATGCTGTTGGATTTGTCGAACAAGGAACCGACCACCCAAATGACCACGTGCAAAAAGGCAAAGAGAGCGCCAAGCAACCCAGTCATCGCTTTGATCTTCCCCCACGCAAGCCTGTGAGACCGCAATAGGTAGATGCATGGATAGAACAATACAAGCACCAGCAGTGCGTTTGCCTCGTCGAACGACTGGCCAATGGACACGCCATTGAGCAGAGGGATAAGGGTCAACCACGGGAGGTTCATGATAAGAAAGGTACCTGGCAGCCAGTCGCTGAGCAGCCAGTAACCGCGTTGACGCATTGAGTCGAGGAGAACAAGCAGCACCAGGCAGATGAACGTTCCTATGAACAACACCATGCGCACGTCAAACCCCCCCAGTGACCACCACGTCCCCGTGGCCCCGAAGAAAAGTTCGATCACGGCAAGAACTGGCACAAAGAGTAGGATCATCAGCTGGAATCAGAGTCTTTCAGCACACAAAACAGGTACCAGCTAGCGGTTCTGAATGGTCCCAGACGTCGGACATGCTGGCTCCGGAGACGACCCACACTTCCCAAGCCGCCACTAGCAATTGCCTCCTTGACACGATGCACGTGTTCTACTGTGCTAGTTGCGACATGGCACTCCACGATCCGCGATTCGAGAGCGTCGAGCTGCCGCGCGCAGGACGTGCACGCGGCCATGCCCTGTTTCAGACGACCAACAGGATGAGCAATGATACGCTTCAATGATAATGCCATGGTGGCGACACCTATGGCGTTGGAATCATGCTGACGATACAAGATCTTCGGCTCGTCAACGTACAGAATATGGCCACAACTCGCAGCCACCAGAGCTAACCACCAGTCGTGAACAACAGCTTCCTTGGGAATTGGCAACGCACAATCTAGTAGTGCACGATTGGCGAGCATTGTACAGCCTGTAGCGAAATTCTGCGTTAGCAGAATCGTCAGCGCCTCATGCGGAGAGGGATTGTACGACCCTTCAGACTTCATGAACGAAGAACTGATAGGGCGCAAGTCAGCTGACACGACAGTCAGATCAGAATGAACCAGCAGAGGACAACTCGTTCCGTACCTAGCTTCACCCTCGTGCATTGCCGCGAGCGCAGTAGCCAACTTGTCGGGCAGCCATACGTCATCCTGATCTGACAATGCCACATACTGCTGAGAACACAGCGAGAGGGCTAAGCCAAAGTTCTGGGCCACCCCAAGCTGCGTGTGTGTGGGAGCCACAACAAGCTTCATTCCAACAGATCTGGCGAATTCCGTGACGATATTGACCGATGCATCGGAGGAACCATCGTCCGACAGTACAAGTTCGGTGGGAGGCGACGCCTGCCGTAGCAAGCTGTCAAGTTGCTCCTGCAGGTACACCGCTCCATTGAACGTACACAGAGCAACCGATATGCCGGTGGCAGCCACGTTGCAACTGGCTAGGCCATCTCCGTGGCCAGCCATCGCCTTCACCTCTATCCCCACGTCAGACAATGCTGCACCTGCCGTTCGAACGAGGCCTGTGTCAACCAATCGAACATCCTGTGTGCCTTTGCCGCATCCAGCGCATATCTCCTGTCGTGTCCCAGACGGTCAGGGACGAAGGTGATGAGCTTGGTGTAGGACTCTTCGGGGTTGCCGGTCTGCTGGGCGAGGGCGTGCAGGAGCAGATGGATGAGGTCGATGTTGCTCAGCTCGTTGTTCCCGCCGACGTTGTAGACCT
>Ga0209539_1000250_pt1 | contig 32885 bp, 39 predicted proteins | sample BarGraNGADG00312_2_FD_184499 | JGI IMG/M metagenome (GOLD analysis project Ga0209539, IMG submission 184499) | Arctic peat soil microbial communities from Barrow, Alaska - Barrow Graham LP Ref core NGADG0011-312 (SPAdes) (version 2) | ecosystem: Environmental > Terrestrial > Soil > Wetlands >...
TCCGCCGAGCGGCGGGAAGAGCGAGACCTCGTCGCCGGGGTCGAGCCGGTGGTCGTCGCGGGCATGCACCCCATTGACAAGCACGAGGCCCGCGACGCCGGGTTCGAGGCCCAGGCAGCCGCTGACCGCGCCCACCGTGGGCGCCTCCTCGAGAGTCAGGCTGAGCTGCGTACGGCGTTCGAGCGTGCTTGCCTCGAGGCCAGCGAAGAGTCTCACGGTGATAGAGTCGGTTGAGGTGGTCATGCCGGGACTGTACCACTCATCCGAAGTCCCCGGGCTGCCGATACCCAAGCCGATCGCGCGCGTGACCAGCGAGGAAGGCGGGCATGGTCGACGACGATATTCAACCGGTCGGCGCCCCGGAGGGCAGCGACGGCTCCACAGACGGTGACGGCGCACCGGAAGGCGTCGCTGCCGAAGGCCGCGACGCCGCCTTGTGCGCCGTCCAGGTCGCGCTCATCAAGGAGATCAACAAGTCGGTCGACAAGCTCGAGCGCGCGCGCATCGGCGAGGCCACGCGCGAGCACCTCGAGATCCTGCGCAGCCTGCTCAAGGCGCAGGTGAGCGCCTACCTCGAGCACTTCGTCGCCCGCCGCGCCACCCTCTTCTCGCACACCTCGGTGATGTACGCCCGCGAGGTCGCCGCGCCCGGCGTCCTCTCCACCACGTTCCGCGGCCTCCTCGAAGGAGGCACACTCAGCGGCGGGCAGGGCGCCAAGCTTGCGCAGTTCGTCGGCGACCACCGCACGCTGGTGATCTTCGGCGACCGCGCCACAGGCAAGTCGACCTTGCTCAACTCGCTGTTCGAGCTGGTCAGCGTCGACGACCGCTTCGTGGCCATCGAGCGCGGGCCGGACATGCCGGCGCTCAAGGAGCGCTCGTTCTGCGTGCGGCTCAGCGTGGACGACGACACCGATATCCCGGCGCTGTTCGCCAAGGCGCGGCGCATGAGCCCCGGTCGCCTCGTGGTGGGCGAGATCCACAACGAGGAGGTGCGCGAGTTCTTCAGCCTTCTGGCGGAGGACCCCCGCGTGGGCGGCATGGCCACGCTGCGCGCCGACAGCGTGCGCAAGGCCGTCGACCTGATCGTAGCCGCCTTTGGCGGCGACTCCGAGTACGCGCGGACGCTCGTCGCCAAGGTGAAGCCGGCCTTCGTGCACATCCACTCGGAGGAGAAGGGGCTGCCGCGCGTGGCGGCCATCTGGAGCGTGGAGGGTCTCGACGGCGGCGAACTGATGCTCCAGGAGGTCGACACGGGCGCCCCGGCCGCAAGCGAGCTGCTCGCCGAAGCCTGATCGTCGGCCGAGCCCTCGCGTCGGCCTCGCATGTCCTGCCTGCGCCGCCAACGTCACCGTCCCCGCGCGACAAGTGTCACCGCCCAGCGCCGTCGTCACCCTGTCGTCGGTCCCCGCGACGCGCTAGGGTTTGTTCTCACCGGCGAGGGCTGGTAGAGTGCCCGTTCACGCCGCCGCAGGGCGGCTTGTCACCCCTGCTCCAGCATCCGAGGCTGGGGCCGCGAAGACCACAGGAGGTGATCGCGATCAACAAGTATGAGCTCATGCTCATCGTGAACCCGAACGCGGACGAGGAGCGCCAGAAGGAGATCGGCGACCGGCTACGCACCAACATCGAGAAGGACAAAGGCACCGTCGCCGGCGTCGATGAGTGGGGCAAGAAGAAGCTGGCCTACGAGATCAAGAAAGAGACCGAAGGCGTCTACACCGTCGTCACGTTCACGTCCACACCCCAGACCCTCGCCGAAGTCGAACGCGTGCTGGGCATCACCGACGAGGTCTTGCGCTTCATGACCACGCGGCAGAAGTCCTAACGACCTTTTCAAGGGAAGGGAGTCCACAGTGGCCGGTTCAGTCAACGTCGTCGTCCTCGTCGGCAATCTCACGCGCGACCCCGAGCTCCGCGCCATGCCCAGCGGCACCAGCGTGTGCCGGCTCGGCCTGGCGGTGAACGAGCGCACCAAGGACCCCGCGACCGGCGAGTGGGGCGAGCGGCCCAACTACTTCGATATCGACGTCTTCGGCGCGCAAGGCGAGAATTGTGCCCAGTACCTCACCAAGGGCCGTCAGGTCGCCGTGGAGGGCCGCCTGCGCTGGCGGTCCTGGGAGACGCAGGAAGGCCAGAAGCGGTCGGCCGTCAGCGTCGTCGCAAACAGCGTGCAATTCATCGGCCCGCGCGACGGCGGCGCCGGCGGCGGGTATGGTGGCGACTCCCCGGGCGGCGGAGCGCCGTTCAACAAGGGCGGCCTCGAGCCCGATACGTCCCACGGCGAGAGCGCCGACGACGACATACCGTTCTAAGCCGGAAGTGACGGCGCCCGGCAGGGCGCCGCAAGGAGAGAACACGCATGCCGAGCTCCAGGCCAACGCCACGGCGCGAGAAGAAGACCAAGGCTGGCGCCTTGGCCCAGGACAGACGCCGTTACTGCTACTTCTGTAAAGAGAAGGTCGAAGAGGTCGACTTCAAGAGCTCCACGACCCTTCACCGCATCGTCTCCGACAAGGGCAAGATCCGCCCGCGCCGCGCCACCGGCACCTGCCGGCGCCACCAGAACCAGGTCGAGGTGGCGGTCAAGCACGCACGCGAGATGGCGCTTCTGCCCCACGTCAGCCGCTGAGGAGGGCTCCATGGAGGTCATTCTGCTCCAAGACGTCGACAACCTCGGCGACAAGGGTTCACTAGCCAATGTGGCCCGGGGTTACGCACGCAACTACCTGATCCCGCGCAAAATGGCCGAGCCGGCCACACCGGGCAAGATCACCGAGTTCCGGCGCCGCGAAGAAGAGCGCAAGTCGCGCGAAGCTCGCCTGGCCGTCCAGGCCGAGGAGCACACGGAGACGCTCAACAAGACCGTGTTGACCCTCACGGCCAAGGCCGGCGAGGGCGACCGCCTGTTCGGCTCCATCACGTCGGCCGACATCGCCGACGCCATCACAAGCGCGCGTGGCTTCACCATCGACAAGCGCAAGGTGCTGCTCGAAGAGCCCATCAAGGAGCTCGGCACGTTCCAGGTCGATGTCGAGGTCGCCGAGGGCTTCGTGGCCTCGGTCAAGACCATCGTCACTCCCGAATAGCGCCGGCCCACAGGCGCCAGAAGACCCCGGCGACGCCGGCGGCAGCCCGCCGCCGGCGTCGCCTTTTTCGCGCCGGAGACAGCTCTCGCGTCTGTCCTGCCGGCGCAGTAGACTGCGGGTTCCAGACCACACGCAAGCCCCCAGGAGACCACATGGCCGTCGAGCGCCTCGAGACCGCAACAAGCCATCTGCCTCCGCACGACCTCGAGGCGGAGCAGTCGGTGCTCGGCGCCATGCTGGTCAACCCCAACGCCATCACCGCCGTCGCCGAGACGCTCGCTGCCGACGACTTCTACCGCGACACACACCGGCTCATCTATCGCGCCGTCCTCACGCTCTACGACAGGGGCGAGGAGGTCGACGTGGTCACGCTCAGCGCCCAGCTCGATCGCGACGGCGTGCTGGAGCGGGCCGGGGGGCGCGACTTCGTGCACACGCTGGCCGAGTTCGTGCCCGCGGCGGCCAACGCCGGTCACTACGCGAGCATCGTGCGCGAGCAGAGCGTGCTGCGCAGCCTCATCCGTGTTGGCAACGAGATCGCCGAGCTGGGCTACCAGCACCCCGGTGACACCCATGACCTTCTGGACCGCTGCGAGCAGAAGGTCTTCGCCATCCAGCAACAGCGCCGCGTCGCCGAGTTTCAGCACATCAGGGACGTCCTGGTGCGCAACTTCGAGTACCTCAACGAGATGGAGAAAGACCGCGGCGTCAGCGGCGTCCCCAGCGGCTTCGAGGGCATCGACCAGCGCACCGGTGGCTTTCAGAAGGCCAACCTCATCGTCCTGGCGGCGCGCCCCGGCGTGGGCAAGACTTCTCTGGCCCTCAACATCGCCCAGACCGTGGCCGTGGAGGGCAAGGCGCCGGTCGCCATATTCAGTCTCGAGATGAGCGCCCAGGAGCTGGGCGAGCGCATGATGTGCTCCTCGGCCCGCGTCAGCTCGCACAAGGTCCGCACCGGCAGCCTGTCGGGTGACGACTACGCGAAGCTCGTGCAGGCGGCCGGCGAGCTGGAGAAGGCCGACATCTTCATCGACGACACCGCCGGCCTCAACATGTTCGAGCTGCGCGCCAAGGCGCGTCGCCTGCAGTCCAAGCATGCGCTGTCACTTATCATCGTCGACTACCTGCAGCTCATGTCAGGCGACAGCCGCGCCGAGAACCGCCAGCAGGAAGTCTCCAACATCTCCCGGTCGATGAAGCAGCTGGCCCGCGAACTGGACGTGCCCGTCATCGCCGTGTCGCAGCTCAACCGGTCGCCCGAGGCGCGCGCCGACCGCGAACCACAGCTGGCCGACCTGCGCGAGTCGGGAGCCATCGAGCAGGACGCCGACTTGGTGATGTTCCTCTACGAAGACCCCAGCGACCCGTCGTCCAAGGGCGTGGTCAAGCTCAAGATCGCCAAGCACCGCAACGGACCCACCGGGCTTGTGCGGCTCGGCTTCGTGCGCGACTACACCAAGTTCCGCACCCTCAGCCAGGCCGAGGACTACGAGTACGACGCGGAGTAGCCGGCGCTCGCGCCGAGCCGCCCGGCGACGTTCATGACCGCCCACCTCACCACTTTCTCCACCCCCCGGCTCGACCCGGTCGCCCTCCTGCACGCCCTGGGGCTCGAGGGCCGGTCGCCGGTCGTACTGCTCGATTCGGCCGGCGGATCGGCGCAGCTGGCCCGCCGGCACTACCTCGCTTGGGACCCGGTGTTCCGTCTGCGGGCGCGCAACGGCGTGGTCGACGCGACCTCCGGGAGCGCGGTGGTGCACGCCGGCGACCCGGCGGCGCGCGAACTGGCGCGTCGGGCGAGCGCCCTCGCCTCGCTGTCGCCGTTCGAGGCGTTGCGCGCCGCCACGCGCCTGGCGGCGGCGCCGGAGTGGGCCACCGCCGGGGCGTCGGCAAGCTGGCCGGGCCGCCCGCAGTCGGCGGCCGGCTTCCCCGAGGCCGAGGCGCTCTTCGGCCTGGTCTCCTACGACGCCGTGCGCTACCTGGAGCGCCTCCCCGACACCACTCGTGACGACCTGGGCATCCCCGACATCGACATGTTCCTGCCGGGGATGCTCCTGCGGTACGACATGGCCACCGGCGAGGCGGCCCTCGTCGACCGCCTGTCAGGCGACGACACGGCGGCGCAGGCCAGCGCGCGCGTGGGCGCCGCCCTCGAGCGCGCCGGCAAAGGAGCCGCCCCCACGCTGCACGGCAACGACCTGCCCGTGTTCCGCAGCAACTTCACCCGCGACGAGTACGAAGCCGTCGTCGCCCGCACGCGCGAGTACGTGTACGCAGGCGACATCTTCCAGGCCAACCTCTCACAGCGTCTCGACCTCTGCTACGCGCTGCCCAGCCTGCATCTCTACGACACCCTGCGCACTGTCAATCCTTCGCCGTTCGCCGGTTACCTGCACTGCGGCGAGTACGAACTCATCTCCTCTTCCCCCGAGCGGCTGGTGTCGCTGGACGCGGAGGGCTGGGCCGAGACGCGCCCCATCGCCGGCACGCGGCCGCGCGGAGATCGCCGGCCCGAGGACGATGCGCTTACCCACGACCTCAACCTCGACCCCAAGGACCGCGCCGAGCACGTGATGCTCGTCGACCTCGAGCGCAACGACCTGGGGAAGGTCTGCGACTACGGCACCGTCCGCGTCTCCGAGCTCATGGTCAACGAGTACTACTCGCACGTCATCCACATCGTGAGCAACGTGCGCGGCCATCTGCACCCGGATCGCGACGCCGTCGACTTGGCCAAGGCGATGTTCCCCGGCGGCACCATCACCGGCTGCCCCAAGGTGCGCTGCATGGAGATCGTCGACGAACTCGAATCCGTGCGCCGCGGACCGTACACGGGCTCGTTTGGCTGGATCGCGGAGCGCACGCTCGACCTGAACATCGTCATTCGCACGCTGATGCGCCGCGGCGACCGCCTGTTCCTCCAGGTCGGTGGCGGCATCGTCGCCGATTCGGTGCCGGCCCGCGAGTACCGCGAGACGCTCCATAAGGCGGCCGGCATGCTGCGCGCCGTGAGCGCCAGCATCGCCGAGCGCGCCGGCTGATAGAGTAGAGTTATGACCGTACTCATGCTCAACGGTGTGCTCATGGGCGCCGACGAGGCGACCATTCCCGCCACCGACCGCGCGCTCACCCACGGCCTTGGTCTCTACGAGACACTCAAGCTGGTCGCCGGCGTCCCGGTGTTCTTCGAGGAACACATCGCCCGCCTGGACCTGGGCCTCGCCGAGCTCGGCCTCGAGCGTCCCTGTGGGCGCGCCGACATGGCCGAGCGGATCTGCCGCCTCTCGGAGGCGAGCGACGTACCGGACGGCGCCTGCCGCGTGCTCGTCACCGCCGGCGCGCCCGACGGCCCGCCCACGCTTCTCATCCAGACCGACAAGCGCGTCTTCCCCGACCGGCCGCTGCGCGTGATCTCTTACCGCGGGGTACGCGTGCGCGCCCAGCTCAAGGCGATGACCGTCATGCAGTCGTACCTGGCGCAGCGGGCCGCCAAGATGGCCGGCGCCGATGACGCCATCCTCGTGGACGACGAGGGGCACATCTTCGAAGGCGCTACCTCGAACATGTTCCTCGCCCGCAGCGGCGGCCTCGTGACGCCTCCGGCCGAAGGCGCCATCCTCCCCGGTGTGTTGCGCGCCAAGGTGGAGGACCTGGCCGGCGCCAGCGGCATCCCGGTGATCGAGGCGTTCTCCCGCGTCAGCGACCTCAGGCGTGACGACGGCATGCTGCTCACCAGCAGCGTGCGCGGCGTCGTGCCCGTGGGGAGCGTCGACGATCGTGAGCTGCTCGTGGACCACGGGCTCGTGCGGCGGCTGCGCTCGCTGGTCGGCGAAGCCGAGGCGGCGAGCGCAGCCGCCTTCCGCGCCGCCTACCGCTGACACCACCACGCGCGCGTTCCCGCGCCGCCCGTCGTCCCAGGTTTACGTGCGCCGCCGCGCGCGGAATCCTTACGGCATGCGACGCTCATTGCCCACAGCCCTGTTCCTCGCCGCCGTGACCGCGGCGGCGGCGCTGATCGTAGCCGTCGGTCCGCATCCGGGCGCCGTGGACGCGGAGACCCGCTCGGCACGCGCGGCCGCGCCCCCGGCAGTCGACCTGCAGACGGTGCCGGGCTCGTTCGACCAGCCGCTGTACCTGACTGCCCCGCCCGGCGACGCGACGCGCCTCTTCGTCGTTGAGAAGACGGGGCGCATCCGCATCGTGAAGAACGGCGCCGTGGTGGCGCGGCCCTTCCTCGACCTCTCCGGCTCCGTGTCCACCGACGGCGAGCGCGGCCTGTTGTCCATGGCATTCCACCCCAGATACTCGAGCAACGGGCGCTTCTACGTGGACTACACCAACAAGGCCGGCGACACACGCGTGGTGCGCTACACCGTCTCCAAGACCGATCCGAACCGCGCCGACGCGTCGACGCGCAAGGTACTGCTGCGCGTGCATCAGCCGTACAGCAACCATAACGGAGGCCAGCTGCAGTTCGGCCCCGATGGGCGCCTCTACATCGGCATGGGCGACGGCGGCAGCTCGGGTGACCCGCAGGGCCGCGCCCAGAACCCCAGAAGCCGCCTGGGCAAGCTGCTGCGCGTCGACTTCAGCACCTCACCAGCAAGAGTGACCAAGTACGCCAAGGGGCTGCGCAACCCGTGGCGCTTCTCCTTCGACCGCGCCACCGGCGCCTTGTGGATAGGCGATGTCGGCCAGAACACCTGGGAGGAAGTGGACTACCTGCGCCCCGGGCGCCCGGGCGGCGCCAATCTGGGCTGGAACGGCTACGAAGGCAGGCACCTGTACAGGCAGGCCACCGCGAACCGCCTGAACCGAAGCAAGCTGGTGTGGCCGGTCACGGAGTACGACCACAGCGTGGGCGAGGCGGTGACCGGCGGCTACGTGTACCGGGGCGGCGCCATCCCGGCGCTGCGCGGCTTCTACGTGTTCGGCGACTTCACCAGCGGCCACGTGTGGGCGATGAAGGGCCCCGGAGGCGCGCGCCGGGCCTTGGCCGGGGCCGACAAGGCGACGACCCACGTCTCGTGCTTCGGCCAGGACGCCGCCGGCGAGCTGTACGTGGTGTCGCTCGACGGCTCCGTGTTCAAGGTCGTGCCGACGCCCTAAGAGATCTACCGCCGCCGACCTTCCAGAAACCAGCTCGCGTGACGATGCACGACACCGCCGGCGTTGTGCTCCTCGTAGCTCCGCTCTTCCACGTCGAGCACCTCGAAGGCGACGAAATCCGCGACAAGCTCCTCGGCCGTGCAGAAATGAAGGTACACGTGCTCGACCCAGCTGCGTTCCTCGCCCGAGACCGGGTCCCCGACGGCGTAGTGTTGCGGGTCGCGCGGCGAGAGCGTGCTGAGGAACAGGAGACCGCCGGGGCGCACCAGGACGGCGAGAGCCGCCCTGAACTCCCGGCGGCCGATGGGCCCGAGCAGATGGTAGACATTGCAGGCAAAGGCGACGTCGTAGCTTGCGGCCTGCCCGGCTTCGCTCGTCAGGGACGCCACGTCGCCCAAGCGGTACTCGACCTCGAGGTCTGGGGTACGCCGCTTCCGTGCGCCCGTCACCGCAGCCGGCGCAGGATCGAGACCCAGCACCCGGCAGCCCAGCTCGGCCGCCAGGTAGTGGGTGTCACGTCCGTAGCCGCAGCCCACGTCGAGGACGATGAACGGCAGGCCGTCCGCACCCCTCGCGGCGCCGGCGGCGACCGCCGGGCGCAGGCGGGCGACGGCGAGGCGAGCGAGCTCGCTGGGGCCGTCGCCCCACGGGCGCCCGTCGCCGGCATAGCGCTGCTCCCAGTACTCGGCCACCTTGGGGATCCCGGAGCCGGGCCGGCCGGCGCCTCCGGCGCCGCTCATCCTTGCGTCAGGCGCCGCCACGCCTCCTGGTATTTCTCGGCCGTCCTCGCCGCCACGTCGGCGGGCAGTTCGGGGCCGGGCGCCGTCTTGTCCCAGTCCAGCGTCTCCAGGTAGTCGCGGACGAACTGCTTGTCGTAGCTCGGCTGGCTCTTCCCGGCTTCGTAGCCATCGGCCGGCCAGAAGCGCGACGAGTCGGGCGTCATCGCTTCATCGATGAGGATCAGCTCACCGTCGAGCAAGCCGAACTCGAACTTGGTGTCGGCGATGATGATGCCGCGCTCCAGCGCGAAGGCGGCGCCGTAGCGGTACAGCTCCAACGAGACCTCGCGCACCTTGTCGGCGAGATCCCCGCCCACGAGGTCCACCATCTTCTCGAAGGGGATGTTCTCGTCGTGGGTGCCCACTTCGGCCTTGGTCGACGGCGTGAAGAGGGGTTCCGGCAGACGGCTGGCCTCCACCAGGCCACCTGGAAGCGGAATGCCGCAGACCATGCCGGTCTTCTCGTAGTCCTTGCGCCCCGATCCAGTGAGATAGCCACGGACGATGGCCTCCACGGGGAGCGGCTCGGCCTTGTGCACCACGATCGAGCGCCCGGCGAGGTGCCGGTGCGCGACGTCGGTGCTGAACGGCTCCGGATCCACGATGTGGTTTGGGACGATGGCGTTGGTCTTGTCGAACCAGAAGTTGGCGATCTGCGTGAGCACCACGCCCTTGTCCGGGATAGGCGTCGGCAGGATGACGTCGAAGGCGGAGAGCCGGTCGGTGGTGACGATGAGCATCTCGTTGGGCGCGTACTCATAGACGTCGCGCACCTTGCCGCGGCTCAGGAGCTTCCAGGCGGATTCGTTGGATTCATAGAGCTCGGACACGGACGTCACTCCCCTTTCGTCGCGATCAGTTCGAGCAGCGCCTCGGCCGCCGCGCGCGGCCCCGCGGCCTCCGCACCGGCCACCCCCAGCTGGGTGCGCAGCTGCCCCACGAACACGCCCGCTCGGAAGGCGGCGGCGAAGGTCGTCTGCGCCAGAGCCTGGTGCTGCGCCTGGCGCTGCGCCGGACCGAACGGATTGGCGAAGTAGCTGTGCGTGAGCCCGGTGGAGGTCGTCGTTCCTTTGCTCATAGCGACGCCGTCCGTGAACACGGCCAGCGCCGCCTCCACACCGGTCAGCCACTCGAGCACCGGGTGATCGCCGTCCACGGTCTCATAGTTGTTGGCGTACAGGAGATAGTCGACCGGGTAGCCGCGAAGCACGTCGTCGAGCGTGGTCACCGGCAGCACCACGCGCGCGTTGACGCGGTTGGGGCTCATGATGATGGCGCGGTCCATCTGGCCGAAGGCATAGCCCTGCTGCAGGTCGTCGAGGCGCACGAACGCACCGATCTCGGTGCCGTAGCCGCGCACGCGCCCGTCGGCGGCGACCTCCAGAGAGCCCATATCGTCGGCGATCACCCGCACCTCGCGGATGCGCTCGTCGCCGAGCACGCGCAGCGCCTCGAGCGTCTCCGACTTGCCGGTCGCCGTGTCCCCGATGAGCAGCACGCTGGCGGTGCGCCCGTCGGCCAGCACCAGCCGCGTGTAGGCGCCGTGGAACGGCATCAGCCCACGATCCATGGCGGCCACGTTGTGCAGCGTGAGCACCATCTTCTTGAGGTAGCCAAAGTAGCCGAAGCGGTCCTCGAGCGGGACGGCGGCGACCAACAGCCGCCCGGCCTCGTCGTCGTGGAACACGGTCGGCAGGTCACCGAAGCGCGTCAGCGCCGCCGGTGGAGCGCCGTAGAGATACACGGCGTCCGGGCCGGCGGCGATCTCCTCGTCAGACGCGATTTCGAACAGGTTGGCGAGGCTCAGCCCGAGGCCGGCAAAACGCTGGTGGAAATAGACGAAGACGACCAGCCGGCCCACGAGCGCCGGGTAGCACAGCCACTTCTCACGCTCCAGTGTGAGGCCGTCCAGCGGGTTGTCCGCGACCTCGGTGAACTGGCCGGTGCGCGTGTTGGTCGGGGGGTCGAGCAACAGCGGTGGATACATGAGCAGATGCCGCACGAAGGGGATGCCGGCCAGGAGATCGCGGTAGCGAGCCGGAGCCGGCCACTTGTGCTGCACGGCGTACACGCCCACCTCGGCGCCGGCGGCGACCTGGCGGTAGACGCGCGGGCGCCCGCCGGTGACGTTCTCGGCGACGTCGCGGTACAGGTCGCGCACCGCGCGGCTCAGCGACTCGACGGTCTGGCTGAAGGCACGCCACGGCAGCTTGTCACCGGGCGCCGGCGGCGCTGCGGCGCGCACCACGAGAAAGCGGTCCCAGCGCCGCCAGAAGTCGTACAGCCCCTCGACGAACTCGTGCAGCCGGTCGCGGCGGACCAGCAGGTCGCCCGAGCCGGCCCAGGTGCGCGCGATCCGCTCCAGTGGGTTGTTGGCCAACAAGCGGATCAGATCGAGCAGCTGCGCCCGCCCCGGCAAGCCGAGCTCCTCGAGCGCGTCGGGGTTGTGCACCTCGACGTGGTCGATGTAGAGCTCCAGGACACGCGCGAACGAGGCGCTCTCCACGAGCTCCTGCGCGCTCGCGCACACGCCGCCCTCGGTGTGCATGAGGACTTGGCGGTCGTCTACGTCGAGTCGCAGCAGAGACATCTCCCTCACTCCCCCAAACTGTCACGGGCTCGGCCGGCAGCTACGCCCGGCGAGCCCGCAGACTACCACAGGGCGGCGTGCCTGAGCGGCGCGCGGTTCGGTGGCAGCGGCCATCGTCGGCCCGCGCCGGCGCTCTACTCAGGCCGAGGCCATACCGTGCTGCTCGGAGCCGCAGAAGGCGCACTTGCGCGCCCCGTACGGGATCTCGCTGAGGCATTCCGGGCATTCCTTGGTGGTGGGGTCGGCGCCCCGGGCACGAAGCTCCGCGAGTTTGTTCATCGGCGCCACGACGACGAAGTAGATGGCCGCCGCGATGAGGAGGAACGAGATGACGGCGTTGATGAACAGCCCGTACTGGAAGACCCCCTTGCCGATCGTGAAAGACAGGCCCGAGAAGTCCGGCTGGCCGAAGATCGCCGCGATGATCGGCGTGATGACGTTGTCCACGAACGTCTTGACCACGGCCCCGAACGCGACGCCGATGACCACGGCGACGGCCAGGTCGACCACAATGCCGCGCAGGACGAAGTCCCGGAATCCCTTGAGCATCCAGCCCTCCTCTGTCTCGATCGTCCCAGTCGGAGCACCAGCGCCGCGGCGCGCGTCGCTGCGCTCGTGACGGTGTTACCACGACATCTGCGTTCGGAAACGGCCGCGCCGGGCGCCACCCTTGCGCACGAAAACCGCCGCCGCTACACTCAGGCGGCTTTCTAACCGTGGGGCGCACCAAAGGAGGTGGGTGATGACCGTCAGGGCAGCCGACGACACCAGCGCGTCACCCAGAGCGAGGAGTGCGTCGTAACCACCCGCTCATCGTGAGCACGGTCTCCTGCAGTCGCCCCTGAAACGGCTTCTTCGTCGCCTCTTCCCGCCGGGTGATGCCCGGGCGCGGCCTGCCGCCGCAGCGCCGCTCCGCGGCGCACCTTCGGCGGCCCAGCGCGCCAGACAGTGACGGGGTGCGACGAAAGGGCATATCTCAGCATGAACAAGAAGCAGCGCAGAAGACTCAAGGACCTCCTGGCTCGGCTGGACACCGGTGAGCGGAACAGGCTCACCAGGCGCGCCGACAAGCTGCGCAAGGTCGCCTTGCGCGGCCTTCCCCACGGCGGCCGGCGCCCCGAGCTGGACGATTTCCGCCTGCTCCTGCTCGACGCCGAGCAGGAGCAGGCGAGCGGGTTCGCGGCAGAGCAGGATGGCGGCGGCGCGATGACGGGCGCCGCTGCGGACGGCAGCCGTGGCGTGGTCGTCGCCCTGGCCGCCGGCACCTGCCGGGTCGTGGCCGGCGGAGACCTGCTCGACCTGGTGCTTCCCGGCGATCTGGCGCGTCGCCAGAAGAGTGGCCTCACGGTCGGCGACGAGGTGCTGCTCGAGCCGTTCGGCGAGACGCACCGCCTGACCGCCGTTTTGCCGCGCCGCAGCCTGCTCACGCGCGCCGACCCCCACGATCCGCGCCGTGCACGGGCGATCGCCGCCAACATCGACGTCGTCGTCGTGATGGTCGCCGCCAAGGCGCCGCCGCTGCACCCGCGGCTCATCGACCGCTACCTCGTGGCGGTCGAGCGCTCGGGCGCCCGGGCGGCGCTGGCCGTCAACAAGGTGGACCTGCTGACGGATACCGAGCGCGGCGAAGTGCTCGATCTCCTGCAGCCCTACCTGGGGCTCCACATACCGGTGGTGCTCTGCAGCGTCACGACCGGCGAGGGGATCGAGGATCTTCGTAACGTGCTCGTCGGCGCCACCTGCGTGTTCGTCGGCCAGAGCGGCGTGGGCAAGTCGTCATTGCTGAACGCCCTGCACGAGGAGGCCGCGGCAAAGACCGGCACGGTCCGCGCCGGTGACGGCCGCGGCCGCCACACCACGAGCGCCTCGAGCCTGTACGAGCTGGCAGGGGGCGTGCGCGTGATCGACACGCCGGGGATTCGCCGCTTCAGCGTGGACGACGTTGACACGGCGAGCATCGCCGAAGGGTTCACGGAATTCGCGCCGTTCGCCGCGCGATGCCGCTACCGCGACTGCACGCACGTGCACGAACCAGGGTGCGCAGTTCAGGACGCGATGCGCGACGGCGCCATCCCTCGCAGCCGCTACGTGAGTTACCGCAAGCTCCTCGCCGGCGACGAGGACGACTTCCGGCGTAGCGACGACGGGGGCGCGTGACGTGATCCGGCGACGACGAAGGTCAGTCGCCGGGCTCGGCCCACGGCGGCGGCGCCAGGCCGCGTGACCGGATCAGCTCCCTCTCCCGGTAGCGGTCGTACGTGTTCGAGCTGAGAAGCCCTTAGCGGGAGAGGCGGCGGCCGTCCAACCGGCTGCGCGCGGCCATGCCCTCGCCGCCCGCGCGGTGATCGTATCAGCCGGCGTAAGGACCAGCGTACGCGGCCGGGGCCGGAAGGCTTTCGCCCGCCGGCCCCGGCCTTGCACCCACCTGAGAACGGGGGGTCGATATTCCAGGGAGGGTGCGTGCAGCTCGCTCTTACCCTAGTTCGCGTTCGCCCAATTCGTTGCGGCGAAATCCCAGTTCGCGAGCTTGTCAAAGAACACCTGCACGTAACCGGGGCGCAGGTTCTGGTAGTCGAGGTAGTAGGCGTGCTCCCACACGTCCACCACGAGCAGAGGCGTGACGCCGGGCGCCGCGGGCATCTCGGCGTTGGGCGTGCTCACGATCTTGAGGTCACCGTTGTCTGCCACCAGCCAGACCCAGCCGCTGCCGAAGCGGCCGGCGGCGGCGGCCTTGAAGGCCTCGACGAACTCCGCATGGCCCCCAAACGCGGCGGCGATCTCGTCGCCCAGCTCCCCCGTCGGCGCGCCGCCGCCGCCGGGCTTCATGCTGTTCCAGAAGAAGGTGTGGTTCCACACCTGCGCCGCGTTGTTGAACACCGGTTGCTTGTCGGGCTTGCCGGCCACGGCCAGGATCACAGCCTCGAGCGTCTGGCCCTCGAGGTCGGTGCCGGCCATCAGCTTGTTGAGCGTGTCCACGTAGGTCTTGTGGTGCTTGCCGTAGTGGAAGCTGATCGTGCGCGCCGAGTAGTCGGGCTCGAGCGCGTCTTCCGCGTACGGGAGCGGCGGCAGTTCAAACGCCATCGTTCCTCCTCTTCAGTTGAATGATGCTGCTGACTTCCCGGCCCCGCGGGGCCGGCTGCTGCGGTCACGCCGTCTCCGGCACCTCGACCTCGATGGCGCCGTCGGTCACGCGCGCCGCGTAGGTATGCAGATCGTGCACCCGCGTCTTCCACTGCAGGCGTTTCTCGAGTCTGAAGAACCGTTGCACCGGCTCGGGCAGCGGGTCCTCGCCCATGTCGTGGTCGAGGGGCCAGCTGAGGTTCTTGCCGCTGCGGATGTCGAACTGCCCGTCGTGCAGCGGGCAGGTGAGGATCCAGCCCTCCAGCGACCCCTGGTCGAGCGGGGCGTTCTCATGCCCGCAGCGGCGGCTCACCGCGTAGATGGCGCCGTCGTACTCGCACAGGCAGATCTCGCGGTCCTCGGCGCGCACATACTTCATGCCGCCGGGGGCGATGTCGTCGAGCTTCGCTACTTCGTGCCACATGGTCGGCTCCTCAGACTTCGTCCGGCGGGACTTGCGGCAGGCTGTCGGGGTCGGTCACGTCCTGGTGGACGAACAGCCCGCACCAGCAGCGCTTCATCTTGTCGAAGTGCTCGCGGTGGAACGGGATGCACGGGCAGACGATCTGCATGTCTTCTTCGCGCTTGCCGGGCCGCAACTGGCACGGGCAGTACGGCGCCCCGTGGTCCTGTTCGAGCTTGACCTCCTGCTCGAGCAGGAGGTCGGCCATCTCCTCGTCGGGCGTGAACTTGTAGCCCATGGGGTCGACGACGCGCTGGAAGAGGTAGCGCAGAGCTTCCTTGCGCGCTTCACTGCCCACGGCTCACCACCCCCCACCATGAAGGTGCTCGAGGAACTTATCGGGACTGAAGCCCACGATGACCTCTCCGTTGATCACGGTGATGGGGAAGCGGCGGCCGCCGCTTAGCTGATACGCCTTTTCAGCCGCGGCGTCCTGTTCCTCCCCCGGCAGGGTATCGACGTCCACGAACGCGAACGGCACTCGGCTGTCCTCGAACCACTGCTTGGTCTTGCGGCACCAGGGGCAGGTGCTGAGCGCGTAGAGGAGCACTTCATCTTGCGCCATGATCACCCCTCTCCCAGATCCACGTGGACCTTGCCGTCTTCGACCTTGACCGGGTACGTTGCGATCGCTAGCTCGGGCGCGTCCAGGAACTCCCCGGAGCGCACGTCGAACCGCCAGTCGTGGCACGGGCACGTGACGACGTCTCCCTCGAGTTTGCCTCCCTCGAGAGGACACGCCATGTGTGCGCACTTGTTGGCGACGGCGAAGAGCTCGCCGGCGGATCTGACGAGGAGGACGCCGACGCCCTTGGGATAGACGGGCACGTAAGCGCCGTCACGTACCTTGCTGTCGTCGATAGTGGGGACCCATTGAGGTCCGGGCACGACTCACTCCTTCCGCCTGGCCTGCGTGTCGGCTCGAGGACCCGTGGGGCGGAGCCTGTCTCGCCGGCGCCAGGCCGGAGGGCGGCGCCCGCCGCGTCACGGGTCGCTAGCGGAAATACCCGCGCTCGGACTGGGGCAAACTGCGACGGCGCGGCGTGGCCGCGGCGAAGCGCTACCAGCGCTCGTGGTGGACGCGCGTCTCGTCGTAACGGTCGGCGGGGTCCTTGCGCTCGGCCGGCCAACCGACGGGGACCAAGGCGAAGGGGGTGACCTCGTGCGGCATGCCGAGCAGGTCGCGCAGGCCGTCGACGCGTTCCTGGAGGGGGTACACGCCCAGCCACACGGCGCCCAGGCCGAGCTGCTCGGCGGCGATCAGCAGGTTCTGCGTCGCCGCGGCGCAGTCCTGGTCCCAGTACTGGGGCCAGCGCTCGAGACGGCGGTCGCCGCAGACCAGGATCGCCAGCGGCGCCTTGGGGAGCATCTTCGCGTAGGGATGGACTTCGGGGATGCGTCCGAGGAGCGCGCGGTCGCGGATCACGACGAACTGCCAGGGCTGCTGGTTGCCGGCCGAGGGCGCCGCCATGGCGGCGCGCAGGAGCGTCTCGACGTGCCCGTCGGGCACGGGCTCGAAGGTGTACTTGCGGATGCTGCGCCGGCTCAGGACCGGGTCGTCCATCACTCACCTCACGGATCGGTCGTCGCGCAGAGGCTACCGCGCCACGTCCAGGTCTGACAACTCGGCGGGCGGCGGGCGGCTCTCGGCCGCCCGCCGCCCGCCGCGCACACTCAGAAGCGCCGGCTCACTCCGTCGCGTCGACGGTGAGCGAGAAGTCCGCGGCGCTCTTGGACTCCGACTCCCACGGGCGTGCGTACACGCCCGTGAGCGTCAGCTTGCCCGCCTGGTGCACCTTGTAGACCCAGGTGTGCACGCCGCCGGCGCCTATCATCGGAGAGGGTGACGACGACGGCCCGATGAACTCGTCGCTCACCGCCGTGAGGCCGGGCCCGGCGATCATGTTCCACTCATAGCCCGTGGTGGGGTTCTCCTTGAGGGTAACGGAGACCTCGTCGCCGACCTTGGCCGTCAGCGTCTTGGTGTTGTCGGCCTCGGTGGCCTTGATCGTGGCGCCGCCCGAGCCGCCGCCGCAGGCGACCAGCAGCGCGGCGGCGCACACCACGACGATCAGCGCCACCACCCCAAGACCCATGCTCCGTACGCGCATGTCGTCCTCTCTATCCCTACGCCCCGTCATCCGTCTTCGGCTGCTCTACGAGACGCGCAACGTTTGTCATGCGTTCGCCGCCCCGGTATTATTTCTCAAAGGGACCTTCCTTCTGCCCTTTTCCCGACCTCCCCCCGTTTCTCCTATGGATGCTGCGCGTACTCATTTCGATGTGATCATCGTCGGCGCAGGCCCGGCGGGCATCTTCGCCGCGCTCGAGCTGGTGCGCCACGACGGTCTCAGCGTAGCTCTGGTGGAACGCGGCCCCGACATCAGCCGCCGCGCCTGCCCGGCCCGCACGACCGGCGTCTGCAACAGCTGCGAGCCTTGCGACATCACCTGCGGCTGGGGCGGCGCCGGCGCCTTCAGCGACGGCAAGCTCACGCTCACCACCGAGGTCGGCGGCTGGCTCGACAAGTTCGTGCCCAAGGAGCGCCTGCGCGAGCTCATCGAGTACGTGGACGGCATCTGGCTGGAATACGGCGCCACCGATGAGGTCCACGGCGGCGGCACGAAGGCGGACGAGATCTGCCGTCAGGCGCTGCTGCACGGCATGACGCTCGTGGCCGCGCCGGTGCGCCACATGGGCACGGAGCGCTCCTACGACATTCTCACGCGCATGCGTGAGGAGCTTGAGGAGCGCATCGCCGTGCGCACCGGCGTCAGGGTCGAGCGCATCCTCACCGAGAAGCGATCCGGCGAAAGCGACCTGCGCGCTACCGGCGTCGTCCTCGACGGCGGCGGCAAGCTCACCGCCGACGCCGTCGTCGTCGCCCCCGGGCGCGAGGGCGCCGGCTGGCTGGTGGACGAGTGCAAACGCCTGCGCATCAAGCTGCGCACCAACCCGGTGGACATCGGCGTGCGGGTCGAGACGTCGGCGGCGATCATGGAGCCGCTCACCACCACGCTTTACGAGAGCAAGCTGATCTACTACACGCCGAGCTTCGACGACCCGGTGCGCACCTTCTGCATGAACCCGTACGGCGAGGTCTCGCTGGAGAACTACGGCGACGTGGTCACCGTGAACGGCCACAGCTACGCCGCCGCGAAGACCGACCGCACCAACTTCGCCCTGCTCGTGAGCACCGACTTCACCGAGCCGTTCGACGACCCCATCGCTTATGGCAAGAGCATCGCGCGACTGGCGAACCTGCTCGGCGAGGACATCATCGTGCAGCGCCTCGGCGACCTGCAGCAGGGCCACCGCAGCACCGCGGAGCGCATCCGCCGCGGTACCGTGCAGCCCACGCTCAAGGGCGCCACGCCGGGCGACCTCAGCTTCGTGCTGCCCTACCGTCACCTGCGCGACATCCTCGACATGCTCGAGGTCATGGACAAGCTGGCGCCCGGCGTGAACGGGCGCGACACGCTGCTCTACGGCATCGAGGTCAAGTTCTATTCGGCCCGGCCCGAGCTGGACGAAGGCTTGCAGACGCCGGTCAAGAACCTGTACGCCGTAGGCGATGGCGCCGGCATCACGCGAGGCCTGGTACAGGCCTCGGCGGCCGGCGTCATCGCCGCGAGAAGCATCCTGAACGGAGGGTAACGTGCCCGGTACCGTCGTGGTGGGCGCCCAGTGGGGCGACGAAGGCAAAGGCAAGATCACCGATCTGCTGGCCGAGAAGGCCGACGTGGTCGCGCGCTTCCAGGGCGGCAACAACGCCGGGCACACGATCGTCCGCGACGGCGAGGAGTTCAAGCTCCACCTCATCCCGTCGGGGATCCTCTACGAGGCCAAGACCTGCGTGATCGGCAACGGCGTCGTCATCGACCCACACATCCTCTTCGGCGAGCTCGAGGCGCTGCGCGCGCGCGGCATCTGCGGCGACAACCTGCGTGTCAGCGGCAACGCCCACCTGATCATGCCGTACCACCTGCTCCTCGACGGCGCCAACGAGCAGCAGCTCGGCAAGTTCAAGATCGGCACCACCGGTCGCGGCATCGGCCCGTGCTACGTCGACAAGTACACGCGCATCGGCATCCGCGTGCAGGATCTGCTCGACGAGAAGATCCTGCGGCGCAAGATCAAGACGGCGCTGCAGGAAAAGAACTTCCTGCTGCAGCGCTACGACATCGGGGTGCTCGACCCCGACCAGGTCACCGACGAGCTGCTGGGCTACCGCGAGCGCATGGAGCCGTTCATCTGCGACACCAGCCTGCTGGTGAACGACGCCCTCGACCAGGATAAGCACGTGCTTTTCGAGGGTGCCCAGGGCGCGCTGCTCGACATCGACTTCGGCACCTACCCCTTCGTCACCAGCAGCAACCCGATCGCCGGCGCGGCGTGCACCGGCGCCGGCGTCGGCCCGACGCGCATCGATCACGTCATCGGCGTCGCCAAGACGTACACGACGCGGGTCGGCGAGGGACCCTTCCCCACCGAGCTCTTCGACGAGACCGGGGCCGCGATGTGCGAGGTCGGCCACGAGTTCGGCACCACCACCGGCCGTCAACGACGCTGCGGCTGGCTCGATCTGGTGGCGCTCAAGTACGCGGTGCGCCTCAGCGGCATCACCCACTTGGCGCTCACCAAGCTCGACGTGCTCACCAGCCTGCCGACGGTGAAGGTCTGCACCCGCTACAAGGCCGGCCGCAAGGTGCTGGGCGAGTTCCCGCTGTGCCAGACCGACTTCCACCACGCCAAGCCGCTCTACGAGGAGCTGCCCGGCTGGACCGAGGACCTCCGCGAGTGCGAGACCTGGCAGGACCTGCCGCAGGCGGCGCGCGACTACGTGCAGTACATCGCCGAGTTCACCAAGACGCGGGTGAAGTTCATCGCCGTCGGTCCGGGACGCGAGGAGACCATCATCCTGCCGCGAAGCATCGGGCGCGGTGGGGCTGTCTGACGGCCGCCACCGCCATCGAGGCGCTCACCAACGTGGGCCTCAATTGGACCGGCGTCGTCTTCAGCCCAAGCGTGTGCCGCTACGACCTCACGCGGCACGACCCCGACCACTCTCGGATCACGTAGGGCAAGCTCGGCAAGCTCATCGGCTGCTTCGACATGACGCCGGTGATGACGCAGATCGAGGCCGGCAAGTACGACAAGGCGCGGCAGGCGAGCGCGAACATGTACATGGCCAACAAAAGCGACCTGTACGACCGTGTCGACAACATGACGAAGGCACTCACCAACGCCAGCGACATCATGGTCAAGGCGATGTGAGACGGCGCGTCGTGAGCTGACGCTCAGCATGGGCGGCGGGCGGGCGGTAGAGCCGCTCGCCGCCCCTTTCGCGTACGAACGGCACGGGTACTCGCGAGCCCCCGCGCCGCCGGCCTTCCCCGGCGCCCCCGCCGCAGGTAGACTTGCGAGCGTCGGGCCGGGCCGGCGGCAGCGCCGCCCGGCGTTAGCGCAGACCATCTTTCGGAGGCCTCATGCGCGTGCTCGTGGTGGGCGGCGGGGGCAGGGAGCACGCCCTCGTCCATTCCTTTGCTCAGTCCAAGCTCGCCGAGCGCATCTTCTGCGCGCCGGGCAACGCCGGCACCGCCGCACTGGCCGACAACGTCCCTATCGGCGCCGAGGACCTCCCGGCGCTGCTCGAGTTCGCCAGCCGCGAACAGGTGGACCTCACCGTGATCGGCCCGGAGGCCCCTCTGGTCGCCGGCCTCACCGACCTCCTCGAGGAGCACGGCCTGCGCGTGTTCGGTCCTTCGCAGGCTGCGGCGCAGCTCGAGGGCAGCAAGGTCTTCGCCAAGGAGGTCATGCGCGCCGGCGGCGTGGCCACCGGGCTCTTCAGCAAGCACGAGGAGCTCCAGTCGGCACTCCGGCATCTCGATCGTCAAGACACGTACCCGCTGGTGATCAAGGCCGATGGTCTGGCCGCCGGCAAGGGCGTGATGATCTGCGCGGACCACGCCGAGGCCAGGGCGGCCGTGGAGAGCTGCTTCGTGAAGCGTTCCTTCGGCGCGGCCGGCGACGTCGTCGTCATCGAGGAGTTCCTCACCGGCTCCGAAGTCTCTCTGCTGGTGCTCTGCGACGGCCACAACGCCGTGCCGCTGGCGCCGGCGCAGGACTACAAGCGCATCTTCGCCGGCGACCAGGGGCCCAACACCGGCGGCATGGGCAGCTACTGCCCGGTCCCCGGCTTCGAGCAGAAGGCCATCGACGCCGCCATGGAACACGTCGTCGAGCCCATGATAGCGGCACTGCGCAAACGCGACATCGCCTACCGCGGCGTGCTGTACGCCGGCCTGATCGTCACGGCGACCGGAGTCAAGGTGCTCGAGTTCAACTGCCGTTTCGGCGACCCGGAGACGCAGGCCGTGCTGCCGCGTCTGGACAGCGACTTGCTGGGGCTGTGCGCGGCCGCGGCGGCCGGCGAGCTCGCGGGGGTCAAGGCCGTCTGGAAGCCCCGGGAATGCGTCACCGTGGTGATGGCCTCGGCCGGCTACCCGGCGAGCAGCCACAAGGGCGACGTCATCAGCGGTCTGGACGCGGCCGGCGCCATGGGTGACGTGACCGTCTATCACGCCGGCACGGCGCTGCAGGACGGCCGGGTCGTCACCGCCGGCGGCCGCGTGCTGGCCGTGAGCGCCCTCGGCGAGGGCTTCGCGGCCGCGCGCGAGCGCGCCTACGACGCCGTCGGCCACATCCGTTTCGACGGCCAGCAGACCCGCCCCGACATCGCCGAGCGCGCCGTCGAGGCCGCTGCCGGCAAACGCGACCTGTTTCCGGCCGGGCCCGCCGGCTGAGCGAGAGGAGCCTTTCGTGGAAGAGACCAGGACCGAGGTCGAGACAATCCTCCAGGGCATCGAGATGGAGCCCGTGCACGTCGGCATCGTCATGGGCAGCGAGAGCGACCGCGAGGTGATGCAAGCGGCCTGCCGGGAGCTCGACGAGCGCAAGATCAAGTACGAGATCAACGTGCTCTCGGCGCACCGCGACCCCGATAAAGTGGCCCACTACGCCAAGACGGCCCAGTCACGCGGCGTCAAGGTGCTCATCGCCGGCGCCGGCAAGGCGGCGGCGCTTCCCGGCGTGCTCGCCGCCTACACCAACCTGCCGGTGATCGGCGTGCCCATCAAGACCAGCGACCTGGGCGGGCTCGACTCGCTGCTCAGCATCGTGCAGATGCCGCCCGGCGTGCCCGTCGCCTGTGTGGCCATCAACGGCGCGCGCAACGCGGCCATCCTGGCGGCGAAGATCCTCGACGTGTAGGGACACCCCCGGACGGCGGCGCCGGCCGCACTTTCCCACGCCCCACACGACACATCCGCGCTGCGGCGGGGAACACTCCCGGTATGGGAAGGCAGCGCATCGCATCGTCACAGGCGCCGGGGCCGGCCGGCGCGGCCTCCGCCGGCATCTCGGCCGGGCGCTTCGTCTTCGTCTCGGCGCAACTGCCCCAGGATGAGCGCGCCCTCGACAACCTCGCCCACCAGCTGCGCTCCACCGGCCTGACGCTCGACGACGTCGTCAGCCTCGAGATCCACCTCGTCGAACCCGCCGACGACCCGGCCGTCGACACCGCCATCGAAGCACGCTTCAGCCCTCCGTTCCCCTCCCGCAGCGTCCTCGGTGTAGCATGGTTGCCCGGCGGAGCGCGGCTCCAGATCGCCGCCATCGCCCAGCGCTACTGAGGTGACACGTGCCCAAGGACTACAGACCACCGAACCCCAAGACGATCTCCAGCTTCGTCTACCTCGCGGTGCTCGTCAACGGCATCCTCCTCGCCTACGTAGCCGTGCGCTCGCTCTTCGGCTGACCCCCAACGACCTGGAAAGGACGACACACCATGGAGAAACAGGTCTTCGCCGCTCCGGACGGCGCCCCGGCCGTCGGCCCGTATTCACCGGCCGTCGGTGTCGGCGACTTCGTCTTCGTCTCGGGCCAGATCGCCCTGGACCCCGACGGCAAGATCCACGGCTACTCGCCCAAGGAGCAGGCGCAGAAGGCGCTCGAGAACCTGCAGGCCACCCTGGCGGCCGCAGACGTCACGCTCGACCACGTCGTCAAGACCACCATCTTCCTCAACAACATGGACGAGTTCGGCGCCGTGAACGAGGTCTACGGCCAGTTCTTCAGAGAGCCATACCCGGCGCGCTCCACCGTCGAGGTGGCGCGCCTCCCCAAGGATCTGCACGTCGAGATCGAGGCCATCGCGTACCGTGGCTGAGCGGCGCCGGCACGCGCCGCGCGCTCCCCGTCAGCCGCGCTGCCGCCGCTCGATCTCCTTCTGGATCTCGGTCTCACTCATGGCGCTGCTGCTGCGGCCGTAGGCGTCCCAGGCGTTGAACGCCAGGCCGATGCCCCAGGCGCCCATGACCCACACCGGCCAGAAGTAGCCGTGGCCGGTGAGGTACCAGACGATGATCAAGAAGATATTGACGATGCAGTAGGCGACGGCGTGCGCCCAGAAGTCGCGCTTCTTCTTGATGCTCCTGATCGCCTGCCGGCGAAGCTCCTCATCGGTCGCCATGAGCGCACCCTCCGTGTCGTCGCTCGCGGCGCCGCGCCGCTCCCGGGAAGAGTCTATCCCTCTGCAGGTTCAGGCTCAGCCGTGATGTGAGACAATCGCGGACGTCACCACCACGGAGGGCACGCCATGATCGAGCGCTACACACTCCCCGAGATGGGCGCGGTCTGGACCGAAGAGGCCAAGATGCGCGCCTGGCTCGACGTCGAGATCGCCGCCGTCAAGGCCTGGAACGCGCTCGGCAAGGTGCCGGACGAGGCGCTCGCCGAGATCGAGGCCAAGGCGGCGTTCGACGTCGCCCGCGTCGCCGAGATCGAGGAGACGACGAACCACGACGTCATCGCCTTTCTCACCAACGTCGCCGAGTACGTCGGGGAGTCCAGCAAGTACGTGCACTACGGGATGACCAGCAGCGACATGCTCGACACCGGGCTGGCGCTGCAGATCAAGCGCGCCGGCGAGCTCCTCGAGCGCGACCTGGTCGCGCTGGGCGAGGTGCTCAAGCGGCGCGCGTTCGAGTTCAAGGACACGGTGCAGGTCGGCCGCACCCACGGCATCCACGCCGAGCCCATCACTTTCGGCATGAAGCTCGGAATGTGGGCCTTCGAGATCGGCCGCCACCTCGACCGCCTGCGGCGCGTCACCGCCGCCGCTTCCGTGGGCAAGATCAGCGGCGCCGTGGGCGCCTACAACAACATCGATCCTCGGGTCGAGGAGCTGGTCTGCGCTGAACTGGGCATCGGCTTCGAGCCCATCAGCAACCAGGTCGTTCAGCGCGACCGCCACGCCGCCTTCCTCAGCTGCCTGGCCATCGTCGGCGCCAGCCTGGAGAAGTTCGCCGTGGAAGTGCGGCACCTGCAACGCTCCGAGGTGCGCGAGGCCGAGGAGGCGTTCGGCAAGGGCCAAAAGGGGTCCTCGGCGATGCCCCACAAGCGCAATCCGATCCTCAGTGAGCGCATGGCCGGCTGCGCCCGCGTGCTGCGCGGCAACGCCATGGTGGGCATGGAGAACATCGCCCTCTGGCACGAGCGCGACATCAGCCACAGCTCCGCCGAGCGCATCGTCTTCCCCGACAGCTGCATCCTGCTCGACTACATGCTGCAGAAGTTCACCAAGCTGATGGACGGCCTGGTCGTGGACGAAGAACGCATGCTGGCGAACCTGAGCCAGTCGTACCGCCTGGTGTTCAGCGGCGCCGTGCTCCTCAAGCTGGTCGACAAGGGGATGCTGCGCGAGGACGCCTACCGGGTAGTCCAGGACTCGGCGATGCACGCCTGGCGCGACGGCATCGACTTCGGAGAGCTCGTCAAACGTGACGCGGAGGCGATGGCGGTCATGAGCCCCGCCGACGTCGATGCGGCCATGGACCCAGGCCAGTACACGGCCGGACGCGACGTCATCTTCGGCCGGCTGCAGAAGTTGGAGTTCTAGCTGCAGGTCACGCGCGGCGCGGATCTGGAGGCCTAGTCCTCCCCGTCCTCGGCCAGCACCCCGCGCATAATCGAGCAGTTCTCAGCAGCCGTGCACCACTCGGCGCAGCCGTTGTCGAAACGCGGGTTCTCCACGACGGCGCCGCAGCCGGGGCACTTACGGCGCCGGTCGTCCTTGAAGTACTCGATCGCCGTGCCGCAACTTGGGCAGAGGACGTCGAAGATGTCGTCGGGGGTCCAGTTGATGCGGTCCTGACCAGGACACCTGCCGATGTTCATCGCGCCTCCTCAGCATCGCCGTCGTCGGGCGGCTCGTCTGTACCGGGATTCCCGGCACTGGCGAAGGCGAACCCACCGCGCCCCTAAGGGGGGCGACCCTCCGGCCGAGAACCTAGGGGAAACCGACACGCACGCCGGCGAATCCGGTGCGCCCGAGGAGGGCCGATGGCCACCTGCGCCAGCTGCGGCAAGGAGATACGTGACAACGACTGGACGTGCGGCCACTGTGGCGCGCCGGTGACCAGAACCGGCGGCGGCGCGGCCGGTGAGGCCACCGGCGGCAGCGCTTCCTCCGCCTACGGCTACGCCCCCGGTTTCGGGCCACCACCGGCGGGCGCAACGGCGAGCAGTCCCTCCACGGCGCCCGGCGGCGGCATGTCGCGCGCAACGCGCACGATCCTCATCGTGGCCATCGTGGCGATCGTCGCGATCATCGCCGTCTGGTTCTTCTTCCTGCGTGGCGGCAGCAGCCCGTTCGATGGATCCTGGAACGCGAGCGCCAGCGGCATGGGAGCCATCGCCATCAGCGGATCGGGCGACGCCTTCAAGGTCAAGATCACGGGCACCGACAGCAGCGGCGAGACGAAATCGTACACGGTGCCGGCCCACATGGACGGAGCCGACCTCGTGATCACGGTGGACGATTTCATCAAGGCGAGCGGCAACGAGGAGCAGGCGAGCCAGGCCAAGGCTCTCTTCGAGGCCATCATCAAGGACTTCCGGCTGGTGTTCACGCTCCGGGACTCGAGGCATCTCAAGATGACCGTCCAAGGGACCTTGGCCAACGGGCAGACTCCCGACCCGAGCCAGCAGTCGATCGTGCTCACGAAGGCCGACTAGGCCGGCCGCGCAGCGGCCGGCGCCTCGGAGCGCCGCCTACTTCAGCTTCGCGTACTCTTCCAGCACCATGGCGGCGAGCGGCTCGTCGAACGGTTCGGCCGTGAACGAGCGGATCACGCCGTCCCTGTCGAGGACGGGCACGCTCGTGGCCTGGTCGCCACGCTCGTCGAAGAACTTCTTGAGCACGTCCCCGTCCTTGTACATGGGGATGATGCGCGGCCATAGGGCCTTCGGCTCTCCGCCGCGCATCTTGCCGTTGACGAACCCTTTCATGAGGCCCGTTAGGAGCGAGGGCAACACGGGGGTCTCGACGAACTCGACGCCGTCTGTCATGCGCAGAGCGCCGATCCACTTGTCGGCGTCGGGCTGCGAACTCTTGCTCGGAGCCACCAGGACGATGAGCGGCGCCCCGGCGAAGTCGCCGGGCACAGTGACGTCCTTCTTCGCGAGGTTCTCGCCGGTCGCGTTGGGGAAGGTCTTGCCGAGGAGGTCGCTGCCGGAATTGGCGGCGTCGGTCTGGCCGCCCGCCCCGCAGGCGGCGAGCCTTATGCCGAACGCCGCCGCGGTCACGAGCAGCGCGACGAAGATGCACATCCCGCGGACTGGTCCGCGATCCATCCGCGCCCCGTTCACACTGACCTCCCTCGGCGCCGGCGAGGCGACTATACGGCGCGGACGGCTCCGGCAGGGCCGGGCGCACGCAGTCGCTGCCCGGCTCCTTTCGCGTACGGCCTTCGCCGACGGTCCTGGGATATCATCGAGATGGTCACATGAGCGACGTCCCGAACAGAGCCAGCGCGCGCACGATCCGCCCGGCACGGAGCGGGTTGGACGCAACGGTGCGCGTGCCCGGCTCGAAGAGCATCACCAACCGGGCGCTGCTCCTGGCGGCGCTCGCGAGCGGCCCGTCCGTCCTGCGCGGCGCCCTGGACGCCGACGACACGCAGGCCTTCGCGGGCGGCCTGCGCAGCCTCGGCGTCCCGGTGGTCACGGGCGACGCCGGAGCCTGGCGCGTTGCGGGCGCCGCCGGGCGCGTCCCGGCCGCCGAAGCCGACGTCTTCTGCGCTGAAGCCGGCACGGCGGCGCGCTTCCTGCTCGCGGCCGCGGCCGCCGGAGAGGGCGCTTACCAATTCGACGCGGCGGCGCAGCTGCGGCGCCGCCCCCTGGCGACTCTGCTCGAGGCGCTGCGCGCTCAGGGCGCCGCCACCGACCCGCCCGGCGCCGACCGGCTCCCGCTCACGCTGCTGGCTCGCGGCCTCGCCGGCGGCAGGCTGCGGCTGCCCGGCGACACCTCGAGCCAGTTTATCTCGGCGCTGCTCATGGCGGCGCCGCTGGCGCGCGCGCCGCTGGAGCTGACCGTCGACGGCCTCGTGAGCCGTCCCTACGTCGACATGACCCTCGCCATGATGGCGCAGTTCGGGGTGGAGACCGAACGACGCGGGCACGAGCAGTTTCGCGTGATCCCGGCAGCCTACGGCGGCCGCGACTACTCCGTCGAGCCCGACGCTTCTACAGCCTCGTACTTCTTCGCCGCGGCCGCGGCCAGCGGCGGCCGCGTCAAGGTTCTCGGTCTGCGGCGGGGGGGCTGCGTGCAGGGCGACCTCCGTTTCCTCGACGTGCTCGAGGCGATGGGCAGCACCGTGAGCGACGACCCCGACGGCATCGCCGTAGCCGGCCCGACTACGCCGGCCGGCCTCACCGTCGATATGGGGGACATCTCCGACACCTTCATGACCCTGGCGGCGGTGGCTCCGTTCGCGAGCTCGCCGGTGACGATGACCGGCATCGCCAATGTGCGCCTCAAGGAGTCCGACCGGATCGCCGCCATGGAGACCAACCTGCGGCGGCTGGCCATCAGGACCGAATCCGGGCCGGACTTCCTGCGCGTCTATCCGGGCACGCCGGCCGGGGGCCACATCGACGCGCACGGCGACCATCGTGTCGCGATGTCCTTCGCGGTGCTCGGCCTGCGCGCGCCCGGCGTGGTCATCGACGATCCGGCCTGCGTCGCCAAGACCTGCCCCTCGTTCTTCGAGCTTTGGACCGGCCTCGAACAGGGAACAGCCTGAACGGAGCAAATAGAGGGACAGCCACCGAGAAGCCACCGACATCACCCAGCCGGGAGGGCGAGCATGGACGACGAGACCACGGGCAAGATGCCCGATCAGAACACGGGCGAGACGCCCGATGCCGAACAGACCGTCGTAGCGCCCCCAGCAGATGAGGGCGCGACGCAGGTGCTGAGCGGTGAAGCAGCCGACCTCACGCAGGTGATGCCGGCGGCCGGAGGCGCGGGCACGCCTCCGCCGCCGCCGATCGAGCCGACACTCGTGATGGCGCGGCCGAAGAAGAAGGGCGGCGGGGGCCGCACCTGGATCTGGGTGGTGGTCGCGATCGTCGTGATCGCGGCGCTGGCGGCGGCGGCCTGGTTCTTCCTGCTCCGACCCGGCAACGGCGGCGACGAATTCGTGGGCACGTGGTCCCCGGCCAGGGGCGGTGGCGGGGGGCTGATCATCGCGAAGAGCGGCAGCGGATTCGAGGTGACCCAGTACGATGCCGAACTCGTTGCGATCGGCAGCACGACCGCCAAGCTCGTGGATGATGAGCTGACGGCCTCGATCGACGCCTCCGCGCTCGGCCTCACCAGCGTCACCGGCAAGGTCGACGGCACGCTCACCCACGAGGCCTCCGGCGACCAGCTGAGCCTGCGGTTCTCCAGCGGCAGCCTCTCCAGCAAGACCGAGCAGTTCATGCGCGTGGACGTGCTGCGCCCGGTCTCGCCGTCGCCCTCTCCGACGCTGAGCCCGACACCCACCTTCTCGCCGAGCCCCACCGGAAGTCCGAGCCCAAGCGGATCGCCGAGCGCCTCATCAGACCAACAGGTCATCGACGCCATCATCAAGATCCAGGTCGGCGTGATCACCTGGGCCACGAACAACAACAACCTGTACCCCGCGTCGGCCGAGGTGAGCCAGAGCGGCGGCGTCGCCCAGTACGTGGACCCGTGGCCCGTGAACCCGGTCACCAACCAGCCCATGACGCCGGGCACCCAGGCCGGTGACTACACCTACGAACAGCTCAACGGCGGTCAGGGATACAAGCTCACCGGCTACCTGGGCAACGGTCTCACCTACACCGTGCCTTGACCGACCGCCGGCGACCCTAGATAGACCAGCGCCGCGGGCGTTCGTTCGACGACGAAACGCCACGGCGCCCGCGTCCAAGCTACTGGAGGCTCGGCACGGCCACGGCCGGGCGTGCCGCCACTGCCGGTACTCGCGGCGGACGGTTTAGGGCTGATAGCAGGAATTCCCCCGCGTGTGAACGCGATTGCAGCATTGCATGATTACGGGAGGTGGCAATGAAGATTGTTCTGGCCCCCAACGCCTTCAAAGGCAGCATGAGCGCCAGCGCCGCCGCACAAGCCATGCGCGAAGGGGTGCTAAAGGCATTGCCCTCGGCAACGGTTGTGCTGGTTCCGGTTGCCGACGGCGGTGACGGACTGGTCGATGTTTTCCTCAACGCCCTCAACGGGGTGGAGGAGCGCGAGATCGTCTCCGGCCCCTTGTGGGAAAAGACGACCGCAAGCTTCTGCTATGTTCCCGCCCGCAAGATGGCCGCGATTGAAATGGCGGTGGCAAGCGGCCTTGCCCTGCTCCCCCCCGAAAAACGCGACCCGACCCTTACCACCACCTACGGCACAGGAGAGCTCATCGCCAAGGCGCTGCGCCTCGGGGCGCGGCGCATTACCATCGGCATCGGCGGCAGCGCCACCACCGACGGCGGAATCGGCGTGGCGGCGGCGCTGGGGGTGCGCTTTCTTGACTCCGCCGGCAAGGAAATCCAGCCGATCGGGGGCAACATGCAGCGGATTGTTGATATTGATATGGAAGGGCTGATGCACGAGGCCAAAGAGGCGATCTTTGATGTGGCGTGCGATGTGGATAATCCGCTGCTCGGGGAGACCGGCGCGGCAAGGGTATACGGCCCGCAGAAAGGGGCAGCGGCGCAGCAGGTCAAGGATCTTGAGTTCGGGCTGGCGAATCTGGCGGAGGTCATTGAGAAGAAACTCGGCGTTGATGTGCGTGATATCCCGGGCGCGGGCGCGGCGGGCGGGCTGGGCGCGGGGCTGATGGCGTTCTTAGGGGCGAAACTGCGCAAAGGAATTGACCTTGTCTTTCAGGCGGTCGCGCTGGAGGACCAGATGAGCGGGGCGGATCTCGTCATCACCGCCGAAGGGCAGATAGATTTCCAGACAAAGTTCGGCAAGGCTCCGGCGGGCGTGGCGGCCCTGGCCAAGAAGCACGCTGTTACGTGCGTGGCAATTGCCGGGGGCATCGGCGAAGGAGTTGAAGAGCTGCACGCCTGCGGAATAACCGCGGTGTTCAGCCTCTGCCCCGCCCCGGTATGCCTTGGAAACGCGATGGAGAACGGCGAGCTCTATCTGCGCAACGTGACCGAGCAGATAATAAGGCTGTTCGCGCGTGAAGAAACATGAAGGCCACCTTCAAAGGTCACGCAGTTCTCCATCATGAGTCTCGAGCAGGGACATGAACTACAGACATTCGGCACGCTGATCGAAAGATTCTGCGCGGCGGGTGCGGTCTACGCACCGTCATCCAAGCCGCCTCCGCGCCGACATGGGTGACCTCCGTCAAGGGCGGCAGCATGGCCGCGGCGGTGAACGAGGGCGCTGACGGCACCTCCGGCGACAGCGGCTCCACGTACACCTGGAAGGGCTCGCACTACGCCTACAATTACATCGGACTGCGGTAGCGCCAAGTCGCAGTGGGAACGGGTCCGGTCACCATGCCGGGCCCGTTCCCGCGTGACCGGATGGACCGTCCCAAGCCGCTTGGAGGGTGCGATGCGGCTGGCCAGCAAGCGCTCGGCATACGGCGTTCCGCGGTAACGAGACTCAGCCCCCAGCGGGCTCAGGCCGCCTTGCCAACCAGGTCGGTTTCCAAGGCCTCCTCGTCGTCGGCCTTGGGGGCGGCCTTGAGAGAGACGGCCACAAATCCAGCAACGATCATCACGACTCCGACGACCCAGAGTCCGGCCTTTTCATTTCCGGTCCAGTCAGTCAGCCAGCCGGTGATGTAGGGGCCGAAGAACCCTGCCGTGTTGCCGACCGAGTTGATCAGCGCGATGCCGCCGGCTGCGGCCGCGCCGGAGAGGAACATGGTGGGCAGCGGCCAGAATGTCGGCAGCGCCGCGCAGATGCCCATCGTGCAGATGGTGACCGCGATCATGGCGGTGAGCGGCGAGTTCATATAGAGCGCGATCGGAATAGCGATACCGCCGATGATGGCCGGAATGGCCACGTGCCAGACGCGTTCGCGGGTCCTGTCTCCGTGTCGGGACCACAGCACCATGGCGACACACCCGAACGCGTACGGGATGGCCACGATCAGGCCCTGCTGGAAGATACTGAAGTCAGTGTGGTAGGTGTCTTTGAATCCGGCGATGATCGTCGGCAGGAAGAACCCGACGGCGTAAAGCCCGTAGATGATGCCGAAATAGACGAATGCCAGCGCCCAGATGCGCGGCTTCAGCAGCGCCCTCTTGAGCGGATAGTGATAACGCTTGGCCGTTTGCGCGTCTTCGGTGTCCATCTCTCTCTTCAGCCAGGCGCGCTCGTCGTCGTGTAGCCACTTGGCGTCCCTGGGCCGGTCCGTCAAGAAGAACCAGCAGACGAAGCCGAAGACGACGGCCGGGATGCCCTCGACGAGGAACATGAACCGCCAGCCATCCAGACCGAAGAACGCCTGATGGCCCACCGAGATCAGCCAGGCCGACAGCGGCGAGCCCAACGCGGAGGAGACCGGTATGGCGACCATGAACAACGCGATGGCCTTGGCGCGTTCCCGCTTGGGGAACCAGAACGTCAGATACAAGATGATGCCGGGGAAGAAGCCCGCCTCGGCGATGCCGAGCAGGAACCGCAGCCCATACATGGTGCCGGCATTGGGCACGAACGCCATGGCGGACGCGACGATGCCCCAGCTGACCATGATGCGGGCGATCCATCGCCGGGCGCCGAACTTGTGCAGCGCCAGGTTGCTGGGCACTTCAAGGATCAGGTAGCCGACGAAGAACAGGCCGGAGGCCAGGCCGAACGCCGCCTTGTCGAAGCCCAGCGCCTCGTTCATGCCGTGCGGCGCGGCGAAGGCGAGGTTGGTGCGGTCCAGATAGGCGATGAAGTACAGCAGCCCGAGGAATGGTGACAGTCGCCAGGCGACCTTGCGCATCACCTGCTTGCGCATCGCATCATCGGTTTCCATCAGAGGAACGGGCTCGGACACTGGCTACTCCTCGGTGCGCTGGACAGGAAGGCGCGTCGCCAGCAATGATGCGTCAACTATATTCTACGTCGTACTTAACTGACGTGTCCAGGACTCGGCCGGTGTGTCCTGAGCTTTGAGACGCTGATGCGCTCCGTCGCCCCGCGCGGCGGAACGTACGCAAATGCCTAACCGGCCTCCCGCTCCCGACGCGCCTTCTCGACCAAATCGTCGAGCTGACGCAGCGCGCCCGCTTCGAGCCGGTAGGCGCGATCGCTCTCGCGCAGCTCCTTGGTCTTCTGTGCCGTGCGTTCCAGCAGCGTCGAGCCGCCGGCGGCCGCCCAGCCGTCGTACTGGTCCTGCGAGATGAGC
>Ga0209539_1000254_pt1 | contig 32744 bp, 30 predicted proteins | sample BarGraNGADG00312_2_FD_184499 | JGI IMG/M metagenome (GOLD analysis project Ga0209539, IMG submission 184499) | Arctic peat soil microbial communities from Barrow, Alaska - Barrow Graham LP Ref core NGADG0011-312 (SPAdes) (version 2) | ecosystem: Environmental > Terrestrial > Soil > Wetlands >...
GGCCGGGTGATCGCACGGAACGCCTTTCCTCGCGGACGTGTGATCACCCGGCCGCTCTCACCGTTGAGGATTCGAGACAAGCTCTCCGGTACTCGATGTAGGGGCCTTCCCTTATCAATGCCGATCGAGCAGTTATCAGCGGTGAGACATTACCCGACTTCTATCACCATCTGCCTTTTCACAGTCAAACAGATGTTATTCCCACAGGTGTTGGAGTGGTGAGTCTGCGGAATCTGGGTGAACCTCTGCTGAGCAATCGATTGCCTGGGGTCCTTATGATTGAGGGTCGCCGGTTGCCAGGGGTCCCGGGTCACCGTCCAAATATGGCGCGCGCCAAGGCGTGCGCGACTCGTGACCGACCGGTTTTCTGCGAAAACCGGCTCGGAATGACGGCAATAATAAAAGCGCCCATCGGGGCGCTTTTTTCATTGCCTTAGAAGCTCGGAAGAAGTAAACAGCTAAGCTGTTTCTTCTTCCTCGCCGTTGACCTTTTCATGTCGGGCCACTTCTGACCTTGAGGTTAAGAGCGTCGGCTTGAAGTTCTCGGTGACGACCTCTTTGGTGACGACACACTTCACGATGTCGGATCGCGACGGCAGGTCGAACATAGTCGACAGCAGCGACTCCTCCATGATCGCGCGCAGCCCGCGCGCGCCGGTCTCTCGCAGGAGAGCCTTCTTCGCGATCTCCCTCAGCGCACCCTCGGTGAAGATGAGCTCGACTCCGTCGAACTCGAAGAACTTGCGGTATTGCTTGACCAGCGCGTTCTTCGGCTTGGTGCAGATGTCCATCAGGTGGTCCTCGGTGAGGCAGTGGAGCGTCGTGATGACCGGCAGCCTCCCGACGAACTCGGGAATGAGACCGAACTTCAGCAGGTCCTCGGGCATCACCTGCGCGAGGATGTCGCCGAGGTCGTACTCGTCCTTGCTCTTTATCTCCGCCCCGAAGCCGACGCCCTTCTTGCCTATGCGGTTCTCGATGATGTCCTCGATCCCCGAGAACGCGCCGCCGCAGATGAAGAGTATGTTGGTGGTGTCTATCTGGAGGAACTCCTGGTGCGGGTGCTTCCTGCCGCCCTGCGGCGGGACGCTCGCGACCGTTCCCTCGAGTATCTTGAGAAGCGCCTGCTGAACGCCCTCGCCCGATACGTCACGGGTTATGCTCGGGCTCTCGCTCTTGCGGGCGATCTTGTCGATCTCGTCGATGTAGATTATGCCGGTCTCGGCCTTCTTCACGTCAAGGTCGGCGGCCTGGATCAGCTTCAGAAGGATGTTTTCGACGTCCTCGCCGACGTAACCCGCCTCGGTGAGGCTGGTCGCGTCCGCGATAGCGAACGGGACATTGAGCATACGCGCCAGCGTCTGCGCGAGAAGCGTCTTGCCGCAGCCGGTGGGGCCGACGAGCATGATGTTCGACTTCTGGAGCTCGACCTCGTCGTTCGAGTACGCGCCGACCTGGATCCTCTTGTAATGGTTGTAGACGGCGACCGAGAGGACGGTCTTGGCCCTCTCCTGCCCGATGACGTACTCGTCGAGGAAATCCCTTATCTCCCGCGGCTTGGGAAGGTTCGAGAGCTGGACCTCCGGGGCCTCCGTCAGCTCCTCGGCGATGATCTCGTTGCACAGCTCGATGCACTCGTCACAGATGTATACGCCGGGGCCGGCGATCAGCTTCTTTACGTGCCTCTGGGTCTTGCCGCAGAATGAGCACTTGAGAAGGTCACTTCCGTCTGAGAACTTCGCCACTTCTTACCTCCCGACTGGCCTGCCAGTCTTACGGCATCTTCCCGTCAGGGATCTTCCGCTTGTAGATTACCTCGTCGATGAGCCCGTAATCTTTAGCCTTGTCCGGGATCATTATCAGGTCACGGTCGGTGTCCGTATGCACCCTGTCGATCGACTGCCCGGTGTGCTCCGACAGTATCAGGTCCAGCAACTCCCTGTTGCGGATGATCTCCTTGGCCTGGATGTCTATGTCGATCGCCTGGCCCTGAGCGCCGCCGTGGGGCTGGTGTATGAGTATTCGCGAGTGAGGCGTCGCGAACCTCTTGCCCTTCGCGCCCGCGGCCAGCAGAACGGCCGCGCCGCTCGCCGCCTGGCCGACGCACACTGTCGAGATGTCACAGCGAACGTACATCATCGTGTCGTAGATCGCCAGGGTGCTCGTCACTGCGCCGCCCGGCGAGTTGATGTAGATGTTGATGTCTTTCTCCGGGTTCTCGCTCTCGAGGTGCAGGAGCTGCGCCATTATGAGATTCGCGAGATGGTCCTCGATCTCCGCGCCGATGAACACCACGCGGTCCTTGAGCAACCTCGAGTAGATGTCGAACGAGCGCTCGCCGCGCGGGGTCTGCTCGATGACTATCGGAACAAGCTGGTCGTACATTTTGATCGATTCTCCTTGGTCAAGCCGCCATGCGGCACGTTCCGCCCTTCAATCAAGGTTTTCGTGACCGCTGCCTTTTATCCTGTCCTGCCGGGCCCTACTCGCCCGGTACGATGAGCTTCGGGCCCTCGCCCTCGCCGGTCTTCCTGGAGCCTTCGCCGGGAACCTCGAGCTTCTCGGGCGCCTCTTCTTCGGTGGCTTCCGGCTCCGCCTCCGGCTCCTCTGGCTCGGCTTCCAAAACCTCGGCGCTCTTCTCTTCCGGATCGCCTGCTTCGAGCAGGACACCCTCGGCCGGCTCCTCTTCGCCCTCGGCCGCCCCCGGCTTCTGGTACCCGACGATGACAGCCGAGTCGGCCATCAGGTCCAGGGCCTTCTCGAGCCTGAGGTTCGCTTTGACGACGGGGATCCGGTCGTGCTTCTTCGCCTCGGCGACGAACTTCTTCGCGTCCATGCCGGACTGAGTCGCCGTTTCGATCAGCCACTTCTCGGCTTCCTCGTCAGATACCTCGACCTCCTCAGCGGTCGCGACGGCGTCGACAAGGAGCTGGTCCTTCAGGTTCTTCTCGACCCGCTCTCTGACCGCCTGCTCGAGCTGATACCTGCTGCTCTTCATGGCGTTCAGGTAATCCTCGAGCCCGATGTTCCGCTGCGCCAGCTCGCCGGCGAATCCTTCTATCTCGTTCTGGACCTCGTGGTCCACCATCGAATCGGGGAGGTCGATGTAAGTCCTGTCGGACAGGTTCTTGAGCACCTCGTCCCTGAGCTGCTGGCGGCCGTTCATCTCCTTGATCCGCTCGATCCTTGTCCGGAGGTCTTTCTTGAACTCGTCGATGCTGTCGAAGCCGCTGATCTCTTTCACGAGATCGTTGTCCAGCGGCGGAAGCACCTTGTGCTTTACTTCCTTGACGATCGTCCGGTAGGTCGCCGGCTTGCCCGCCAGCTCCCTTACCTCGTACTCGGGCGGGAAAGTTATCGCGACGTCGAGGATGTCACCCTTGCGCTTTCCCACGAGCTGCTCGTCGAAGCCCGGCAGGAAGTCGGAGGAGCCTATCTGCGTCGTCATGTCGGTGCCGCTCTTGCCCTCGACCGGCACACCGTCGGCGAAGGCCTTGTAGTCGAAGATGACGAAGTCGCCTTCCTCCACCGCCCTGGTCTCGACGACCTCGAGCGTGGCGAACCGCTCGCGCGCCTGTTCGAGCGCCATGCGCATGTCCTCGTCGGTGACGTCGGTCTCCGGTTTCTCGACCCTGATGTCCTTGTAGTCCGACACCGTCACCTCGGGCTTCACGTCCACCTTGGCGGTGAATATCACGCCGCCTTCCTCGGTCGTCTCCAGGACGTCTATCTCCGGGTCGCTCACCGGGACTATCCCGGATTCCCTGACCGCCATGACGTAGAGGGTCGGAAGGCCCTTGTTGATGGCCTCGGCCCTGACGGCCTCTACCCCTATCTGCGCCTCTATGATCTGCCGCGGGACCTTTCCCTTGCGGAAACCCGGTACCCGCATGCTTCGCCCGAGCTCGCGATAGGTCTGCTCCATTATGCCGGCGAGGTCCTCGGGACCCGCCTCGACTTTGAGCGTCACCTCGTGCCGCTCGCCCTTGGTTACCTCTGTCTTCAGGTGACTCCTCCCTCTGCTTGTTTCTTATGGATCACCGGATGATGCCCCTCGCACCGAAGGTCTGACTGGTGCGAGAGGGGGGACTCGAACCCCCACGGGTTTTACCCCACGGGGACCTAAACCCCGCGCGTCTACCAATTCCGCCACTCTCGCGCGCCTCTGGCCGGTGAACGAAAAGGGTAAGAACTCCGGATGGCACGGATATTGTACCTTAACACCTATGGTGGCGCGAGAACGCGTCCCGCCTCAGAAGTACTTCATCGCGAGCTCGTAGAGCTCCAGGTCGACCTGCTTTTTCCCGGACAGCACTTTCTCGTAAGGAAGCGCCGTATACTCGGCGTTGCACATGCAGACCATGTGGTCGAACGTGCCCTCCTTGACCATCTGCACGGCCTTTACACCGAGCCTCGTCGCCAGCACCCTGTCGAAGACCGTCGGCGTCCCGCCCCTCTGAAGGTGCCCCAGATGGGTCACCCTTGTCTCATACCCGGTCCTCTCCTCTATCTGCTCGGCGATCCAGTTGCCGATGCCCCCAAGCCTCACATGACCGAAGGGGTCCTTCTTCCGGCTGGTGACGAACTGCTCCTCCTGGCCCTTCGGTACCGCACCCTCGCTCACGACGATGATGCTGAACTCCTTGTTCCGCTTGCGCCGCTTCTCGATACGTTTTTCTATCTCTTCGAGTGTGAAGTGCACCTCGGGGATCAGAATAGTGTCCGCCCCGCCCGCGATACCGCCGATCAGCGCGATCCAGCCGGCGTCTCTGCCCATCACTTCGAGGATCATGATTCGGTGGTGCGCGCTGGCGGTGGTATGGAGGCTGTCGAGCGCCCTGGTGACGACCTCGGCCGCCGTGTCGAAGCCGATCGAGTAGTCGGTCCCCGGAAGGTCATTGTCTATAGTCTGCGGGACGCCGACGCACTTGACACCCTTGGCCCCCAGCTTGTGGGCGACCCCGTTCGTGTCCTCCCCGCCGATGGCGATCACCGCGTCGATGCCGTACTTGCGCAAGTTCACGATCACGTTCTCGACGCCGTGCTCCATCATGAAAGGGTTGGTCCTGGACGTTCCGAGTATGGTGCCGCCCCTCTGCAGGATCCCCGAGACAGAGCCGAGGTAGAGAGGCTCGACCTCGTCCAGCACCAGCCCCCGCCAGCCGCGCTTGATGCCGATGACCTCGAAGCCTTCACCTATCGCGGTGCGCACTACCCCCCTGATCGCCGCGTTGATGGCGGACGAATCGCCTCCGCCTGTAAGAAGCGCAATCCTCATACTAATCACTCCGTGGAACTCGTCGCCGCCACCCCGCCCAGGCCCGAGCCTCCCGGAGCCTGCAGAACAACCTTACCTTCTTACCTACGCCTTCGCCGGTCGCTTACCTTGCCTTCTGGTGTATTTACTGACGTCGATCGCGGCCTGGAGAGGGCCCATCCCGGACATCCCGCCGCTGATATCCCTCAAATGAGAGCCCCGACCGCGTATCCGCCGTGCCCTGCCTTCCACATCAGCCCCGCACTGTTGTGAAAAGCGTCCGGCACGCGGCCGGGGCTTTGTGCCAATGACGCGATGTCCTTCTCAAAGGAGTGGTGTCCCCGTCATGATTGCCTGATTCGAGGGTACGGCCGCTACCCCTGCCGGCAACGCGCTGCGTATTATCATTTCAAGGAACGGCATTTGAGGAGTTGCCCTGTTTGTCGGGGGTTTGCCGGAATGCTAAACTCCTCTCTGTTCTTTTAAACTGCTTTCATTCTGAAGAAGAGCAACGGGCCGTTAGCTCAGTTGGCAGAGCAGGGGACTCTTAATCCCAAGGTCGCCGGTTCGAACCCGGCACGGCCCACCAGCACAAAGCCGCACCATTAAAGCATTTAAGCATTAGTAGCAAATCCAAATCTCTTCTGGCGTCATTGTGGCATTCCCGTCTCATTCCCGTCTGCGGATTGTCTAAGGCCCTGGTTTCAGTTCCTTGACCATGGGCATGGGTCAAAGGCTGCGCGTCGATTCTGGGGGCTTCTCAGAGCGTCTCCGGCGAAGTATCTCGACCCCCCCTTGTGCAGAACTAGCAAGGATCGCGGGGATACACCCAATTCAGGTTATCCGCAGTTGGCGCCGAGGTCGTTTTATTTTTTCTTCCCATTGAGCTCCAGGGAAGATCGAGTCGACGTTTTTTGTCTCAGGAGTGGTAAGGGATAGGCAGTTCTCCCACTAATACTGTAGCCTCTTAACACCCCCCCACACACCCCCACCTAGTACTAGTGTAGTACTAGTGAGTATTAGTGGATGCAGTATTAGTGGATGGGTTGCTATGCAGTATTAGTGGAGAGAGCTTTACGAGTGGAAGAAGCGTCCGCTTGAGCGAGGGGCTTCTGGAGTCTCCTCCTCTGTTGCCCTTACTCTTGTGGCAGCGAGAACCTCATCCTCTGAAAACCTCATCAGGTTGCCGACACGGTAACAGGGCAACACGCCCTCTCTCACCAGCCGTCTGACAGCCGTGGGTGTTAGCGAGAGCATCTCCGCGATCCGCTTGGTGTCAACGAGGACGACATCGCTCATTGGTCTTCCCCCCTGATAAAATCCATTACCTCATCGAGGTTGAATCTCAACTGGACTCCCACGCGGAGGACCGGCAACTTACCCTCGGCGCAAAGGCGATAGACCGAGCCTTCAGGAATCTGTAACACCTGGGCGAGGTCTTTGACCTTGAGCAGCGGTTCCATGTTCGACCCCTTTTCTAGAATTGAATCCGTGATTCAATTTGAGCCAAAGAAAGAAGCCTTCAAACCCGAAGGCCGAAGGCTTCAATCCCCAGTGGTATGGACCTCAGACGCTACAACAATGCGCCAGGGATTTCAAGGATAGCCCGGCATTCCGGCACGGCTGAGTGTTCCCGTCCATCCACGGCCCTGGAGTACGCCCCCCAATACATCTATTTCCTCTGCGGCGTCCATGATGTCCTCGCCGGAAATACTCCCCTTGGCCCTAATGGTGAACTTTGACTCGGTGATTTCGGCTGTAATGACGTCTTCCGCATCTTCGGATTCTCTCACGAACTGGACACCTTTTATGATCTCGTAACTTACCATGGTCTCCCCCTTGCTGTGTTCCTTCCCTGGTGTTTGCTACAGTCGCCGTGTCTCACCTCCCCGTGGTGTTATCATCTCACCGGCGGGGGACGGGCTTTTCACCTTCCCTGGTGTGCCCCGAACCCGCCATTACCGCTCCCTTACTACTGCTTGATGGACTTGACCTTACCTTCTTTTGTCGCCGTCAGCCGAGCGTTCATGCGCGCCATGCTCTCACTGAGATTGGTCGGGCAGACATGAGAATATACCCGCAACGTCAGAGCCGGGTCAGAGTGTCCGAGGAGTGTCTGACAGTCCTTAATCGTACCCCCATTCGTGAGCAGCATGGTGGCAAAGCTATGTCGTAATGAGTGCAGAGTCACCCTCTTGAGCTTCGCCCTTTCGAGAGTCCCGTAGAACTCCAACTGGCAGGTCTTCGGGTCGAGTGGCCTTTCGCCCACACCGGGGAAGAGCAGCTCGTCGGGTTTGGGGTTACCCTGGCGGTGATCTATGAGTATGGTTTCCAACTTGTCCATAATCGGAACCGCCCTGACTGAGCTTTCGCTCTTCGGCTCCGCAAATCCATTCCACTGTGACCATGACCTTGTTACCTTGATGGCGCGCATCTCGAAGTCAATGTCTCGCCAGCGCAAAGCCAATGCCTCGCCTAACCTCAAGCCGCTCATGCCGAGGACCGCGAACAGCGTCCTCCAAGGCTCCTCTGCCGCGTCCAGAAGCCGGTTGATCTCTACATCGTCCAGACAATCGATCTCGTTTCTGCCGACGCGAGGAAGGTCTACGTCGATGCAGGGATATTCCGGTAAGTAACCCTTACGGTAAGCCTTCCGCAGACACGCTCTGAGGTATCGGTAATTCTTGCCGACAGTAGCGGGAGTGAGCTTTTTCTTCTTCTCCTTGCCGCCAAGCGTCCTCTTCTCCATCCAGGTGACCCACTCTTCTATGACCTCGTTGTTGATCTTCGACAGCGGCTTGTCCTTGAAGAAAGGCAGGATGTGCGTCTTGAAAGCACTCTCGTAACTGGCATACGTCGAGGCCTTGAGGCTCCTCTTCTTGCCCTCGAGCCATGTGTCGACCCATTCAGAGAATGAGGGGTCCTTCTCCTCCACCTTCATGAAGACGCCGCTGGCGATCTGAGCCTCTGCGGCCTTGAGAACGGCCTGGGCGTCCGTCTTTGTACGAAAGCCACCCAGGGGCGTCTCCTTGCCGTTGACGATGGTCAACGGATACCAGCGCGTCTTGCCACCTGCCATTACCTTCTTGCGTATCCGGCTCATTTCGCACTCCCCTTCTTCTTGGCTGCGGGCTTCTTCGCTGGCTTCTTAGCCGCCTGTTTCTTGGCTGCGGGCTTCTTCGGTCTAGGGCTGGATTTGAGCTTCTCACTTGCCGCCGTCAGGGCTAGATATGTTTTAGCTTCAGAGAGTTCTCTTTTGATCTCTCTGGCCTTTGCTTCATCGATCTTCCCTGTACGCTGCGCCTCGGTAACTTTCCTATTGATGTTGGAACGCCTTGCCCTTACATTTGCGGCGCACTTGTTATGCCTTTCCCATCCCTTTCCCATCTGGCGTTTGTTCGTTACATCTTCCCAATCGCCACAGATGCGGCACTTCTTAGACCGCTTTTCTCGAGCAACGTGCTGTGAGAGTTGAAGCCACATGGCCGACAACAGGTTGTATGGGACTAGGTAGGGTTCGGCCTTGCTGCAATTGTCTTCCAAGATCAACTTGGTGAGTACGGGATAATTCTGGAGTTCGGCATTGATGGAATAGGTCAATATCATCAATGCGGGTGTTAATACATCACCAGTGGGGATGCTTCTGAATAGCTCATCGTCCTCCGACAATATCGTATCTTCCATCCCTGCGAACCGTATGACAGGGCTGTGTCTTCTGACGTAACGTATGACCTGGTTGCCCCTGCGGTTACGATCCCAAACGATAAAGTTCTTAAGTGAATCAGTGTCTTCATTCTCCCACCATCTGAAAAGCTCAACCGCCTCAAGCATTGCCGCTATCTCTTGCTGCCAATACCAGCAAGGTTCTCCAAAGATACTCGACTCGATGCCCTGGTGTATGGACTCCCAGACATCATCTGAAATCTCTGGTTCCATCAATTGCTTTCGGGATAGTTGGGGCATTTTGAATACGCGAACCGCCGTAAGGCTGTTCTGGGGAAGCTCCAACCATTTGTTTTGCCCATACAAAGCCCCGTGTTTGTTCGCGAACTCTAGAATTGCCTCTTCAGTCGGGTTGAGGTCTGCGAATTCCTGAAATAACAATGGGTCGTCTTCCAGCGGATTGGTTGGAATCATTCGACCTGGACTAGGCATTGGGACTAGCAGGGGTTCGCCATATCCCCCCTTTGCGCGTTGCCATAATTGCTCCGCAAACGTCTCATCTGCATCGCGTTGAATACACTCCCAACGCAGGTTACTGTAATCATCCTCTGCCATTGAGATTGCTTGCCGTTCCAGGTAATAGCCGGTGTCCGGTCGATACCATGTAAACCGCGCACGGGGCAAATCGTAAATCGCCTTTGGCGTATCAACCATCTTGCTACCCCCATTGCTACTCTAATAAGGACTTGCTAGTCATATTGCGACTGTACTAGTAACCTTCAGCATTCGATAATGATTATAGCACGAGCAACCTACCATGCAAGCGAAGCAAAGAAGGGGTGATAGAGAAGTGGGAGTCTCAGCAAAAAGAATCCGACTGCGAATGTTCGTCCACAAGATACAGATGAAAGAGATTGCAGTGCGGCACGGTGTCTCGAGGGCCTGGATAGAGGCAATAGCAAATGGACGATACGCGGGGCCATCTTCCCAAGAGTGGCTTGAGCGTATCTCAAAAACCGTTGATGAAATCATCGAGGAGCGGAAGAGCAAATGACCAAAGACTCCAGGTTAGTCGACGCAGCGGAAGAGGCCAAGCTCCTTTCCTGGTCGGTTGACTCTGTGTATAGGGCCGTCCGCGAGGGCTGGCTCCCCTGCTATCACCTGGGGCCGAGATTGTTGAGGTTTGACCCTGTTGAGGTTCGCCAAGCACTCGGGCAAAAGGAGAACGCGAGATGAACATCAAGGACATGAAGTCGGGAGGGGCCTACGAGATCAAGCTCGATATCCCCGAGTAGGGGATACATGACTGACCGGCCTGAAGCCTGCCAGGGACTCTGCCGAGATCAGCACTGTGGCTTTACGCGCCCCGACTCATGTTCAGTCTGGAGCTGGATCGAGTGCCAGCGGTGCGAATTACCGACCTGTTCGGGGTGTCCGAAATGGGAGTACTTTCTGTGGATGCTACAACTACTTACAAAATCGAATTCGACGAAGTCCTAGACGCAATTACGCAGGCCTCGGAAGAATGGGGCGTCGAGGCCTCGTTAGTGCGACCTTGCTGGGCTCTTATTAATCGTGACGGTGAGGTCAGCGGAAGGGGTGATACAGCCTTCAATTCCGCTCTGATGTTGCGACACTGCAGCAAGACCCAAGAGGAGGTCCAGGCGATACTCTATCGCTGGAACGCGGAGAGGTTAGCGTCTCCTCTACCTGCTTCCAAGATTAGGTCAAGCGTTCGGAACGCTTTTAAGGATAGATACGTCAGGCCTCCAAGCTGCAAGAATCCTGTCCTGAAAGCCGCTTGCATCGGTGACGACTGCCTGACGTTCAAGACCGCTGGTTTGTGGAAGTCCGCGCCGGTAACACCGAACGGGGTCATGGCCTCAACTCTCCTGCCTTACGTCAAAGCGACTGAATGGAAAGGTTTCTGCGCGTTGATCGAGCTTTCCAAGCGAAAAGGACACGGGCCAAACGGGAGGCTTCACTTCACTTACCGCGAGGTCGAGCGAATATCCGGTATCCACCATCAGCATCAGGGGAGACTTTGGGAGCGGTTAGAGGCGTTGGGGTTGATCGAAGATTTTAGGCCTAGTCCGCCGCAACCGAACAAAAAGCACCGGCAAGTTTCGAGTTGCCGTTTCCCAAAGCAACTACCGTCTGCAGAGTCGATGAAAGCGGGTCTTACGCAATTCAAGGAACCAAGGTCCAAGAGGACCTCTTAACTACTACCCCGTTCATACTGTGGGAACCAATACTGACCACCTTGCGTAACTAAAACTGACCACCCCAGAGGGAGGTGACTGATGAAAGGTGCGGCTTACCAACGGGCCGATTTCAGCGAGGTCAAGAAACTCTCGCGAAAGAAGGCGATCAGGGGATTCTGCTGTGACTGCTTCGGCGAGGTGCGCTCTGGAGCGGAAGGCCCTATATCGTGCTCTGACCCCGGTTGCCCACTGTATAGGTTCCGAAGCGGAATGTCGTGTGATGAAGCCGAGAAGGCCGGATATGAACTTCGCGGCATGCAGGGGCAGTAATCTCCTGACCCCATTTACGGGGGTCTATGCGCGCCAGAATCGACAGGAAAGGCTTGGGGCTGGGGTAGGGGTAGGGTACCGGTTGCGTTCTCAGAAGGCTTGGCGCAGAGAACCCTCGCAAGTATGGGGAAGCAACAAAAAGGCTACCCTTCTCTGCTGAGAACGCGCCCAGCGGGCCTGGTAGCGCAAAGCGCCAGAGGCTTCAGGATAGTCTCCCACTCTAGGATGACCGTATTCCAGATGGCGGAGGTCGCCGTCCCCGAAGCGCTGTTTGCTGCCCTCCTGGAGCGCATCTGTTGCATGGTCGCTGCGCCGACCTGATAGACACAGAGGTTGTTCACACGAAAGCGGAGACAACGGTCAATGATCCTCAAACATCATCGAAGAAGGCCTCGAGAAGTACGCGGCATGCCGAGCTCCACCTGCTGCGTGAGAAGATGGTGTCAATTGAGAAGGCTTAGAGTGACACGAACACCGCCGAGCGAGAGGCCGAGCTGGTGAAGAATTTCGAGCACTTGGTGAAAACGATAACGCCGCTTCTGAGGCCGACGTCGGCACGGCCGATTGTCTGAAAGGCGCACGTACTGCTCTTTTATCTTGATGCTTCTACTGATAGTATGTTGTCCGGCAACACAAGAACCTGCAATTTCACAAGGATTGTTGTGTTCTCGCTTAGGGAAAGGGGATGTGATGAGACGGCAACTCAAGCATTCGGAAAGGGCAGGGAGAATAATTCTTGCGATGCTCTTGGTGGGGCTTCTGGCCCTCTCGATGGCTGGTCCAGCGCTGGCCGCTGGCAATGGGGTAAAAGCCACGGAGCCTACCGCGAAGACAAAATCGACTGACGGTGACACCGTGAACACGATCCCGTATTACGTCCCGGCCACATGGCCGAAGTTCTATGCCGACGAGATGCAAAAGAGGTTGGACGCGTTGCCAGAAGACGTGCGCCCGAAGATAGAGCCAGAACCGTCAAGTGTCGACCAGGGCAAGCAGCCCGGTTTCGAAGCTTCAACCTCGGGATCGGGAGCGGGCCCCTGGACGCAGCTCGCTAGGGCCTACGACACCAATTCCCAGTTCAGCTATGGCGATTACAGTCAAGTCATGGACTCGAGCAGCCGGCGCCACCTTCTCTTTAGACTCGGCATCAACGTCGATATCTCCCAGGCGCCGGATGCGCCAGGAAGCCATTATGCATGGCTCTATAACCTCTATTACACGGTCTACACAGAGGGCACATGGAGTGAACCGATACCCGTGACGTCGACTAGCGGGTTCGAGAATTGTGTGCCTGTGATGTTCGAGAAGGACGACGACGGTGGGCTGCACTTGGTATATCAGAAGTTCTCCTACCTGCGCAGGTCGTCTGGTGGATACTCTGCGGCAAATTCAAACCTCTTCTACCGGTACATGGCGCCCTCGGGGGCGTGGGGGGATGCTGTCGCACTTACCAGTTACTCGGGCAATTATTATTTTTCGAACTACGATTTCAAGGTGGTCAACAATAGGGTATACGGCGCCTGGTTGGCCACCCTGGACAAAGACCCCGTCGCGTCCTGGCATTCGCAGTATGGATTCATAGACGGCGCCCAGGGCTCGTGGAGTACGGCGGCCGTGCTCAAAGAATTCGACTGGGACTACAGCGCCGCGTCTATTCAGCCGGACGGATGGACCATACAGCTCCGGGCTTCGAAAACGGGCGGAGAAGTCACATGTCTCTACTCGCTCGTGCGCGAAATTGGTCTTACCGGCTATTATGCGAACGACATCATGTCCAACACGCGGACTATGGACGGTGCATGGCAGGGTGAGACCACCCTGATGTCCGGCATCGCCACCAACACCAACTGGTCGATACGTAGCTTCTTCTATCCGCCGACTGAAAACACGGCTACCGTAATGGGCTATACATACATCCAGTCCTCCCAACAGAATGTCAGCCTAGGTCCCTTGGAAAACTGTTTCTGCTATTCCCGCGTCAACGGGAGCTGGCAGTCGACCAACGTGACTAACATACCGGTGAAGTCCAAGGTGCTTTGGACAGATTCCGAAGTCGATTCCCAGGGTAGGGTCAGGCTTGTAGTGGCTACCAGTCCGACTACATGGAACACCATCAGCCACACTTGGCAGACCACCGGCAGCGATCTGGAGTACGCAGGGCAGTCAAGCGACGGGTCGTGGCCGGCGATGGACGCGGTCGAGCCCTACACAGTTGGTATGAGCATAAATTCTTTAAGTTATGCTACGGCCCAGGACAACAGCCCGATGCTCATGTACATGAAACGCTTGAGCTCGGCTCCCACCCTTACGGGGATATACTTCTCGTCCAAGCCTGTTGGCGCGACCAGCTTCCCGGGCCCAGTTTCCCTCAACGACCCCTCGATTGTAAATATGTTTAATCCGTTGTTGACCGCGCTTCCGGAAGGAAGGGTACTGGCCACCTGGACAAGTAGGCTCCAGGACGTTCACGGGAATTTGATTATCGGGTCGGTTGTCTCGCGACTGTTTGACGGCTCGAACTGGGGCGAAGCGACGCTCGCAAGTAGCGTCCCGAATTTCGTCACCAATGCCAGCTACTTTGCGCTGTCCAGCAGCGAGCTGGTGTGCTACTTCCAGACATACGACAGCAGTGGGAACAACAACCCAAGGGGCTACTACGTCGAGACCGTGAACGGGCAGTGGGCTACCCCAGTGCTCATTGGCACGTCGGTGACTGGCATGACACTGTCTGCGGACGTCAACAACAGGTCGTTCCTGAACCAGAGCCACTGGGTGATGAACCAGTTGACGGCTACACCTCCCGCCAGCACCTACTACCTGGCGGAAGGCACTACCCGCCCGGGGTTCGCGGAATGGATATCTATCCAGAACCCGAACGACGTTCCCGCCCAGGTGACGATCACGTACATGCTCGAGACCGGCGAGAAGAAGAACCAGACGATCAGCGTCCCGGGCCATGCGCGGTCGACGGTGGACGTGGGGGGCGCGGTGGGCCCCAATCACGACGTGTCGGCCAAGGTCTCTGGCGACCGAGCGATAGTGGTCGAGCGGCCGATATACTTCAATTTCGGGGGAGGCCATGACTATAACTGGACCGGCGGCTCGGACGTGGTGGGGGTCATGAACCCCTCGAGCGCCTGGTACTTCGCGGAAGGGACGACTCGCCCCGGGTTCCAAGAGTACCTGACACTGCAGAACCCCGCGAATAACGATGCCAATGTTAACGTCAGGTACATCCTTGATGACGGGACAGTCAAGGACAAGACCTTGTCTGTGCAGAAACACAGCCGTTCGACTGTGGATGTCAACGCCGACGTGGGGCCGAATAGGGATGTCTCCATGATGGTCCAGAGCACCGGGGCGGCGATAGTAGCAGAGCGCCCGATGTACTTCAACTATGGGGGAGGCCATAACTACAACTGGACGGGAGGGCACGTAGCCGTGGGCAGCACGCAACTGGCGAATAGGTTCTACTTCGCCGAGGGAACCACCAACCCAGGCTTCGACACGTACATGAGCGTCCAGAACCCGACAACGACCCCGGCGGACGTGACCTTCACGTTCATGACAGGCAGTGGCGAGGTGAAGACCTCGAAGATGAACGTCCCGGGGAACACCCGCAAGACACTCAGCGTAAACGGGGCGATTGGTCCGAACCAGGACGTGTCTACAAAGGTCGATTCTACGAGCCCGATACTGGTGGAGCGGCCGATGTACTTCAATTACCAAGGTAAGTGGACGGGCGGTACCGACGCTGTGGGGACATTCACCCCGAAGAACTCCTGGTTCCTCGCCGAAGGAACCACTAGGAACAACTTCGAGGAATGGCTCTGCATCGAGAACCCCGGCGATGTTGCCACCCAGGTCAATTTCAATTACATGCTTGAGGACGGCTCGGTCGTCAAAAAGGCGATTACGCTCGCTCCCCACTTGAGGGCGACCGTCAACGTGCTCGCTACGATCGGAGCGGGCCATGACGTCAGCGTCCAGGTCTGGGGTGATAGGGGCGTGATAGTCGAGCGCCCCATGTACTTCAACTACAACGGTGTCTGGACGGGCGGTCACGACGCCGTTGGGCTCTAGCCTAAGGCCACGCAAGAAAAGAGGGGCGCTCGCGAGAGTGCCCCTCTCTTTAGTTGGAGCCGGTCAGAATGAGTGTATGACTTCAGGGCACGTTCCCACCGGAGCCGCTTTTCCGATGACAGGGTTCCGCCGCGTGGCATGACGGCGTCACGCCACGGGTCATTCATGCCGGCCTTTGACATTTTCTCATCGAAGGCGAGCCGGGTACCTTGCGGCCGTCGCGCGATGCATCTATATCCAGTCATTAAGAGAGGACACCAGAGGGACACGTTACTGTCCTCTTTTGTCCGTTGACGCTGACGCTAGCCGTGTTACCAGAAACGCGTAATCACAGCACGACATGCGCAGTTGGTAAAAAGATGCGCTTTAAAAGTGTGCAAACCTGCGCACGAATTGTGCACTAGTGCTTAATGGGTGCGCACAAGTCAAGCCCACGAAGTTCTGTAAATTCCCTTCTCCAAGATAACCTTCCTCAGTTGCCAGCAACGACCAGAGCCGGCTCTGGTCGTTGCTCGAGTTCCCAGTCCTCCAGCAGGCCGACGTCCAGGTAGCGCCTTCCGGTCTCCCACTCGTCGCTCGTCTCCATGCACACTGCGCCTATCAGTCTCAAGGCTGAAGCTCTGTTGGGAAAGATCCTGACCACCCGGGTCCTGCGCTTGATCTCCTGGTTGAACCTCTCCGGGCAGTTGGTCGTCCTTATCCTCTTGCGGTGAGGCTCCGGGAAGAAGAAGCAGGTCATGCAATCCTCAATCTCGTCATCCAGCTTCTTTGCCACGTCGCCCCGGATGAGCGCCCAGCGGTCCAGGGCCTCCGAGAGGTGGTCCCTTGCGGTTTCCAGGTCCGGGGAGTCGAAGACAGTGCGAAGATCCGAGTGAAGCTTCTTCTTCTGGCCCTTCGGGGCAAGCGGCAGGACGTTGTAGATGAAGTGGCACTGGCATCGCTGCCAGGATGCTCCCTGGAAGTGGCGCCTCACCGCCGCCTTGATGCCCTCGTGGTCGTCGGAAGTGACCATCTTCACGCCAGTCAGGCCTCGCCTCTTGAGCGACTTGAACAGCTCCGACCAGGTGGTGGTGTTCTAAGGTGTCGGCGACCTCGACCGCCACGATCTCCCGCTTGCCCTCCGGGTTTATGGCGATCACCACCAGGATCCCCTGGGAGATCACCCGTCCGTTGATCCTCACCTTCTCGTAGCGTGCGTCGACAAGAAGGTAGGGCCGGTCGCCTTCAAGCGGCCTGGTCCTCCAGGACTCCACTTGTGCGTCCATGTCTTTGGTGAGCTTTGAAACCAGCTGGCTCGAGAAGCTCTTTCCGCACAGCTTCTCGGTGATGGCGGCCACCTTTCTGGTCGAGACGCCCTTCACGTACATCTCCATCAGCGCCAGCACCAGCGCCTTGTCGCTTCTCTGGTAGCGCTCGAACATTTGTGTTGAGAAGGTGCCGTCGCGGTCCTGGGGCACCAGCAGGCTGAGGTCCCCTACCGCGGTGGTGAGCGTGCGGGGCTTGTAGCCGGTCCTCTCGCTCGTCCTTTCGTAGGGCTCGGCACCGAGGTGATCGGATATCTCCACCTCGAGCGCCTGCTGGCAGATGAGCTCGAGAAGCGAGCGCAGCGGGTTGTCCTCGGCTGTTGCTAGCACCTCTTGAATCGCCTCGTTTAACGGCATAGTCTTTTTCTTGGCCATCTCACTCTCCTTTCGATAGAGCTTGTGAACACTCTTATCTTGGAGAGTGATGGCCGTTGTGGTCAAAACGGCTGCATCGCTTGGGGGTTTTTACAGAAGTTTAGGGGCACTGCCGTGCGCACAGGGGGCGGTCACTGTGCCTTTATATGTCCTACTAAAATAATAGTGTTTCCATTCCCGTCTCATTCCCGCCTCCCAATGCGCAACCCTACAACTAGACACAACACGATAAAGGTTAACGTATGGCTTAACCATGCGGTTAGTTGGAGTTATTGGCTTAACCGTGGGAAGTATCGATTTGTGCTCAAGCCGGACTCTTAATCCCAAGGTCGTAGGTTCGAATCCTACACGGCCCACCAGCCCTGATCACACTTCTCTACCTCAGGAAGGCTCGCCTTCGGCCGCGTTCTTCGGCATGAAGTCCCGGAGTACGAACTCGAAGCAGGCCCCGGTACCTCCTTCTTCGTTGCACGCGCGGATATTGCCGTGGTATGTCTCAACTATCTTGAATACTGTGGCGAGCCCGATGCCCGTCCCGCCGCCTCTCCCCTTGTAGAAAGGCTCGAAGACTTTCTCGAAATCTGTCTCAGGGATACCCGGGCCGTTGTCCTTCACCTCGTACTGGTACCCACCTCCCTCGGTGGCACCCAGTATGTGCACTTCAACGACCGGCTCGGGGTTGTCGTCATATTTGACCGCGTTTCCGATCAGGTTGGCGAAGAGCTGGTACATGTGCGTCGGGTTGGCGACAACGACTCCCAGGTCGTCATCCGCAACGACACGCATTCCCTTCGACTCCATCGGCGCCGCCTGCTCCAGTACCACGCGGTCCACTATCTCCCTTATGATCACCGGCTCGACGTCCGTCGGCTCCTGCCCCGCTTTCGCGAGCTGGAGGAGGTTGTTTATCAGGTCAAAGGACCGATCCGTGCTGTAGAGGATCGAGTCTACGATTTCGGATATATCCTCCAGCGGAGCATCCAGCGCATGTTCCTTCAGGATCTCCTGAAGCATGGTGGCCCCCATGTCGATCGAGCTGAGAGGGCCTCGAAGGTCGTGTGAGACGGTATGGGCGTATCCCTCGAGTTCCAGGTTGGAACGCTCAAGTTCCTCCGTCCGCTCTTCGACCTTTCTCTCCAGGCCTTCCCTCTCTGCCAGGAGCTCATCGGTCATGTTGTCGAAAGCACTCGCGAGCGTACCGATCTCGTCAGCCCTCTCCATCCCGGACCGCCTCTGGAGGTCACCGGCGCTGACCGCCTGGGCGACGTCGGTCAGTTCCATCACCGGCCGTGTGATCGAACGGGCCAGAAGGAAAGAGGACAGGACTACGAGAAGCGCGACGAGGATGACCACGACCGCGAGCAGTACGGTGAGCTTGTTCGCCTGCGAGAAGGCCTCCGACTGGTCCTGCTTCACCACGAGACCCAGGTGCGGGCTCCTGATGAACTGGGTGGCCGCAAGCACCGGCTTGCCCCGGTAATCCACGGCGTTCGAGAGCGTTTCGACCTTGTCCTTGAGGGCGACGATTATCGCGACGTTTGCCTTCGACCCCGGCACGACGGTAGACAGCGGCAGCTTTTCGCCGAACCTTGTCGGGCCCAGGAATCGCGCATTTCCCTGTGGTGTCTCCTCCGCTATGACGGTCTCACCGGTATTTCCGAGCCCGGTATACTCGCCGACGAGGTCGGTGATGCTCGTGGCCTGCGACTCGATCGCGAGAACACCGAGTCTCTGTCCGCCGACCACGATCGGCCCTACCAGGTACTGCATCAACGTGTCATCGGGGCCGGTGAAGAAGAGCCCGATATCATTTCCCTGGACACCCTTCTTGAAATACTCGGTGCCGGACACGTCGCTTCCGACAATCGACTGGTCGGTAGATGCGAGCACTTTCCCGTCCATCCCGATGACGCTGATCTTGCTGAAGTCCGCGATGGCGCCGAGTGCGTCGTTCAGGCTGGTCGTCGCCGCCTTCAGAGCGGCAGGGTTACCCGTGGCGACGTAGTTGGCAAGACCCTGCTGGATAGAGGTGCGACTCTCAACCAGCGTCAGCCGCTCGCGGGCCCGGGAGAGCCCGTCCTCGATGCGCTTCTTCTGGATCGAGGATATCGACTGCAGTTGCCCGAGGACTTCGTCCCTGGCGTTGTTCCGGACGAGGATGACGAAGACGAATCCGATCGCGATGAGCGGGACGAGTGCCAGCACGAGAAACGATATGAGCAGCCTGTTCTTGATCCTCATTCGGTCGCCCGGTTCCTTTCGTTTGTTCCGCCGATATATTTATTAACTCGACGCGAACGACTTCCTGCGGGCGCCCGATTATTTTGGAGCATAGACCTCAACCTCAGCGGGGCGGCATCACGGTCGCGAGCCAGTCGAACATCCTCTGGTCGTAAAGGGCCCGCGCCTTCGGCTCGCAGTGCCAGTTGGCGCCTTCCTCGCGGGTGAACTTCTGGATCGTCTTCGGGCACTCGAGCCTGTCATAGACCTCCTGTGACTGGCCCGGCCAGAACTGCTCGTCCTCGGGATCCGATATCCAGACCGGGCACTGAACCAGCGTGACCACGTCGCGGGCGTTGAACTTCATGGCCTCGGTCAGCCACTTGAAGTAGTTGTCCGTCATGTAGGGTTTCATCCGCCATTCGAGCTCCTGGCGCCTGGACTTGCCGCCCAGCTTCATCCCGAACTCCATCTCCTTGTTGAACTCCTCCTCGTTGCCCTGCTCCATCAGCTCGAGCATCCGCCTGGGGAAGTTCTCGACCATGGTCGTCGCGACGTCCATCACGCCCGGGTCGAGTATGCCCGCCGCGATCCGGTGCTCGAAAGCCAGCGCGCGCAGCACCCAGTAACCGCCCTGGCTGATGCCGGACAGCGCTATCCGTTCACCGTCGACGTCGTCGCGGGCGAGCAGGAAGTCAGTGACCGGCGTGATGACCTTCTCCCAGTCGTACCTGAACGGCACCTCGTTCAACCAGAGCATCGCGTTCTGCCCCGGACCGTCGAACACGAGCGCGGCGTAACCCCTCTCGAGCGCCCCGGCGACGCCGCTGACCCACGTGGTGGACGTGGTGCCGTCGCTGCCGTTGTTGAAGATGACTACCGGCCAGCGTCCGGGCGAGTCGTCCGGCTTGAAGAAATATCCATGCATCGGGGTATCCTCGTACGGGATCTCCACTTTCTCCGCCGGCGGTGTCAGGAACGAGCAGAACTTCTCCCAGCACTCCAGGTGTCTCTTCCAGATCGGGACGCCACGCGAAGTGTCTTTCGTCCCGTCTATCATCGTTATCGAGGCGGAGAAGTAGGAGGCGGCGCGCAGATAAGTGTGAGCGGCGCTCACCCGGTTGCCGGCGGACGCGATCTCTTCGGCCATGGCCTGCACCCGTTCGCCCGCCGCGTACCACGCCTGGTACCAGCTCTCGAAGTCCCCGTTCTTGATACTCTCGGTGATCGCCAGGATCTCGCCGGCCTCCGCCGCCCCGTAGCAGCAGCTGCCCAGTACGATCTGCGTCTCGAAGTCCATCTGCACGTGCTTGAAGAAATACTGCTTCTTCTCGTGCGGGCTCATGGCGGCTCTCCTTTTCGTGCACCTCGCCACAGTTCGATTTCTCTGTTTCAAATGATATCAGGATTCCTGCGCACCACATCGCGGCTCGAACCCCGGGCGCCGAACGGCCGTCAAAGGGAGCAAGGCACAGGGGTCGGGTCGCTCTAGAAGGCGCGAAGGCAAAGTACAGCAGGAGGGGCAGCAATGAAGAGATCATCAACCTTGGTCGCGGTCGTCCTGATGGCGCTCCTGGTGCTCGGCTTTGCGGGCTGTGGTTCAGTGACATGGGGTACCACAACCGGCGCAGACGGGCTCCAGAGGTTCAATTCCCCGCAGGCTCTGGTCGACGCTTACAAGCGCGGCTCCCGCAGCTTCGGCATGATGGAGGACGGCGCGATGATGAAGTCGGCGCAGCCGTCAAATCCGCAGCTTTCTACCAGCGCCGCCGGGAGCCAGGCGCCGGATCACTCCACGACGAACGTGCAGGTCCAGGGAGTCGACGAAGCGGACTTCATCAAGAACGACGGGAACTACATCTACACGATCTCCGGGGGCGACATCGTCATACTGGCGGCCTATCCGGCCGAGAACGCGAAGGTCGTGGCTCGCATTCCCGGGGAAAATGGCATCACCTTCGAGGCGATGTTCGTCGAGGGCGACAGGTTGATGGCCATCGGACGGGGAGAGCCTGCGGCACCGTCGGTCGGAGAGCAGTCCGAGTGGAAACCCGAAGCGCCGGTTACGGCGATCGAGGTCTTCGACCTGAAGGACAGGACGAACCCTCGCCTGGTAAGAACGGTGGCCTACGAGGGCGGCTATTCCAGCGCCAGGCTGGTCGACGGGAACGCGCACGTCGTCCTGACCACACATCCATACACGACTCTGTATGACAAGAAGAATATCGGTGCTTCCGATATCATTCCCGGCTACCGCGATACCAACGACGGAGGCGGGGGCCGGCTGACACCCGTGTGTGGATACGAGGCCATCGAGGCCATCGACCCCAGGGGTTTCTCCTCGTTCATGTCGATCCTCTCGCTGTCGATGAGAGACGACGCAGGCAGCCTCGAAAAGAGGGTGATCGCCGGCGACTCCGAGAACGTCTACGCCTCGGCGAAGAATATCTACATCGCGACCACGGGCTATCAGTCGCCAGAGATGTGGGACGGGACGAGCGCCCACTCACCGGATACCACGATATTCAAGTTCAAGCTGGACGGGGCCTCGACGAAGTACTCTGGTTCCGCGAAGGTGCCGGGCACGGTGCTCAACCAGTTCTCGATGGACGAGTCCGGCGGTTATTTCCGGATCGCCACCACTCGAGGTTACGTCAGCCGCGAGAACGCGACTTCGACGAACAACGTATACGTGCTCGACGATGCGCTCAAGTTGACAGGCAAGCTCGAGGGGCTGGCACCGGGAGAGAAGATATACTCGGCGCGGTTCATGGGCGACAAGGCGTACATGGTGACCTTCAAGAAGGTCGACCCGTTCTTCGTGCTCGACATGTCCAACCCGGAGAACCCGAGGGTGCTCGGCGAATTGAAGATACCAGGGTATTCGGACTACCTGCACCCCTACGACGAGAACCACGTGATCGGTGTCGGCAAGAACACCGTCGAAGGCAACCAGGAAGGCACGTTCGCGTGGTACCAGGGAATGAAGATCGCGCTGTTCGACGTGACCGACGTGGCGAACCCGAAAGAGATGTTCAAGATCGAGATCGGCGACCGCGGGACCGACTCGTACGCGCTCGAGGACCACATGGCTTTCCTCTTCGACAGGGAGAAGAACCTGCTTGTCGTCCCCATTATGCTGTCGCAGCTTACGCCCGAGCAGAAAGCCTCTTCACAGGAGCAGCCGAGCGCCTACGGCTCGTACACGTACCAGGGCGCTTTCGTCTACGACATCTCACTCGCCGGCGGGATAAAAGAAAAGGGCAGGATCACGCACATGGGTGCCGGGGAAAAGCTCGAGCAGGGCTACAGCTACTACGATGCGGACAGCACAGTGAGAAGGTCGCTCTACATAGGCGACAACCTCTACACCGTCTCCGAAGGGCATATAAAGATCAACAGGCTCGGCGACCTCGCGGAGGTCGCGAACATCAGCCTCAGTAAGTGACGTCGCCCTTCGCGAGCGGGCCGGTGAACGCCAGCTTGTAGAAGACGTAGATGTTGAAGATCGGGACGATGGCCCATATCCCCCACCACTGCGTGAAGCCGAGTTCCTGGGACACGTCCATCAGGATCAGGATCACCATCACCGCCGGGACGATCGGGAAGCAGAAGCTGAAGATCAGCATGATCCAGAACCAGCTGGCTTCCTTGTTATCCATCTCGCACAGCAGCCAGTAGTTGGCTATCGGGATGAAGGCGAGCCAGGGGTTGTTGGTCTTCATCTGCTGCGCCATCTTCATCAGGCAGTACGCGAAATAGACATAGTAGAGGATGGCAATGACCGCCCCGATGGCCACGCCGGCCGCCAGACCTGCATTGCTGGCATAGAAGTTACCCAAGAGTGCCGTCATGTGCCTTCTCCTTTCGACTGCGTCGTTCTTTTAACTATAACCCGCCAGCTGAAGCTTTTCGAGCACGAAGATGACTTCGATCCCGTTCTTCAACATCACAGAGAGTTCGAACGGCAGGATCGCGCGCGCGGCCATTAGCATCTCGAGCATCTCCACCTGTGTCCAGACGTGGAAGTGGATGCTGTAGTCGATCTCTATCAGGTTGTCGGCCGACTCCCTGACCGCCGGCTCGTCACCGGCCTTGACGACAAGGCGGGCCCACTCCTCGAAGTGCTCGCGCCTTGAGCAGTCGGGTCCTTCCTCGAAGTCCCTCATGATGTGCTCTGCCGTCGTGACCGGGTGATCGACATCGAAGGTGAAGCGCTTGTCAGGGAGTGCCATGTACAGGTAACCGCCGGCCCTGAGGACGCGAAGCATGTTCTTCATGGCGCCGAACGGGTCCTGGCAGTGCTCGAGAAAATGGTTCGCGATGACGAAGTCCTGCGAGCCGTCGGCGACCGTTCGCAGCACTTCACCGTCATCGATGATATCGACGTCGACCAGCGTGAAGGCGTCGAGCTCGGGGTACTGTTTGCGCAACTCTTCTACCGGGAGCCTGTCCACGTATCGCACCAGGGCCGAATCGGGGACTTCCAGGGGTGCGTGTAGCGCGCCGATCTCGATTCCCTGTCCGCGGATACAGGTCCTCGCGATGAGTGCGCGCGGGTCACTCTCGGGAGTAGGTGCTGCTTCGCTCATCCTTTGCCTTCCTGCCGGGTATGCCACTCTGCCACCGAAAGCTCGAGGCCTGGCGGGCTGGACAAGCCGGCAGGGGGCATGGTGACGGAAGCGGAGTTCGCTGACTTCCTGAGCAAAGTGGTTACGCCGGCGTTCCCGGCCGGGATGACGGTCTTCGACGCGTACGGGCAGATGCAGAACAGCGCGAAAGATATCGTCAAACAGCATACCAAGGTCGTGCTGCTGGTCCACGAGAAGAGCCAGGCGAACGCGGACGCGATCCAGAAGCTCATCGGCACCTACAGGAGCACGTTCTCCAACCCGCAGGTGATGTTCCTGCAATCGCCGACTCAGCCCCAGTTCTTCGGCAACTGAGCCCGCTCGAGCCCCCTTTTCCCCAAAAATCAACATGGGGTCTGACCCCTTTTTGATTTTTTTTGACAAAAGGGTCAGACCCCTTTTTGCCAGAATGCGGATTTCTTGCGAGGATTCGTGTCCGGGGCCGTATAATTACATAGCGGCAATAACAGAGTGCGGCGCGGCGGCCGCGGGGGAGCAATCAAGTGTCGGAACCCAGGATCGAATCCGACTGGATGCAGACGAAGAAGACCCCGCTCACCATCACGACCCAGAGGACGAAGTACGGCCTGTTCGTTAGGGCTGTCTATTTCATCTTCATCGGCTGGTGGTTCGGCCTTCTCTGGGCGCTGTTCTCCTGGGTCATGTACGCCACGGTGGTCGGCGCCCCGCTGGGCGCGGTCATGCTCAACCGGGTACCCGGCGCCATATCTCTCAAAGCCAAGAAACAACGCATCGCGGTCGTGCCCGAACCCGGAGGTTATGCCGTGAGCCGCATAATGGTAAGGCAACGACCATTATGGGTCCGCATCCTCTACTACCCGATAGGACTCGTCCTGAGCCTCCTGATGATCCTCCTCGCGTGGCTCCTCTGCGTCCTTCTCATCACGATCCCGCTCGGCATCCTCCTGTTCAACAAAGTGCCGGTCGTCGCCTCGCTGCACAGAGGCTGACGGTTCAGACAGGCATCGCGCCGGGAGTCCGACAAAGGAACCCGGCTTCGCGAAGGAGGGCGTGCTATGCAATGCACGAGATGCGCGAAGGAGTATGGCGAGGCTTACGACGAATGTCCGATGTGCGGAGAGCCAAACGCGATAAAGGCGCAGGCGCCGCCACCGGACCTGGCGTGGGGCACGCCGGTCGAGCTCAAGTCGGTCGTCCAACCCTGTTCCTTCTGCGGCGAGGAAGTCAGGGCCGGAATGCCCGAGTGCCCCAACTGCGGCAACATCCTCATGATCTAGAAAACGCGGGTTCCGTCCCGGCGGGACGCCAGGTGGAAGGCCTACCAGGTCTTCTGGGGGACCACGCCCACCTCGACGTGATGGAGCTTTGCCGTGTCGGTGATCTCGAGGATGCTATAGCGGTCGTGGTCCGGGGCGCCGTCCGCCAGCCAGGCGCCGGTGTTGATGGCCTCGGTCCCTGAGATGGGCAGTGTCAGAAGCCCCTGCTTGTGAGTGTGGCCGTACACGAAGTATCTCGGCTTCTCCGTGCAGAAGTGGTCGAGCATCGCCTCGACGAGCACCGAGCTCTCCTCGACGGTGGCGTCCCGCTGGACCGACGTCCTCGTCTCGCTGTCCACTCCCAGGGCTTTGCCGGTCTTGAGTATCATCCGGTAGATACGGTATCGGCTGTCGACTACTCCCGGCACGTTCGCGCTCAGCGTGAACATCTCGTAGTAAGGAGACATGAAGTTCTCCATGTCCTCGAGGCTGAGGCTGCCGTTCCTGTTCAGGAGCATCGAGCTGACGACCCCGTGTTTCGGGCGCCAGAGCGAGCGCTCGAAGAAACCCAGGAAGTGACCGTGCGTCAGCATCGTGTCGCTACCCTGTACCGAGACCTGGTAGACCGGGTAGGTCATGGAGAGAGGCACGCGGGCGTCCGGAGGCCGGACCGCCGAAAACGCCGGGCAGTCGTCGGTGATCGGCATATCGAGTTCCGGCAGCTCCATGTTTCCTTCGCGTAGCCGCCTGCCAAGCTTCTCCTCGTAATAGAGCCGGAAGATGTGGTGGTCATGGTTGCCGGGCACGAAGACCATGCGGCCCACGTTGTCCAGTCCGTACAGTGCGGACATGAACTCTCTTCCGCGCGACAGTGCTTCGGTGACCGGAGCCTGCCAGAAATCGAAGATGTCCCCAAGAAGCACAAGCTCGTCTATCTGCCCGAGCGACGATAGCGTCTCGATCATCGCCTCTATGGCCCGCGGGTATGTCAGAACCGCGAGCGGCGCTCCAATGTGAGTGTCAGAGATCACCGCCAGGCGCTCGAGTGTCTCAGGGGTTTCGACCTTGAGCGCGCGGCCGTGCGGGATCCTGTCGGTTATGAGCTCGATGCGCCTCCGCGCCTCGCGGGCTATCCGCCGCGAGGTCTCCATCGTGCGGCTTTCCGAAGCATGTTGCGCGGGGCCGGTGTCTTCAGGCATGTTCACCTGTATTCAGAATCGTCAGATGCATTGCGCGATTGTATCACCGGCACCTCCCGCGGTCGTTGACCGATCCCCCGCCACCCCCCACCAAAACGCAAAATGGTGCCTGGCACCGTTTTGCGTTTATTGGGGGCGGTCGAGGAAGGCGGAGTAGTCGCGAAGCGATGCGAGCGCCTTGACCGCCGGTTCGGGGGCGACGAAAACGGGGACTCCCGCCCCGCAGATATCCCGCATGCGCTCGACGAACTCGTGGTGCCCTACCGCGCAGACGACCAGTGGCTTCGTCGGGGCGTTCGCCTTGATCTCTTCGATGTGTCCGAACCAGTTGTGCCCGGTCTGCCCTCTCCTTGTGACGGCACGGAATATCGCGTAGGGAAGCACCGTGATTGCGAGCACCATGTCGATCCCGGGGTCCTCCAGCGCCGCGGTCAGCGCGACCGGGAACTGGGGGGAAGGCCCGACGTCGATCGGGTTTCTCACGTTCATCCAGCCCGGGGCTTCTTCGCGGATGCGGCCCTCGGTCGCCTCGGAGAGCGTGGGAATGTCGAGCCCGCTCGCGACCGCGGTGTCCGTCGCCATGACACCGAGGCTCCCGCTCGAGGTCACTACGGCGAGCCTGTTGCCCTTCGGGAGCGGCTGGGTCGAGAAGACCCGCGCCATCTCGACGAGCTCCTCGAGCGTGCCGGCCCGGACCGTCCCGGTCTGCTTGAAGACCGCCTCGTACACGTCGTCCTCGCCGGACATGCTCGCGGTGTGCGACGCCGTCGCCTCGCGGCCCTGCGAGGTCCGGCCGCTCTTCAGCACCAGCACCGGCTTCTCGCGCGTCACGCCCTCCAGCGTCTCGCGCAGGCGGCCGCCGTCCGCCGCGCCCTCCAGGTACATCATTATCACGCCGGTGGCGGGGTCATCCTTGAAAAAAGAGAGCATGTCGCACTCGTCGAGGTCCATCCTGTTGCCGAGCGTGACGGCCTTCGAGATGTGCAGCCAGTACTCGTGCAGCATATCCATCATCACCGCACCGAAGACTCCGCTCTGCGCGATGATCGCCGTGTTCCCCTCCTCGAGGGCCTCGTCGATGATCTCTACAGTGCTGAAGCGGTTGGAAGTGTTAACGACACCGACGCAGTTGGGCCCGATGACGCGGATGCCGTGCCGGCGGGCAGCCTCGAGCGCCTTCTCCTGCAACGCCTTGCCCTCCGGCCCGATCTCGGCGAACCCCGCGCTCTCCACTATCGCGTGACGGATGCCGCGCTTTCCGACCTCGTCAAGGACTCCGGGGGCCGCCGGCGCCGGGACGATGATGACGGCAAGGTCCACGGGGTCGGGGACCTCAGCCACGTCGGTGTAGACCTTCATGTCGTGAAGCTCCCCGCCCTTCGGGTTGACGAGGTACAGCCGGTCACCCCAGCCGAGGTGCTTCAAGACAATCGGGATACCGTAGCCGAACCCGGGGCTGCTCCTCGCCCCGACGAGGGCTACGCCACGAGGCTCGAAAAAAGGCCTGAGGTCGGGTGCTTCAGGCGTCGCCATCAAATAAGACCCGCCGTGGACAGCGCGGCTTTTATCGCGTCCTGCGCCGGGCAGTCCGGCAGCTCGAGAAAGCTTCGTGCCTCGTCGTCGAACTCCCTCACCGTCGGGTCCTCCGGGACGAAACCCAGGTAATCGACGTCGGTCCTGGACGCAGCCGCCAGCGCGTCGTCCGCGCCGCGCGCCCGGTTGATGACCAGGCCGCACTTCGCCGATGGCGCGAACTTCTTCGCGACATCGCGGATCGTCTCTGCGACCTTCACGCCCTTCGCGGATGTGTCCGACACCAGCAGCACGTAGTCCACGGGCCCGAGGACCTGCCTGTTGACCTGCTCGATGCCCGCCTCGGCGTCGACGATGGTGCTCGCGAACTGGCCGGCAAGCCCCTCGATCGCGTCTTTTAATATCACGTTCACCTTGCAGTAGCAGCCAGCGTCCTCAGGCCTTCCTATGGAGAGGAACGCCAGCGGGCCACGCTCTGTCAGCGCTTCAGCCAGCAGGTAGTCGAGCGAGACGGCCAGGTCGCGCTCGTCGCGCTTGCCTTCTTTGACCTCCGCGATGATCTCCTTGCGGACGTCATTGAGTGTCTTGACCGGCGTTATGTCCAGGGCCATCGCCAGCCCGCCCGCCGGGTCCGCATCCACTATCAGCGACCGCTCTCCTTTTTCGAGAAGCGCTTTCGACGCGATCGCGGATATGGTCGTCTTGCCGACCCCGCCCTTTCCGGAGACAGCCAGTATCATTCGGTTCTCACGTCCTCTCTTCGGCGAGCTTCCTGCGTATGTCCTTGAGCTCCATAACGCTATCGCATACGTCTTTATATTCGCACGTCGTGCAGTCGAAGTTCTTTTCGGTGTACATCTTCATAAGCGCGTCGACCACGCGCCTCGCTCCGGCGGCCGTACCGGACAGGGAGTTCACCTCAATGACCGACCCGGTGACGAACAGGACTTCTGCGCCCGACACGTTGTCGAGCTCCATGATGTCGTCGACCAGCGCCGCGCCCAGGTGGCCGAGAGAGAAGCCTCCGGCGAGCGCCGCGTTCGACACCCTGCACCAGGTCGTCTGCCTGCTCGGCAGCGACCTCGGCATGAAGCCCTCGAGCCTCACGTCGTACACGGTGTCGCGCAGGTCCCTGAAGGCCTCGTACTCGTCCGCGAACTCCCCGCCAGCGACTATGACCTGGGCGAACGGGATCGTGCCTCCGCCGGCGTCGCCGGCGTCCGGTCCAACGAGGCGCACTTTGCGCCCGTCGACCACACCCGGGTCAGCCCACATCAGGAAAGTAATCGAGGCGGTGCTCGGGTTGCCGAGTTCGAGCCCGCAGTCCTCCTCGAGGACCAGGGTCTCTCCCCGGGGCCAATCGCGGAGGCCGGCGAGGTCGAAGGTCACGAGGCGGCCTGCCTCCTGCCATGCATCGATAGAGGCCCTGAGCTCATTTATCTGCGCGTCAAAGAGTCCCACGTGAAATCTCCGTCAGGAGGCGCCGGCGAGCAGCGCGGCGCCGATGGCCGCTGCGAGTGCCGGGTCGAAGGGGAACTCGTGGTAAGTCCCTCCCAGCTTCTGGATTATCAGGTCCCTGACCGGCCCGATCCTCGACACGCCGCCGGTCAGCGTGTATTCGTCGCCGGATGCGAAGCGCCTGGCCTGAGCCGCGACGATGCTCGCCACCGCCTCGCAAAGCCCCGCGACGATGTCCTCCGGCTTCTCGCCCTCGTTCACGTGGGAGACGACCTCGCTCTCGGCGAACACCCCGCACTGGCTGCTTATCACCACGCGTTTCGAGGCGCCCTCCACCGCGGCCGCTATCCCCGTCACCGGGACTCCCACAGCGCCGCTCATGACCTCGAGGAACCTCCCGGACCCCGAGGCGCACTTGTCGTTCCGCATGAAGTTTGTGATGTCCCCGTCCTCGTCGATCAGCATAGCCGTGATGCTCTGTCCACCGATGTCCACCGCCATGTTTATCTCCCGCAGAAGGTACCCGGCGGCGACAGAGACGCAGGTCACCTCGTCTTCCTGGAAATCGGTCCCGCCGATCATGGAAGCCCCGCTTCCTGTAACCCCGCACTGCTCGACCTTGCCCCGGTCGACGCCCGCTTCTTCGAGCACCCGCGACACGAGCGCTTCCGTGTCCTTCGTCACGGCGCCGGTCGTCTCCGCCACCGCGGAGGCCAGCACCTCGTCGCCGTCCATCAACACGACCTTGGTGAGCAGGTTTCCCGCGTCGATGCCCATGGTCAGCAACTCGACTCCCTCCTCGCAAGGACAGCCGCACCGTAGGCACCGATGAGCTGAGGATCGATAGGGGGAGCCAGCAGCCGGACACCGAGTATCCTCTCCAGCTCGGCCTTTACGGCGGGGTTTTTCGCGACGCCGCCGGTCATTACGACGTCCCGCTCGACCCCCACCCTCCTCGCGAGCGCGGCGACGCGATCGGCCATGGAGCGCGTGATCCCGGCAGCCACCTCGCGTTTGTCCGCGCCCCTCTGAAGGTAGTGCAGCGCCTCGGTCTCGGCGAATATGCTGCACCGCGAGCTGAGCTCGATCCGGTTGCGGGCCGATAGAGCCAGCTGGCCGAGCTCCTCGAAGCCGATGCCGAGCGTCCGGCTCATGACCTCGAGGAAGCGGCCGGTGCCCGCCGCGCACTTATCGTTCATCACGAAATCGGCAAGCTCTCCGGCGTCGTCGATGCGGATGACCTTGGCATCCTGCCCGCCGATGTCTATGACCGTCTTCACCCCGGGCATCAGCGCCCTGGCACCGAGGCCGTGGCAGGAGATCTCGCTGACGTTGGCGTTGGACATGCCTTCACCCTGTACCTTCTCGCGGCCGTATCCTGTGCTGACGCAGCAGTCGATGTCGTCCCAGGAGAGCCCGACCTCGTCGAGCAGCCCGCCCATGACCTGCCGCGCGGACTCTACCGGGTTCGGGGTCACATGGATGCTTCGGGCGGACATCTTCCCGCCCGCGGAACTCTTTGAGCGGTCGGTGTCGCGCCTCTCCTCCAGCAGGACCGCCTGCGCCGAGAGAGACCCGACGTCGATCCCGGCGAATACGACCTTCCCGTCGAGCGCGCTCAACTGGAGGCCGGCTCCGCGGCCGTCTTCTTCCGCCCCTTGGAGCGTGAAGGCTTCTTCCTGGAGTCTTTGACGACGACGTTCCTGATGAACTCGTCGATGTCGTTCTGGATGTTCGTGATCGGCGTCACCCTGCTGAGCCAGGCGTCGCCCTGCAGGGTGAGGGTCGGCGCGCCTGCCCGCTCCATCAACTCCTTCTGGACGATCGATATGACGCTCCAGGTCTGCTTGCAGGCGTGGTGCCCGGAGAATATCGCGCAGTTCGCTCCCATGTCGCGCGCAAGCTGCACCGCGTCGTCTATCCAGGCGACGGACATCGATTCCGCGCCCATCTGCCTGGTCATCGGGAACGTGCGGGCCGCCTCGCAGATCCCCTCGAGCATCTCCTGCTTCGAGCCCGTCGGTATCGGCTCCGGGAAGAAGAGGTCCAGGACGTCGAACAGGTAGGTGTAGCCCTGTTCCTCCATCCAGTTGAAGAGCCCTCCGAAGTCCGTGTAATAGCCCACGTAAAGCCAGCCGCAGCGTGCTTTTTCCTCCGGGGCGGGGTACTCTCCCGCCGCCAGCCGCTTCTTCGCTATGTCCACCATGACCTCGAGAGTGTGGACCGCCTCGGGCTTTCCCCACATGGTGAAACGCGTCGCGTACTCGAAGAAGCTGAAGAGGTTCGGCACCGGGCAGGGCACCTCTTTCTTGAGCTCCCACAGCTCGTAGTTGAGCTCCGCGGCCCTGTTGCAGTTGAGCACCACGTCTCGAAGCCGCTCTTCGGATATCTCCTCGCCGACGAACTCCTCGAGCTTCGCGACCATGCCGAAGAAGTTCTTGCGGTAGAGCTCCCTCCCCCGCTCTCCATCATCCACAGGCTTCTCGAGGATGATCTGTGGGATGCCGAGGTAGTTCGCCACGAACTCGTGGATCTTGGAGTTTGCGTCGCATGCGCCGGCCGTGCAGGAGATGATCGCGTCGGCCTCCATGTCCCCGCCCGCGAGCATCGAGCCGAGCTCGATGGTCGAAGAAGAGCAGAGGTGGTCGGGGATACCGATCCCCATCGCCTCGTCCCAGTAGTTGTTGCCCTTGCCCTCGATCGCGTTACCGCCGAGGGTCGACAGGACTTCGCTTGTCAGTGGAACCGCGTTCTCGAAGGCGTGGACCAGCTCCGGCACGAAATTGAAAGGCACGAGTATCACTTTCTTGCCCTGAGCCTTGGCGTCGATGGCGTTCTTCATCCACTGCCCGCACATCTTCAGGAAAACGAGGCTTGCGACCCTTACCCTCGCCTCCATGAAGCCGTACATCGTGTTGGCGACGTCGTCGGGCAGGAGCTTTGAGATGCCCCTGACCTCTTCGTCGCTCATGATATCGGGAGCCCGTGATACTACTGACAACAGGTCGTACACCCTGCTGAACAGTCCGGGCAGCTTCGGATTCGTCCGCTGGGGATCGCCCAGCTCCAGGAGTTGCGCCATCAGGCTTCCTCTCTTTTCTTGCGGCCGACCTTGCGCCTCGTGGTCTCCGTCTTGCTCGCGACCACGTTTGTGACGAACTCGTCTATGCGTTGCTGGATGGCGCTCATCGGCGTCATCCTCTCGAGCCAGGAGTCACCCTCGAGCGCGAGCAGCGGCACGCCTGCCCC
>Ga0209539_1000255_pt1 | contig 32726 bp, 32 predicted proteins | sample BarGraNGADG00312_2_FD_184499 | JGI IMG/M metagenome (GOLD analysis project Ga0209539, IMG submission 184499) | Arctic peat soil microbial communities from Barrow, Alaska - Barrow Graham LP Ref core NGADG0011-312 (SPAdes) (version 2) | ecosystem: Environmental > Terrestrial > Soil > Wetlands >...
GGACTGCGCAAACGCCCGATCGGCTCGGTACCACTGCACCCCAGACTCTTGAGCGTCCAGGCGGCGCTGCAGCGGGTGACGCACTACTTGCGGCGATGGCGAGGCTCTTGACGAGCTTGCCGCGGGCATCCTTGACGACGGGCTGCACGGCTGTGGCCCGGGCGCTCGAAGACCTCGACCTTCGACGTGTACTTGGGACAGTCCAAGACCCTGGCCTGGCGCATGGGGTACGGAACCCAGGCGACAGCGATTCGCGGACCTCCAGACAGGCTCCTCAGTAGCGCCTGACCTCGCCGTAGAGCGTGTCGCGCTGCAGCGGCGTGCGCCCGGCAGCGCGGATCAGCCGCACCATCTCGTCGACGTCGCACTGGTTGCGCACCCCGGCCGCGGCGACCACGTTCTCCTCGATCATCGTGGAGCCCATGTCGTTGGCGCCGAAGGCCAGGGCCACCTGCCCCATCTTCAGGCCCTGCGTAACCCAGGAGGCCTGGATGCTGGGCACGTTGTCGAGGTAGATGCGGCTCACGGCGAGCAGACGCAGGTAGTCGAAGCCGGTGGCGGCCGTGTGGCCGGCCGCAAGCTCCGTGTTGCCGGCCTGGAAGGTCCACGGAATGAACGCCGTGAAGCCCCCGGTCTCGTCCTGCAGGTCGCGGATGCGGCGCAGGTGCTCGATGCGCTCGGCCGGCGTGTCGATCGAGCCGAACATCATCGTCGCGGTGGTCTTCATGCCGAGGCCGTGGGCGACGCGCATCACGTCGAGCCACGTGTCGGTGGGGATCTTGTGCGGGCTGATGGCCGTGCGCACCCTGTCGACGAGGACCTCGGCGCCGCCGCCGGGCAGGCTGTCGAGGCCGGCGGCGTGGAGGCGGCGCAGCGTCTCCTCCACGGTCAGGTCACTCATCGTCGCGATGTGCACGATCTCCGGCGGCGAGAGCGAGTGGATGTGGATCGCGTAGCGCTCCTTGATGCCGCTGAAGACCTGCTCGAACCAGCCGATGTCGAGGTCGGGGTGCAGGCCGCCCTGCATCATGATCGCGGTGCCGCCGAGGGCGAGCGTCTCCTCGACCTTGCGGTGGATGTCCTCCTCGGCAAGGAGGTAGCCCTCGCCGCTCCCGGGCTTCTTATAGAAGGCGCAGAAGCGGCAGCCCGAGAGGCAGTAGTCGGTGTAGTTGATGTTGCGGTCGACGATGAACGTGACCTCGTCGCCCGGGTGGAGGCGGCGACGGACGGCGTCGGCGCGCGCGCCGACGCCCAGCAGGTCGCCGCCCTCCAGAAGGGTGAGCGCCTCGGCGTCGCTGAGGCGGCCGGCGGGCGGCCGTGCGACGGAGCCGCTCACGGCCGCTCCTCCGCGTCGCGCGGCGCCTCACCGAGGCGCAGCTCGAAGCGCACGACGTGGTCACCCTGCGGGCCGTGGTCGGTGGTCACCGGCAGGCCGTCGACCTCGGCGTCGCCGGGGAGGATCGAGAAGCCCAGCGCCGTGTGGAAGGCGACCGAGCCCATGTTGACGGGCGCGGTGACGGCGCGCACCACCGAGCGGCCATCGGCGCGCGCCAGCGCGATGAAGCGCCGGTAGAGGTCGCCCGCGAGGCCGCCGCGCCGCCAGCCCGGATCGACGCCGACGAAGTGGATGTAGGCCTCGCCGTCGTGGTCTGGGCAGAAGAAGCCGACCAGGAACCCGAGCAGACGGTCTTCGTGTTCGGCGATCAGTGACGTGTGGCGAAAGTGCTCGAAGAAGATCTTCGGCAGCATGCTGCGCAGGTCGCGGCCGTCCCACCACGCGGGCATGACCGCCATGACCCGGTCCCAGTCCTGCGGAATCGGCCGGCGGAAGGTGAGGCTGGTGCAGGACACGGAGGGCACCAGCCTCAGGCGGAGCCGGCCGCGGGCGCCGCCGCCTCGAGAGAAGCGAGGTCCGGGGCGCGCTCGAGCTCGCCGATCGAGGCGGCGCGGCGGTAGAACTCCTGCAGTCCGGCGCGGTACTCCGGCGTGAAACCGAACTTGAGCTTGTCGAAGTACTCCATGAGGTAGCGCTGGCTGAAGTCGTAGACCTGCGCCGCGGCGGCGGCCGTGGCCGCCGGCTGCGCGGCGCAGGCGTCGCGCGAGGCGAGCAGGGCCGCCCCCACGGCGGCTGCCGCCGCCGGCCGGGCGGCCACGAACTCGCGTCGCGCCGCGCAGACCGCGTAGACCATCGGCAGGCCGGTGACGCTCCTCCACTCGGCGCCGAGGTCGAAGTGGTGCGGGTAGGCCTCGACGCGCAGCAGATGGAGGGCCTCGTCGCCGATCAGCATCAGGGCATCGTAGTCCTCGAGTACCTCCGAAAGCGGCCCCTGCCGCGGCGCGAACTCTGGCTCGATGCCCCACTCGCGGCACAGCACCTTGAGGAGGCAGATGGAGGTCGCGCTCTTCTCCGTGAGCGCCACGCGGCGGATGTGCGCCAGCGGCGTGCGCGCGAAGAGCTGGATGGAGTCGACGGCGCCGAAGGAGCTGATCGACACCTCCGGCAGCAGCACCAGCTCGTCGGCGTCGCGGGCGAAGGCGATCGAGGAAGGAAGGGCCACGTCGATCGCCCCGTCGACCAGCATCTCGTTGAGCGCCGTCGGATAGCCCTCGACGATGCTTGCGCTCACACCCCGCTCCGTGAGCTCGCGCTCGAAGTGGTGGTACAGCGGAAAGCAGTTGACGAACTCGATGCGCCCGACGCGGACCGGCGCCGAGTCGAGCGCGCGGCCGGCGGCGGCAGAGCCGCCGGAGCGGGCCGCGCCCGCCGTTGCGTCAGACGCCGTCGCCATCGTACCGCCGCACGACGTTGTAGAGCGTGTCGCGCTCCACCGGGATGCGGCCGGCGACGCGGATGACGCGCACCAGCTCAGCTTTGCTGAGCGCCTGCGCGGTGTCGACGCCGGCCGCATGGCTGATCTTCTCCTCGACCACCGTTCCGTCGAGGTCGTTGACGCCGAACACGAGCGAGACCTGGGCCAACTTGAGGCCGACATTGATCCAGAAGGCCTTGATATGGCGGAAGTTGTCGAGCACCAGGCGGCCGACGGCGAGCATCCTGAGATCGTCGAAACCCGTTGGCCCGGGGAGCTCGCTGAGCCCGGTGTTAGCGGGCTGGAACGAGAGCGGGATGAAGGCGTTGAAGCCGCCGCTGTCGTCCTGCAGCTCGCGCAGCCGGAGCATGTGGTCGGCGAGCTCGGCCGGCGTCTCGACGTGGCCGTAGAGCATCGTCGCGTTCGACTTGAGGCCGACCGCGTGCGCGGCGCGCATGACGTCGAGCCACTGCCGGCCGCTGATCTTGCGCTCGCAGATGAGGTCGCGCACGCGCCCGCTGAACACCTCGGCGCCACCGCCGGGCAGTGAACCGAGGCCGGCGTCCTTGAGCTCCTGGAGGACCTCGGCGACGGGCTTGCCGCTGATCTTGGCGAAGTGGGCGATCTCGCTGGCCGTGAACGCCTGGATGTGCACGTCGGGGGCCAGCTTGCGCAGCGCGCGCATCATCTCGAGGAAGTACTCGAACGGCAGGTCGGGGTGCTCGCCGCCGACGATGTGGATCTCGGTGATGCCGCCCTCGGCAAGGGTCTCGCGCGCCTTGTCGACCACCTGGTCGATGGTCAGCGTGTAGGCGTCGGCGTCGCCCTCGTCGTGGCTGAAGGCGCAGAACAGGCAGCGGTTTCGGCAGACGTTTGTGTGGTTGATGTGGCGGTTGCTGATGAAGTAGACCTCGTCGCCGACGGCGCGGGCGCGGGCATGGTCGGCCATGGCGCCGAGCGCCAGGATATCGTTGCTCTCGAGCAAGGCGACGGCGTCGGCGACGTCGAGACGCGCGCCGGCCTCGACCCGGTTCCACACGGCCTCGAGGCCGGCGCGTGCGGCAAGGGCGGAGATCTCACTGGGGTTCACGAGTTGGACTCCAGACGCTTCAGCTGTAGCGGTCGACGACCTGGGCTGCTACCTGCTCGAGGAGCTCGCGCTCGACGATATCGGGGCAGCGACCGAGGACCGTGCGGGCCTCCCCAATGTACCCCAAAGCGACGCCGCGGGCACGCCGCAGGGCGCCGGCGGCAGCGGCGGCTGAGAGGACCGCGGCGACCTCGTCGTCGCCGAGCCCCGGCCGGCCGAGCACCTGCGCCAGCTCGGGCCGCGCCTCGAGCGCGAAGATCAGCGGCAGGGTGATGGTGCCGTCGCGCACGTCGGCGCCCGGGCGTTTGCCGGTATCGGCCTGCTCGCCGCTGCAGTCGAGGATGTCGTCGAACACCTGGAAGGCGAGGCCGATGAGGCGGCCGTACTCGCCAACGGTGGCGGCCGCCCCGTCCCCTGCCGAAGACAGCAGCGCCCCCAGGCGACAGGCGGCGGCAAACAGATCGGCGGTCTTGCGCTCGCAGCGGCGCTCGTAGACGGCGGCGGTGATCCCTACGTCATGCGCCTCGTCACGCTGCAGCACCTCTCCCTCGCTCAGGCCGACGGCGGTCACGCTGAGCACCTCGACGGCGGCGGAGTCGCCGGCGCCGACGATCTCCGTGAAGGCGCGAGCCAGCAGGAAGTTGCCGGCGGAGACCGCGGTGCCCACGCCGAACTCGTGCGCCACGGTAGGCCGGCCGCGGCGCAGCTCGGCGCGGTCGAGCACATCGTCGTGGACGAGCGTAGCCATGTGCACCAGTTCGACCGCCGCGGCAGCGCGCAGGACGGGCTCGCCGAGCGGCCGGTCGCGGCGGGCGCACATGATGGTGAGCAGCGGGCGCACCCGCTTGCCGCCGGCCGCCAGCGTGGCGCGGCAGGCCTCGCCCAGTTCCCCGGGATACGCGCCCGCCACAGCGGCCAGGCGCTCCTCGACGAGCTCCAGGCCGCGTCCGTAGCGGCGCTTCTGAGCCACCGAGCGCCACGACAGCGTCGGCCGAGCGCTCACGGCGCCACCGCGGCCGGGGTCCGGCCGGGCGCCCCCGGCACCTCACCGACGTGGATCGCCACGGCGCCGAAGCCGAAGCGCCGGTAGCGCACGTTGACGAGACCCACGGCGGCCATGATGCCGGCCAATCCTTCGGCACGCGGAAACGCCTGGACAGAGGCGGGCAGGTAGGCGTACGCCGAGGCATCGCCGGTGACGATGCGGCCGGCGAGCGGGACTCCGCGTCCCATCCAGACGCCGTGGAAGCGCCTGCCGAGACCCTCCGGCGCCACGGTGGACTCGAGGCATACGACGCGCCCGCCGGGGCGCGTGACACGCGCCATCTCGGCGAAAGCACGCGGTATGTCGGGCACATTCCGCACGCCCCAGCCGACGGTGACGGCGGCGAACTCGCCGTCGGCGAAGGGCAGGTCGAGCAGGTTGCCGGCGACGAACTCGAGCGGCGCGGGCCGGCCGCGACGCGCCCGCGCCGCGGCTTTCTGCCGCGCCAGGGCGACCATCTCCGGGGTGAAGTCGAGGCCGGTGACCTCGCAGCCGGAGCAGCCGTCGACGAGGCTGAACGAGAGGTCGCCCGTGCCGCAGCAGGCGTCGAGAGCGCGGTCACCCGGCGAGAGCGCCGCCTCGCGGGCCGCGACCCGGCGCCAGCGCCGGTCGAGGCCCATCGTCATCAGGCGGTTCATGAGGTCGTAGCGCCCCGCGATGCCGCCGAACATCGCCGCGATGCGCCCAGGGTCACGGTCGACGGGCAGGCCGGGCCGCCGGTCGCCTGCGGCCGCGCTCGTCAGCGCCGGCCCCCGTCCCAGGGCGGGAAGAGGGCCTGTTCGAAGCCGAGCGCCGAGAGTACCTTGCCGGCCACGTGGTCGACGGCGTCCTGCAGGGTCTCGGGCCGCGAGTAGAAGCCGGGCATCGCCGGCAGCACGACGGCGCCGGCCTCGGCCAGCTCGAGCAGCCGGCGCAGATGGATCTGGGTGAGCGGCGTCTCGCGCGGTACCAGCACCAGGGAGCGACGCTCCTTGAGGGCGACGTCGGCCACGCGGTGGATGAGCGTGCGCGTGGCCCCGAGCGCGACGTGCGCCGCGGTGGACATCGAGCAGGGGCAGACCACCACGGCGTCCGGGCAGCTGCTGCCGCTGGCCGGGGGCGCCGCCAGGTCGTCGGGCGTGTACACCTCGACCCGGCCGGCCGCGCCGGCCAGCTCCAGGAACTCCCGCGTCACCGGCTCGCGCCCTTCGCCCGCGAGCCGCAGCTCGTGCCGGAGCACGAGGACGCCGCTGTCGGAGACACACAGCTGCAGCTCGCAGCCGGCGTCGCTCAGCGCCCGGACCACGCGCAGCGCATAGGGCGCGCCGCTGGCGCCGCTCACGCCGACGAACACGCTGGATGGTGGTGTCAGGGTCATGTGGAGCCTTCAGCCGCGGCCACGGGCGCGGGCGTCAGTTGATCGAGCCGGCGTGGCACTGGCCACCGTAGCAGCCCTTGGGCCCGGTGCCGCCGTTGCCGTGGCACTTCATGCACACGCTGCCGCTGCTGTAGACGTGGTTCGGGTGGTCGGCGATGAAGGCGCCGCTGTGTGGAAGCTCGACCCCGTGGCAGGCGATGCAGAAGGAGCTCGAGTGGCACTTGCTGCAGAGGCCCGGCGACGACAGCGCCACGCTGGAGTGCATCGACAGCCAGCCGCCCGGATGCGGCATCTGCAGGCCGTGGCAGGCGATGCAGAAGGAGCTCGAGTGGCACTTGCTGCAGAGGCCCGGCGACGACAGCGCCACGCTGGAGTGCATCGACAGCCAGCCGCCCGGATGCGGCATCTGCAGGCCGTGGCAGCGGATGCAGCTGTCCTTACCGTGGCACTTCACGCATTTCTGCTGGTGATCGAGCGCATAGCCGCTATGGCTGTTCGGCCAGGCGCCCGGATGCGGCATCTGCAGGCCGTGGCAGTCGATGCAGAACCGCGGGTGGTCCTTGAGATGGCAGCTCACGCAGATGCTCTTGCTGCGGCTCAAGACGACGGTGCCGTGGGTCTTGTTCCAGCGCTGCGGGTGCGGCATCTGCAGGCCGTTGTGGCACCTGGTGCAGAAGGTGCGCCCGGTGTGGCACGCGGCGCACTGGCCAGGCGAGATGTGCAGCTTCATCGCGATCTTGGGGGCGGTCGCCGGGATGCCGCTGATGTGGCACAGGTCGCAGTCGTCGGAGAGCTTCTTGCCGTCGTGGCAGCGGGCGCAGATCGCCATCTTGTTCTGCGAGACGCGCGCCACCTCGAGCTGCGTGCCGGGGTGCGAGATGTTGGCGTGGCAGGTGAGGCACTGGTAGCCGGCCTCGCGCAGCCCCTTGTGGTTGACGCGGATGCCGCCGACCACGAGGTCCTTCTCGATCTGGCTGTTGAGGTGACACTGGGCGCAGGTGTCGGCGCCCACGTAGGTGGTGATGGGGCGTTCGTAAGTGTTCGAGACGTAGAGGATCAGGTTGGTCGTCCCCTGCAGGTTGCGGATGAAGTAGTTGAAGACGCCGTGCTTGGTGTGGCACTGCTGGCAACCCACGCCGGCCTTGTAGTGGGCGGTGCGCTTGTACGTGTCGACCTCGGGCTTGATGATGTGGCAGATCTCGCAGGTGTCGATGCGGTTCACCGCCGAGAAGCCGATGACCGCGGCCACAAAGAGCACGACGAGCGCCGCCAGTACCCCCAGGATCCAGCCGCCGGGGACACCGACCTCGAGGAGCACGCGGCTCTTGGTGGGCTTGCGCTCGGCCACGGCTCAGTCACCGGTCCCGACGGCCGACGGTGGGGGAGACACCGGCGACGTGTACTTGACGCCGCCGAGCAGCTGATGCGCCTGCGGGTCGCCACTGCTGTGCTGCTCGTGGCAGGCCTGGCAGTTGGCGACGAGGTGGCAATTGAAGCAGGTCTGGGCGCCCTTGCGCGCCGTCGCCTTGGGGTGCTTGGCGACGAAGTCCTTCGGGTGGGGCATGGTCACCTGGTGGCACGTCTGGCAGTAGTCCTTGGTCTCGTGGCACTGCGTGCATACCTTCGGGCCGTCCTGCTCGACCCGCTTGCCGTGCTGCTCGATCCACACGGCGTCGTGCGGCATCTCGACGCCGCCGTGGCACTTGGAGCAGGCGTCCTTCTTCACGTGACAGGCGCTGCAGGTCGACAGCAGGCCGATCGAACCGTGGTTCTTGATCCACTGCGAGCTGTCGTGCGAGACGGGCTGGTCGGCGTAGTCGGGCTTCGTGTGGCAGAGGTCGCACTGCGCCGTTGCCACCTGGCCGTCGGCGGTCTTGTACCGGTTGTTGTGGCAGAGCAGGCACTGGTCCATGCTCGGGTACGTGCGTGAACCTTCGGGCACCGCCGTGCCGTGAGCCTGCGTGGAGTGGCAGCGCATGCACAGGAAGCCCGCTTCGATGAGGTGCTTGTGCTGCACGCGGATGCCGTTCTTCGAGACCGGGTGGTAGAGCAGGTCGTTGTTGTGGCAGCGACGGCACGACTGGTTGAGCACCGCGCCGAGGATCGGCTTCTCGTAGTTGCCCATGATCTGGTGCACCGGCTGCTGAAGGGCCTCGAGCTTGGCGGTGAGGAAGAAGAACGGCCCCGGCTTGCTGTGGCACTGCTCGCAGTTGACGTCGTGGTGCGCCGACTTCTCGTACTCGTCGACGTAGGGCACGTGGCTCTTGCAGGTCGCGCAGAACTGCGGCGTCGAGGTAGCGGTGAGCGCCACGCCGATGCCGACCACCACCACCGTGAGGACGATGGCGGCGACGGTGACGCCACGTGTCGTCAAGCGGAACTGCACCTGGGGCCCTTACCTCGCGTTCGGCCTGAGGCTGTGGATGGCACGCCTGTGGCACAGGGCGCAGGCGAAGCCGTCGGCATGGTGCCAGGCGGCGGTGTGGCAGCGCTTGCACACCCCGCTGCGGGGCATCCTCTGGCGGCCGTGAAACTTGCTGGCATGGCACGAGCGACAGGTGGTGATGGCGGCGCCGAGGGAGCGGGCGTGCAGCTTCTTGCTGTGACACGCGCCGCACACGTGCTTCTTGCTGACGCCGCTGGCGTGCTGGGCGGCCTTCGCCGGCCCGGAGCCCTTGCCCTTGTGGCAGGTGGCGCACTTGCTCTGCGGGACCTTGCGTCCGGCGTGCTTCTTGGCGTGGCAAGCACGGCAGTTCTTGAACCCGGGTGAGTCGGCGGTGTGGAGATGGAAGGCCACCGCCGTGGTGTGGCAGGCGGTGCAAGCGAGCGCGCCGGCGTGCTTCTGGTAGCCGGTGTGGCACGCCTGACAGTCATCGAACCCTGTCGCCTGGCCGCGGTGATGCGCGCTGGCGCCGGGGTCGAACGGATCGGGGCTCGTCGCGTGACAGTTCCGGCAGCCGGCGCCGGAGCTCAGGTGCGGGTCGGCGCCGTGGGTGTACGGGATCGTGTAGGCCTTGTCCACCGGCTTGTAGAGGTGGCAGCCCTGGCTGCAGGCCGAGCTCGGGGTCGAGAGGCTCGAGGTGTCCTGGCCGGGGTAGTGGCACGACCAGCACGTCCGGCCCGGGTAGCTCTTGAACCCCGTGTGGCACCGCGCACACTTCGCATCAGTCGGCGTGCCAGCGCTGTGACAGCTGCAGCCGGTGGCGCCGTCGTGGGCCCAGGACTCGAACGCGCCGGCCGGCGGGGCGTCGAACGCCAACGCCAGCGCCGCGCCGGCGCACGCCAGTACCAGCGCCACGGCGGCCAGAGTTACAGTGCGCCGCAGTCCGTCCACGACTCTCACCTCCCAGCCGCCGCGCCGGCGGCCATGTCGCAAGCCTTCACTGTGAGCCCCCTCGTCACGTCACGACCGCCCAGATGATGAACGCCGTCATGAGGAGGGCGCCGAAGCCGGCAATGGCGGTGATGATCCACCAGATCACGTCGGCGGCATAGGTCTTCCAAGTGATGCGCTTCTCGACCAGCACCTGGTCGAGGGTCCCGTCGCGGACACGCCGCGCATACTCGAGCGGCCGCTCTTCCTTGTAGCGCTCGACCGGGAGCGAGCCGGTGAAGATCACCTTGTCGAGGGGGAAGCTCTCGGGCTTGAGATGGGCGCTGAAGAAGTGCACGAAGATGAAGATGACGCCCATCGCCAGCAGCGCCTCGTTGGAGTGAATGACGAGGGCGACGTTGAGGAACTCCCCGGGCAGGATCTGGGTGGTCTTGATGGGGAACCACATCATGAACCCGGTGACGCCGATGATCACCGTGCCGGCGACCAGCGAGAGGTAGTCGAACTTCTCCCAGTAGGTGTAGCGGTCGAACTGCGGCTTCGGCCCCCAGCCGAAGAACCAGGCGAACATGCCGACGATGTCGTGCAGGTCCTTCTTGTTGAACATCAGGGAGCTCGGCGCCTTGATCGCCTTGCCGCGGCTGCGGAGGACCATGGCGATCATGAGCACCATCTCGGCGGACCAGTAGAAGACGGTCACGAGCGCGGCGATGCGATGGTACACGCCGGCGGCCGTGACCCCGCCGAAGAGGTCCATCGACCAGCGCGCCCACTCGGTGTCCTTGTACTTGAGAGGCATGCCGGTGAACACCAGCACCGTGAAGCTCACGAAGACGAGGAAATGCATCCAGCGGTGGAAGACGTTGAACCGCCGGTACTCGATGCGGGTGCGCACCTTCTTGCGGGCGCTACTCTTTGTGGGAACGGCGTCTGCTGTAGAGGCCATCCTTGAACCCCCGGTAGATGTACAGGCCCGAATGCGCGGCGCCGAACGTGAAGACCACGGCGATGAGCATGATGTAGGCCGCGTAGAACGTCCAGACCAGGAGCGACGAGCGCGGACTGGTGGGATCCACGTGGACCATGAATCTGACGAAGTTCTCGTTGGCTTCGGGGTGGCACTGGGAGCATGTCTCGACCAGATTGGCCTGGTTGACCGAGCTCTCCGGGTCGGACGGAGCGAGGATCCTGTGACCGCCGTGGCAGTCGGTGCAGACGGCGGTCTTCGCGTCCCCGAGGTAGAACGCCTTGCCGTGGTAGCTGTCGAGGTACGTCTTGAGCGCGTCGGCGTGGCAGCGCGCGCACAGCGTGTCGATGGTAGCGCGGAAGGCCGGTGAGTCCGGCGGCGTGATGTCGTGCGCCAGGTGGCAGTCGGCGCACACCGGCGCTTTGCCGTCGGACTTGCCGAACGTGAGATCGCCGTGGAACGAACCGCGGTACATCTCGAAGACGTCGGCATGGCAGTCGTTGCAGGCGGTGAGCTTGGCGGAGAGCAGCCAGCCTTCAGTCTGGGCAACCGTGTGCACCCCCGGCTTGAAGCCCAGATGGCAGCTGGTGCAGGCGAGCTTGCCGTGGCGCGAGGCCTCGTAGACGGCCTGGCTCACGCGGATGCTCTTCTGCTGGCCGGCGACGTCGACCGTCTGGTTCTCGTCGGGTGAGCCGTGGCAGCGGAAGCAGGCGTCGTTTGAGGGCGCGGCGAGGAGCGGCGAGGTGGCCGCGGCCGCCGTGCCGGCGAAGCCGAGCAGGGCCGCGGTGGCGACAGCGGCGAGCGCTACGATGATGGTCCGGCGCGCGCTCACAGTCCGACCTTCACCCCTCTCTGCGCATGACAGCGCTCGCACATGCCCTGAGGATGACACACGAGGCAGGCGCCGGCGCTCTCGCGGGCGATGCCCCCATGCGTCCGCAGCCAGTCATCGGGGTGCCTCACCCGATGGCACTGTTCACAGAACGTGTCCTTGCTGTGGCAGCCCGTGCAGCCGATCGGGTCCTTCTTGGCGGTGGCGCCGTGGGTGTAGCGCCACGTGCCCGAGAAGTGATCGGGAGTCGGACGCTCGTGGCACGGGTCGCAGAACTCGGCCTTGCTGTGATGGCAGCGCATGCAGGAAGCTTCGTCGAGGAGCGCCTGCCGCCCGTGCGTGTCGAGGTAGTCCTTGGGATGGACGTCTTTGGGCGGCGCCGTGATGTGGCAGAAGCTGCAGTCGGCCGGCGCCCCGTCCTGGTTGTGGCACATGGAACACACGGCCATCGAGACCCCGGTGCCCGAGGACCCCGCCTTGGGGTGGGCGACCTGGTTGTGGCAGTCGGCGCAGGTGAGGTCGCGGAGGTCGACGTGGACCCGATGCGGCATGCGGATACCGCCGGAACGCCCGGGGATGTCGTTCAGCGAGTGGCACGTGAGGCAGTTCTCGCTGCCGGGGCGCGAGCCCTTGCTCGGCACGCGCGGGACGTTGAGGTAGTCGGCCCAGATGTTGAGCCACTCACGACTGCGCCACTTGACCGCGTTGGACCAGCCGGGAGGTACGTGGCACTGCACGCACGAGACCTTGGCGTGCGTCGACTGCTCCCATGCCAGCCCGGCAGGCTTGGTGGCCTTGCACGACCTGCAGTAGCTGGGGGTGTCGGTCGCCCAGACGGGGATGACGACGAGCACCACGACCACGGCGATGAATCCGAGGACCACAAGCGATGTGAGCCACGTCGAGCGGTACCACGCACGTGGCGCCGGCCGGTATCGGTGACCGCGGTCAGGCAACCCCAACGACCTCTCTGGCTCCTCACTTGCAGGACGGCCGGGCGCGCCAGTCCCCTCTGTCGCCCGGCTCGGCCGATTGTACCATCACGGGTATACGGCGCGCCTCGCGTGCCTTCCCCACGGCCTCGCCGCCGAGCCTGCCGTCCACGGCGGTCGCCGGTGAGACGCTCACGCCATCAGCACTGACACGATGACGACCGCGCCGTAGAGCAAGCCCACGGCGCCGTTGACGGTCATGAACCCCATGCCGGCGGCGCGCAGGCCGCGGCGCGCGATGTCGAAGTGCGGCCACGCCAGCACCGCGGCGACCACGGCAAGCCCCACCCAGTATGGCCAGCCGAGTCCGGACAACGCGCCCGCCGCGGCCAGCAGCGCGACCGTGGCCACGTGCGACACGGCTGCCACGACGAGAGCCCCGCGCTCGCCCACGGCGACCGGCACGGAGTGCAGGCCGTGGGCGCGGTCGAAGTCGAGATCGAAGATGGCGTAGATGACGTCGAAGCCCCCGACCCAGAGACCGACGGCCAAGAAGAGCAGCCAGGCCTGGGAGGCGACGGTGCCCGTCACCGCGACCCAGGCGGCCGCAGGGGCGAGACCCAGGGTGAGACCGAGGAAGTAGTGACAGGCCCAGGTGACGCGCTTGGTGTACGGGTACAGCACGAACGCCGCCAGGGGGATGGGCCACAGGTAGCGACACAGCGGCGACAGGTTGAAGGCCGCCAGCACCAGCAGCGCCGTCGAGACCAGGGTGAAGACCAACACCTCCCGGAGACCGAGCCGTCCCGACGGGATCTCCCGCTCGGCGGTGCGCGGGTTGCGCGCATCGATGCCGGCGTCGATCAGGCGATTGAGGGCCATGGCGGCGCTGCGTGCCCCGACCATGGCCACCGTGATCCAGAGGAGCTGGCTCCAGGTGGGTAGGCCTTCGGCCGCGAGAAAGGCGCCGACGTACGCGAACGGAAGCGCGTAAACGCTGTGCTCGACCTTGACGAGCCGCGCGAAGAGCCTGGGCTTCGTGACGGCGTCCGGGACGCCCCCCGCCTGTGGCACAGCCGTGAGGCTCAGGCGCCGGCGGCCGGCCCGGGCGCCGGATCGGCCGCCTTGCCGGCCGGCGCGTCTGCTCGGTCGGCCGGCTTGCCGGACGGCTCGTCTGCTTGGCCCGTCGGCGGCCCGGCGGCAGTCACGGGCGCGTTCGGCTCGCGGCCGAAATCGGCGAGCACAAAGCACGCGACGGCGACGACGGCGGCGAAGATGCCGATGACGAAGAGGATCGTGTACACGAAGATGCCGGTGGGCTGGGCGCTGCCGAGATAGGCGCTGATCGTCCAGCTGACGATCGCGATCGCCCAGTTGACCAAGGAGAGCGTCAGCAGATGGCGATGGATGTTCCCGTGAAACACAGTCGCCTCCTCACAGCGATGAGCGCACCCTCACGACCTGCCAAGTGTAGAAGCGCGCCGGGCTGCCGTAAAGCGCTGGCCGCGGCGCGGTGGCCGGCGGGCGGAGCCGGCCCGGCCGCGACCTCAGCCGAACGGCAGCCCGAACTCGGCCCAGCGCTCGTCCACGCGGAGCACGACGCCCGGGTCCATGGCCAGCTCGTCGGGCCACTCGCGGTCGTACCCCTCCTCGGGCCAGGTCTTGGTCGCGTCGATGCCCATCTTGGCGCCGTAGCGGGCCAGGGGGCTCGAGTGGTCGAGCACGTCGAGGGGGCCGTGGGCGACGACGCAGTCGCGGGCCGGGTCGACGTTGTTAAACGCCCGCCAGGTGACCTCGCTGTAGTCGTGCACGTCGACGTGCTCGTCGACGACCACGACGAACTTGGTGAACATCATCTGCCCCATCCCCCACACCGCGTTCATGATCTTGCGGGCGTGGCCGGGGTACTCCTTGCGGATGCTGATGATGGCGCAATCGTGGAAGACGCCCTCGATGGGCAGGTCCATGTCGACGATCTCGGGCTGCACGAGCTGCAGCAGCGGCAGGAAGAGGCGCTCGGTGGCTTTGCCAAGGTAGGCGTCCTCCATCGGCGGCTTGCCGACGATGGTCGCCGGGTAGACCGGGTCGCGGCGGTGGCTCATGGCGGTGAGGTGGAAGACCGGGTACTGGTCGGCGAGCGAGTAGTAGCCGGTGTGGTCGCCGAACGGGCCCTCGAGCCGGGTCTCGCCCTTCTCGACGTAGCCCTCGAGGACGATCTCGGCGTCGGCCGGCACCTCGAGGTCGACGGTCGCGCAGGGGGCCAGCTCGATGGGCTCGCCGCGCAGGAAGCCGGCGAACATGAACTCGCTGATGCCCGGCGGCAGCGGCGCCGTGGCGGCGTAGGTCACCACCGGGTCAGTGCCCAGAGCCACGGCGACCTCGAGCCGGTCGGCGGCCTCGCGGAAGTTGGCGGCGCCGTCGTGATGGATGTGCCAGTGCATGCCGGTCGTCTGGCCGTCGAAGACCTGGAGGCGGTACATGCCGGCGTTGCGGCGCCCCTGCCGGTCCTTGGTGACGACGATCGGCAGGGTGATGAACGGGCCGCCGTCGCCGGGCCAGGTGGTGAGCACCGGCAGCAGGGAGAGATCCGGCGGGTCGACGACAACCTCGCGAAAGGTGGCTTTCTTGGCGGTCTTGGGGCCGTACGAGGCCAGCTCCTTGAGCTGGCCGAGCGCCTTGACCTTGCCGACGAGGCCGCTCGGCACCTGCAGGTCGAGCAGGCCCCGAATGCGCTGCGCGATGTCGTCGAGCGGCGCGCCCAGGGCCAGCTCGAGGCGTCGGAACGACCCCAGCTGGTTCATCAGTACAGGGACGGCCGGTCCGGCGACACCCGCCGGCAGCTTGGGTTGCTCGAACAGCAATGCCGGTCCGTGCGCCTTGCTCGCGCGGTCGGCGATCTCGGCCATCTCCAGGAACGGGTCGACCTCGGGGCGCACGCGGACCAGCTCGCCCTCGCGCTCCAGCAGGACGATGAAGGCGCGAAGGTCCACGGTCAGCTCCTTTCGTCGGCGTCGGCGGGCGCGTCGATCACCGCGGCGGGGCCGGCCGGCGCAGCCTCGCCGGCGGCCAGCTCCACGTCCAGCGGGACGGCGTCCCGCAGCCCCAGGCGCCGTGCGGACGCCCGCGCCAGAGCGCGTACGTCGATGGTCACTCTGTCGGCCACGGCTGCGTCGAACTGCTCGAAAAGGGCGGCGGCCGTGGTCGGCGGCACGCCGCGGCGCAGCGCCGCCAGGCCGCCCATCGCGTACGCCCACAAGGCATCGTCGTCGGCGAACGGCGCGGCCACCCTGCGCAGGTACGAACAGGCCGCCATGAGGCGCGCGAGCAGGCCCACAGCTTCGGCATCGCCGCGCGCGGCGATGAGCCGCAGGCCACGCGCGTAGAAGAAGTCCCCGGCGAGCAGCGCCGTGGCGTGTCCGTCGTCGACCGGCGCGCTCACGCGGCTCTCGCGGTAGTGGTACAGATAGCCCTCGTAGATGAGCTCGATGGCGGTGATATAGCCCTGGTCGCCGCCGCCGTCGAGAGCGTCGAACAACAGACCCCAGCGCAGCGCCGGAGCGCCGGCCGCCGGCGGATCCGCGACCGGCGGGCCAAAGGCTTCGCCGGCAGCCTGCACCTCCGCCGCAACGGGCGCCGCCTCGAGCATGTCAGCCCAGCTCGCGGTCGAGGTAGAACGACAGCGACATGAGCTCGCTGGACAGGTCGACCTGGCGCACCAGCACGTCGCCGTCGGTGTGCACCTTGACCGGCGCGAAGTTGAGGATCGCACGCACGCCCCCGCCGGCGGAGAGGCGCTGGATGGTCGGCTCTGCCTCGGACGCCGGCACCGTGACCAGGGCGATGTCGACCTGCTCGGCGCGACAGAACTCCTCCAGATCGGCGACGCTGCGCACCCGGCCGGCGCCGTAGCTGGCGCCGATCACCGTCACTGAGTTGTCGAACATGCCCACCAGCCGGAAGCCCTGCTCGGTGAAGCCGCGGTAGCGCGCCAGAGCGGTGCCCAGAAGGCCGGCGCCGACGATGATGACGTTCCAGGACCGGTCCAGACCCAGGCAGTGGCTGATCTCATCGATCAAACGCTGGACCCCGTAGCCCACGCCGCGGGTACCGAACTCGCCGAAGTAGGAGAAGTCCTTGCGGATCTGCGCCGCGTTCAGCTCGATCATCGCCGCGAGATCCTTTGACGAGACGCGCTCGACCCCCCGCGCGCGCAGCTCGCGCAGCTTGCGCAGGTAGAGCGCCAGGCGCGGCACGGTGACGGCGGGTACGTCTTTCTTGTCCACATTGCGCACGGTGACCCCCGTTCTCAGCCGGCGAAGAACGTGCGCGCCGCGGAGGCGGCGCGGTCGATGTCGCCGTCGCTCAGCGCCAGCGAGATCATCGCCGACTCGAACTGCGACGGAGCGAGGTAGACACCGCTCTCGAGCATGTGTCGCCAGTAGGCGGCGAAGGCCTCGGTGTCGGCGCGTCGGGCGTCGGCGAAGCTGCGTACCGGGCCCTCATGGAAGAACATCGTGAGCATCGCGCCCACCCGGTTGATCGTCACCGGTCGGCCGGCGCTCTCGGCAGCCTCGCGCAGGCCCTCGGCCACCTTGTGCGCCAGAGCCTCGAGGCGCTCGTACACGCCGGCTTCGCTCAGCACGGTCAGCGTGGCGGCGCCGGCCGCCATCGCCAGCGGGTTCCCGGACAACGTCCCGGCCTGGTACGTGGACCCGAGCGGCGCCACCGTCTCCATGATCTCGCGACGGCCGCCGAAGGCGCCCACAGGCAGGCCGCCGCCGATGATCTTGCCCAGCGTGGTGAGGTCGGGCAGGATGCCGAACCGCTCCTGGGCGCCGCCCCAGGCGACACGGAAGCCGGTGATGACCTCGTCGAAGATGAGCACGGCGCCGTGCCTGGTGCACAGATCCCGGCAGGCTTCGAGGAAGCCGGGCGCCGGCGGCACGACGCCCATGTTGCCGGCCACCGGCTCGACGATGAGCGCGGCGATCTCTTCGCCGCGCTTCTCGAACAGCTCGCCGAGCCCGTCGACGTCGTTGTATTCCAGCAGCAGCGTGTCCGCGGTGGTGCCCCTGGTGACGCCGGGGCTGTCGGGCAGCGAGAGCGTCAGCACGCCGCTGCCCGCCGCCGCGAGGAAGCCGTCCGAGTGGCCGTGATAGCAGCCGATGAACTTAACGACCTTCTCGCGCTTGGTGAACCCGCGGGCGACGCGCACGGCGCTCATCGTCGCCTCGGTGCCGGAGTTGACCATGCGCACCAGCTCAACCGAGGGCACGGCGGCGCAGATGAGGCGCGCCAGCTCGACCTCGAGCTCCGTGGGCGCGCCGAAGCTCGTGCCGGCGTCGATCTGCGCGTGCAGGCGAGCGACCACATCGGGGTGGCCCCAGCCGAGGATCATGGGTCCCCAGGAGGAGACGAAGTCGATGAACTCGTTGCCGTCGGCGTCCCAGATGTGGGCACCCTCGCCGCGCGCGATGAACAGCGGATGAGACATGCCCACGCTCTTCATCGCCCGCACCGGCGAGTTGACGCCACCGGGGATGAACCGCCGTGCCTCGTCGAAGAGACGCGCAGAGGTGACAGTGTGCAACCGATCCTCCCTCTCGGAACGACGCACTCGTGAGGCCGAGGACTATACTACGCGGTCTGCACGGCCATGTGCATTCGTGCACAACTTACCCAGAAACGCGCGGAATGGAGCCGTATCGGGCGGCCTCCTCGCCGCCGGCGCGCCGCGGACGCTTGAAGGGAGGCCCCGCGGGGAACCGGGACAGGGACTCGGAGCCCACCGGCGAAGGACTCGGGCAACGACCGACCGCCATCAGCGAGCAGGAGCGTGATCCCATGGCAGTGACCATCCGCCACGCCGGCCCGGGCGACGAGCCCTCCGTCGTGGAGCTCATCCAGGAACTCGCCGTCGCCGTCGACTACCATAGCACCATCGATGAGCACTACGTGCGCCACTTCCTGGCCTCGCCGGTCAGCGACGCGCTCCTGGCGATCGATGCCGGCACGCCCGTGGGGCTGCTCAGCTATGCCGTCGTACCCGGGCTGTTCCACGCCGCCGACTCGGGCCTCATCGAGGCCCTCGTCGTCGCCGAGGACCGGCGCAGCGAAGGCATCGGCCGGCAGCTTCTCACGGCGGCGATCAAGCTGCTCGAGGAGAAGAAGTGCTCCGAGATCTCGATCGGCGCCGGCGCCGACGACGAGGCGGTCCAGAAGCTCTACTTCGAGGCCGGATTGACCGAGGCGTCGGTCCTGCTCGAGAAACACGTCGACAAGTAGGTCGATGGCCGCCTCCGCGCCCCGCCTCCGGCCCGCGACGGTGGACGACGAATGGTTCCTGCGCGAGATGGTGCGGGAGGCGGCGCATTGGAGACTCCCCGCCCATGCACCCCGCCCGCCGCTCGAAGAGGTACTGGCCGACTCACATGTGAGTCGCTACGTCGACGGCTGGGGCCGACCCGGCGACGGCGGTGCGGTCGCAGTCGTCGGCGACACGCCGGTGGGCGCCTGCTGGCTGCGTCTCTTCGGCGCTGAGCACCATGGGTGGGGCTTCGTCAGCCCGGACGTGCCGGAGATCAGCCTCGCCGTCGCCCCTGCGTGGCGAGGACGCGGCGTCGGCGGTCGCCTGCTCGCGGCGGCCATTGAGCAGGCGCGCGTGCTCGGCTACGCCGCAGTCAGCCTCAGCGTGGAACCCGACAACCTGGCGCGCGCCCTGTACGAGCGCGCCGGCTTTCGGCGCGTGGCGATCGTCGAAGGCTCGTGGACGATGGTAGTGCCGCTGACGCCGACGCCGGGCGCCGACGAGTGAGACGAGGCGCGCCTCAGCCGACGGCCGGCATGCACCAGCCCTTGGGCACGTAGGCGCAGTAGGGTTCCTCGGCCATGTAGTCGCCGGTGGCCTCGTAGGCCCGCGCCCGGCAGCCGCCGCAGACCTTCTTGAACTCGCAGGCGCCGCACTTGCCCTTGAGGCCGTCGAAGTCGCGCAGCTCGTTGAACAGCGGTGAGTCGCGCCAGACCTCGGGGAAGGCCTGCTCGCGCACGTTGCCGGCGACCTTGTCGAAGTAGCCACACCCCTGCACGTCGCCGCGGTGGCTGATGAAGCAGAAGCCGATGCCGGCGAGGCAGCCGCGGCTGAGGGTGTTCATGCCCCCGTGGCTGTGCGGGTGCACCTCGAGCTTGCGACCCTGGGCCTTGGCGCGCTGGCGCATGACGCGCCAGTAGTGCGGCACGTCGGTGGGCTTCATGAACAGGTCGCTCTCCTGCTGCGCGTCGTACATCCACTCCAGGGCGCGCTCGTACTCCTCCGGCGGCAGCTCCTGCTGCTCGAGCTCCTTGCCGCGGCCGGTGGGCACCAGCATGAAGGGGTGGAAGCTCACGGCGCCGAGATCCTCTGACAGCTGAAGCAAAGCCGGCAGGTGACGAACGTTGAGCTTGGTGATGGTGCTGTTGATCTGCACCTCGACGCCGGCGGCGAGGCAGTGGCGGATGCCCTGCACGGCGCCGTCGAAGGCGCCGGGGACGCCGCGAAACTGGTCGTGCTCGGCGGCGCTCGGGAAGTCGATGGAGATGCTCACGCGGGCGATGCCCACGTCGTGCATCCGCTGGGCCACCGCGGGGGTGACCAGGGTGCCGTTGGGCGACATGACGGTGCGCAGGCACTTGCCGATGGCGTACTCGGCGATGTCGAAGATGTCGGCGCGCATCAGCGGGTCGCCGCCGGTGAGGATGAGGATCGGGCTGGCGAACGAGGCGATCTGATCGACGAGGGTGAATGCCTCGGCGGTGCTGAGTTCGCCCTCGTAGGGCCCTTGGACCGCCGAGGCCCGGCAGTGCACGCAGCGGAGGTTGCAGCTGCGCGTGACCTCCCAAGCTATGACGCGCGGCGGCGCGACGCCTCCGGCGTCGCCGGGCCGCGCGCTCATACCCTCGGAGTTTTCTACATGCGGATGGTGCAAACCTCTCCCAGTGTGCCAGAGACGGGTGCGGGCCGCAACGTCGCGCGCCCGTCACGGCCGGGGACGGCTGCGCCGCCCGACCGGCCGGATCGCCCAGCCCGCCCGGCGGCGAGCCTCAGCCGATCCAGCCCGCGATGTCCTTGGCGTGGTAGGTGATGATGAGGTCGGCGCCGGCGCGCTTGATGCCGGTCACGGCCTCCATGACGGCGCGCTCCTCGTCGAGCCAGCCCTTGGCCGCCGCCGCCTTGATCATCGAGTACTCGCCGCTCACGTTGTAGGCGGCCAGGGGGAACTTGGTCTCCTGCTTGATGGCGTGCACCACGTCCAGGTACGGCAGGGCCGGCTTGACCATGATGATGTCGGCGCCCTCCTCGATGTCGAGCAGCGCCTCACGCACCGCCTCCTCACCGTTGGCCGAGTCCAGCTGGTAGGTGCGCCGATCGCCGAACGCCGGCGCCGACTCGGCCGCTTCGCGGAAGGGCCCGTAGAAGGCTGAAGCGAACTTGGCCGAATAGGCCATGATGCTCGTGTCCGACAGCCCTTCGTCGTCCAGCGCGTTGCGGATGGCAGCCACGCGGCCGTCCATCATGTCGCTGGGGGCCACGATGTCGGCGCCGCTGTCGGCATGCGTGATCGCCATCTTGCACAGCAGCTCCAGGGTCACGTCGTTGAGGACCTCGCCGTCCTGCACGACGCCACAGTGGCCGTGATTCATGTACTCGCAGAGGCAGACGTCGGTGATGACAACGAGATCGGGGAACTCGTCCTTGATCGCCCGCACGGCCATCTGGATGACGCCCTCGGGGTCGTAGGCCCCGGTGGCGGCGGAGTCCTTGTGCGAGGGAATACCAAAGAGAAGCACCGCGGGGATGCCCAGGCTCACAACCTCGCGAACCTCGCCGAGCAGGTTGCCGATGGAGAGCTGGTAGCAGCCCGGCATCGAGGAGATGGGGTTCTTCACGTTCTCCCCGGCGATGACGAACAGCGGGTAGATGAGATCGTCCATCTTCAGGGTGGTCTCGCGCAGCATGTTGCGGATGGCCGGGGTGCGGCGCAGCCGCCTCATCCGGTAGCTGGGGTAGTACATGCGTTGATGTCCTTTCGTACGGGAACGACGGCGAGCCCGCTTGCGCCTGCAATCTTCCCCCGCGGGCCGGGTGCTGACAAGCGGCCTTGGCCGTTGCGCCGCGGAGCCGGCCGGCCCCCGCGCCTCAGTGCTCGACCAGCTCGAGCGCCGCTTTGACCACCGCGGTCACCGACTCGCGGTCGCGCAGGTGACACGGGATCACGGGCACCTTGACGTCGATGCCCAGAGCCTTGGCGACCTGTTTGGGGCTGAGCTCCTCGTCGGCCATCGACATGTACGTGGCTACGACCATCGGGACGTCGCCGAGGCTGCGCACGAACTCGAGGTCCGCCAAGGTGGAGCGCAGGCTGTCGGAATCGTTGGCGTTGGCGAGCAGGACCCAGGCGGAGCTCTCGCCGGCGAGACGCGTCCAGGCCTGCTCGGGCGAGGACGCCGAGGCCGTGAACACGAGCACGTCCTCGGGCGCGCTCCCCTCCCCCCCGCCGCCGTTGGTCGCGGGCAGCTGCCCGGCGACGATGGGGATCTCTATCTCCTTCTCGTCGATGAGCTCGACGCGCAGCTGCTTGACCACGTTCGAATCGGTGAGCGTGTTGAGGAAGACCTCGTTGTAGATGTCGATGGGCCCGCGTACGGCGACGCTGAGCCCTGTCGCGATGCCCTCGATGACCGGTTCGCTCACGGTGATCAGACCGCCGGAGAAGAGACTGTAGATGACCTTGGCGCCGTGGAAACGGTCCAGCCCACAGTCGCGCAGGATGGTGTTGACGTCGACGCGGCCGTCGATGCGGACGATGACGCGCCACTCCTCGGCGGTGAGCGTGAGCTCTCCGCGCTGCGCGACGTGCTCGCTGTACGCGAGGTGGGGCACACGCTCGAGCGACCCGAGCTGCTCGAAGATGAGCTCCCACTCGTCGATGCGGCGGCAGCCCTCCATGATGACGTTCTCGACGTTCATCTCGACGAAGATGTCCTCGTCGGTGACGTGCTCGTCGGCGCCGAACTCGAACTCGCCGTCAGACCAGCTGAAGAAATCGAAGGCGGCGTCCTGGATCTGCTCGCGCACGGCGGTCTCGAGAGTACCGCGATCGATGGCGCCCTCGTTCAGAAGGATGGTGCCGATACGGGCGCCCTCGCCGCTCTTCTTCTGCGCCACGAGGGCTTCCTTCAGCTGTTTGGCGTTGATGGCCGCGGCCTTCACAAGACGTTCGCCCAGCGGCAGGTGCTGCGGCACCGAGAAGGCGTAATAGATTAGGCCCTTGCGAAAGAAGATCTTGCCCCACGCTTCGTCACGCCGGATGGTGAGCGCCCCGGACTGGGCGCTCATCTTCACCAGCTGGAAGATGTTGGGGAGACTGAACTCCTTCAGGTTACCCTGGAGAAGCATCACACACCTCTCTGCACTGTGGGCCCGCTACCGATCAAAGCCTTCCGTCACCTACATCGGCAACGGCGGCCGTTTCTCAATACTACGATAGCTGGGCGGTGCGGACCGAATCATCCGCCGTGTCGGCGGTATGGACGGCCACGGATTCGGTGAACGCGTCGCCGGGCGCCGGGCCATCGGGCAGGCACACCGGTGCTTCGCAGACGCCTGCCCGCAGCTGCCGGCGCCGCAGCGCCCAGTAGGCGCCGGCGGCGGTGGCCAGGGCGGCGACGCCGCCGACCGCCACCGCCCAGCGCACGCCGAAGCCGCGCACCAGCAGGCCGGTGAGCGGTCCGCCGATGGGCGTGCTGCCCAGGAAGAGCACCGCCCACAACGACATCACGCGGCCGCGCATGGCGTCGTCGGCGTTGAGCTGCAACAGCGAGTTGGTCGTGCTGATGAAGAGCACGCCGGCGCCGCCGAGCAGAACCAGGAGCGCCATGCCGACGTAGTAGCCGGGCGCGACGGCCAGCAGGACGGTCACCAGGCCGAAGGCGAAGGTGCTGGCCACGAGCAGTCGGCGCGAGGGGCGTGCCCTGCTCGCCATGAGCAGGGCGCCGGCGAGCGCCCCCACACCCATGGCCGCGGAGAGGGCGCCGTAGGCGCCGCCGCCGCGGCCGTACACACTCTTCGTCAGCAGCGGCAGCACGACCGAGTAGTTGTAGGCGAGCGTGCTCACCACGGCCATCATCAGCAGAGGGATGCGCAGCGCCGGCGCGTGCCACGCGTAGCGCAAGCCGGCGCGTATCTGCCCGGGCTCGCGCACCAGCGGCGCGCCGCGCAGCAGCTCCCCGGTGCGCATCACCGCCAAGGCCACGATCACGGCCACGAACGACACCGCGTTGAGGAAGAAGCAGGGCGCCACCCCGACGCCGGCGATGAGCACGCCGCCGAGCGCCGGCCCGATGATCCGCGACGAGTTGATGGTCACCGCGTTGAGCCCGACCGCGTTGGCGAGGTCGTCCGGCCCGACCATCTCGTACACGAAGCTCTGCCGCGAGGGCATGTCGAGCGCCACGGTGGTGCCCGTGAGGCCGGCCAGCACCCAGATCATCCAGACGGTGACGACGTCGGCGGCGGTCAGCACACCGAGGATGAGAGCCAGCCCGGCGGCCACCGACTGCGTGACGATCAGCAACTTGCGCTTGTCGACGCGATCGGCCAGCGCACCTGCCCAGGCGCCCACCACCAGCACCGGGCCGAACTGCAGGCCGACGGTGATGCCCAGGTCGATGCCGCTGCCGGTGAGCTGCAGCACCAGCCAGCTCTGCGCCACCGACTGCATCCAGGTGCCGCTCATCGACACCACCTGGCTGAAGAAGAACAGCCGGTAGTTGTAGATGCGCAGCGAGCGGAAGGTGCGCCGCAGCAGGCCGGGAGAGCGTTCGGTCACGCGCGCCGGAGGTACACCTGACCGGCGCGGGAGACGACCTTGACGCCCGCGCCGGACGCCTCGGCCGCCTTGCGCAGCCCGAGCGTCAGCGCCTGCGGCTTGCGCCCCGGCATCTCGACCAGCGCCGAACTCAGCCCCGAGGCGACGAAGTCGGCGACCGCCTCGGCGTAGATGCCGGCGCCGCGACCGCGGCGCGACGGCACCTCGGCGGGAACCAGCTTGTATGACTTCGCGGTGCGGGGCATGGGCGGCACCTCCAGTTAGCGGCTTCATGGCGCCGCGCGGGCGCGCGGCGTGCACGACGAGTCTACGCCACCCACCTCGCTGGAGCAGCAGGCGCGCGGGCACGCCGCGAAGAAGCACGAGCATGACGGTGTAGGACGAAGCTCAGCCCCCGGCGCCGGCCGCCCGACCTTGACGCAGAGCCGCCCACCGCCGTACGATGTACTTGTGACCGCAAGGCCGACGGCAGGGAGTTCGCACGCCATGGCCAGAGCTTGGAGGGAAGAGCGATGAAGAAGCTCATCAACCGGCCGGAAGACGTCGTCAAGGAGGAGCTCGCCGGCGTCGCCCTGGCGCACGCGGACCGACTGAGGGTCCACACCGCTCCGAATTTCATCGTCCGCGTCGACGCGCCGGTCAAGGGCAAGGTGGCGATCGTCTCGGGTGGCGGCTCCGGCCATGAGCCCATGCACGGCGGCTTCGTGGGCATGGGCATGCTCGACGCCGCCTGCCCCGGCGAGGTGTTCACGTCGCCGACGCCCGACCAGATGCTGGAAGCGACGAAGGCCGTCAACGGCGAAGCCGGCGTGCTGCACATCGTCAAGAACTACACCGGCGACGTCATGAACTTCGAGATGGCCGCGGAGCTTGCTCAGGCCGAGGGCATCGCCGTGGAACAGGTCGTCATCGACGACGACGTAGCCGTGAAGGACAGCCTGTACACCGCCGGCCGCCGCGGCGTGGGCACGACCGTGCTTGCCGAGAAGATTTGCGGCGCGGCTGCGGAGCAGGGCCGGCCGCTCGCAGAGGTGGCCGGCCTCTGCCGCAGGGTCAACGCGAACGGCCGCAGCATGGGTATCGCGCTCACCTCCTGCACCGTCCCCATGGCTGGGAAGCCGACCTTCGAGCTCGGCGACGACGAGATCGAGATCGGCGTCGGCATCCACGGAGAGCCCGGCCGTGAGCGACGACCGTCGGCCCCGGCACACGACATCGTCGAGACGCTGGCGACGGCGATCGTGGACGATCTGCCCTTCAAGCGCGGCGCCGCGATCCTGGCGTTCGTGAACGGTATGGGCGGGACTCCACTCATGGAGCTCTACGTGGTCTTCAACGAACTGCACCGCTTCCTCGAGGGCCGCGGCATCTCCATCACGCGCAACCTGGTCGGTTCTTACATGACGTCCCTCGACATGGCCGGTTGCGCGATCACGCTCCTGCGCCTGGACGACGAGCTGACGGCCCTGTGGGACGCGCCGGTGAACACGCCGGGGCTGCGGTGGGGCGCATGAGCGAGACGATCTCCCGTCAGAGCATCCTCGTCTGGCTGCGAACGTTCGCGGAGACGGTGACCCGGAAGCGCGACGAGCTGATCGACCTTGACGCGGCGATCGGCGACGCCGACCACGGCATCAACATGGATCGTGGCATGCAGGCGGTGGTGCGCAAGCTGGCCGAACTCGATGAGGCTGGAGACGAGACCTCGGACGACCTCGGCGCCCTGTTCAAGACGGTCGGGATGACGCTGGTGTCGACGGTGGGCGGCGCGGCCGGGCCACTGTACGGGACGCTGTTCCTCCAGATGGGCGTCGCCGTGGGCGACCGCTCGGAGCTGACGCTGACCGACTGGGCGACTGCACTGGCGGCGGGCGTCACGGGCGTGCGGGCACGGGGCAAGGCCGAGCTGGAGGACAAGACGATGCTCGACGCGCTGCTGCCGGCGGCGGAGGCGCTGAACGCCTCCGACTCGGGGATACCGCTCGCCGATATCCTTCGCCGATCGGCCGCCGCAGCGGAGCAAGGTATGAAGGCGACGATCCCGCTCGTGGCTCGCAAGGGCCGAGCCAGCTATCTGGGCGCGCGCAGCGTCGGTCACCAGGATCCGGGTGCGACCTCGTCGTGGCTCCTTCTGAACACTGCGGCAGAGACGCTGGCGCCTGCGGAACGCTGCGCGTCGTAACCGTGGTCGGTCTGGTCCTCGTCTGCCACACCGCCAAGCTCGCGGAGGGAGTCGCGGAGGTGGCCGCGCAGATGGGTGGCGACGACCTCAGGATCGGGGTCGCCGGCGGCTTGGACCAACCCGAGCGGCCGCTGGGGACAGACGCGACCCTCGTGATGCAAGCTATCGACGAGGTCTGGTCAGAGGACGGCGTGCTGGTCCTCATGGACCTCGGAAGCGCCGTCCTGTCCGCCGAGATGGCCCTCGACATGCTGCCGGAAGAACGTCGAGATCGGGTGTTGCTCAGCCAGGCGCCGATCGTCGAGGGCGCCGTCGCGGCAGCCGTCGCCGCCGGCCTCGGCGAGCCACTCGAGCAAGTGGCTCGGGAGGCGGTGGGTGGCCTCGCGGCAAAGGCCGCCCACCTCGGGCCGGAGACGGCGGCCACGGCGGTAGCTCCCACGGCGCGGCCCACGAGAGTATCGCCGGCCCAGGCCGCTCCGCAGTCCGCCCTGCGGCTCACCGTGGTCAACCGCCTCGGCCTGCACGCGCGGCCGGCGGCCTTGCTCGTGCGCACGGCCTCGGCGTTCGACGCCGACGTGACGGTCGCAAACACCACCGAAGACCGCGGCCCTGTAAGCGTCCGCAGCCTGAATGCCGTGGCCACGCTGGGCGTCCGCCGCGGCGACGAGATCCTCGTGCAGGCTGCCGGGCCGCAGGCCGAGGCGGCGCTTGCCGCCATCCGGCGGCTGGCGAACGAGGCGTTCGGTGAGCCTGAGGACGTCTGCGCACCGGGGGGCCCTCCGCCCGGACCGGCCGCCGCGCCTCAGGCCGGCGGCGCGGACCCGAGTCGACCTGCTCCCACCCCGTCTCCTCCGCCGGCCGGCGCGGTGCTGCGTGGTCTCCCGGCTTCGCCCGGCATCGCCGTTGGCGCGGCGCGGCGTCTCCGGCCCGCGCCCATCGAGATCCCCGACGCGCGCGCTGCGGACTCCTCGGTCGAGTGGACGGCGTTGGAGCGCGCCCTCGCCGCCACGGCGTCAGACATCCGACGGTCGCGGGAGTCGGTGGCCTCACGCGCCGGCGACCGCGAGGCGGCGATCTTCGACGCGCACCTGCTGTTCCTGGAGGACGAGGCGCTGACCCGGCCGGCGCGGCAGCGGATCTTCGATCATGGAGCGACGGCCGCACGCGCCTGGGCCGACGCGACGTCCGCCGCAGCAGCAGCGTGGGACGCGATCGACGACCCGTACCAGCGAGCCCGCGCGGCGGATCTGCGGAGCGTCGGCGACCATGTCCTGCGTCATATCCTCGGAGTGCCCTCGCGGCTCGCTCCGGACGGCGATGGCGTAGTCGTGGCGCCCGACTTGACCCCGGCGGAGACCGCCGCTCTCGATCGTTGCAGCGTCCAGGGCATCGCCTGCGCGTTCGGCGGGCCGACCGCGCACAGCGCGATCCTGGCCCGGTCGCTCGGGATACCGGCAGTCGTCGCCATCGGCGCGCAGCTGCTCGGGGTGGAGGACGGGACGCTCGTCGCGCTAGACGGCGAGGCAGGGACCGTGACCGTCGAGCCCTCGCCCGACGCAGTCGCGGCGGCGGAGGCCCGGCGGGTCCGTTGGACGAAGCAGAAGGCCGAGGCCCAGCAACGAGCCCACCTCCCCGCCGTGACGCTGGACGGAGTCGCCGTGCACGTCGCGGCGAACAGCGCCGGGCCAAAGGACATCCCGGCGGCCGTCGCCGCCGGCGCCGAAGGCGTCGGCCTGCTGCGGACCGAGTTTCTCTTCCTGGAGGCCGACCGCGTGCCGACGGAGGACGAGCAGGAACGCGCCTACAGAGAGGCGGCCGAGGCGCTCGCCGGTCGTCCCTTGACCATCCGCACGCTCGACGCCGGCGCCGACAAGCCGCTGCCCTACCTCCCCCTCGCGCCAGAGCGGAACCCCTTCCTGGGCGTGAGAGGCTTGCGCCTCGGTCTGACCCATCCCGAGCTCCTGCTCAGTCAGCTCCGGGCGGTGCTTCGCGTCGCCGCCGATCACCCGATCCGGGTGCTGTTTCCGATGGTGACGACCGTGGACGAACTCCTGCAGGCGCGCGTTCTGCTGGGGGAGGCGCGCTCGTCGCTCACCTCGAGCGGCGTCGCCGTGCCCGAGCGCCTCGAGGTCGGGATCATGGTGGAGGTCCCCGCGGCCGCGCTCATGGCAGAGGTGCTCGCGCCTCACGTCGACTTCTTCTCGGTGGGCACCAACGACCTCGCCCAGTACACGCTCGCCGCCGAACGCGGCAATCCCGACGTCGCGGCGCTCACGGACGCCCTGAGTCCGGCCGTGCTGCGGCTGATCGACCGCACGGCCCGGGCGGTGGCGGCGGAGGGCGGGAAGTGGGTCGCGGTCTGCGGCGAGATCGCCGGCGACCGACTGGCGATCCCGGTCCTTCTCGGACTCGGAGTCAGGGAGCTTTCGATGGCGCCGGCCCGGATCCCGCTCGCGAAACAGGCCGTCCGAGCCACCGACGCCGATGCGGCTCGCCGGCTCGCCGAAGCCGCGCTGGCCGCCGAGTCGGCCGGCGCGGTGCGGCGGCTCTGCGGCGGCCCCGCCGGCTAAGATCGTCGTCGACCGGCCGTCCGGCCGGTCGACGACATCGCCGTGTGCACCTTCGCCGGCGCGTTCGTGGGGCGCCGTCATGGGCACGTATCCGGCCTTCGAGAACCTCGCGCTGCCGGACATGTTCGACCTCCTCGACGCTACGCTGGCGCAGATCGAGGCCGACCTGCCGCTCCAAAGCGCGGCTCCGGACCCCGGCGCGCGTTCCCACGTCGCCCCCCGTGTGCGACTTGAAGCGGCGAGCAGATGGTGCGAGTCTTGCGCCGTCGTCGCCAGGCCGCCTCGGCGCCTTGGCGACCCGTACCCGCGAACCAGGAAGGCTGGAGAGGCACCATGGCGATCCTCCTCGACTCAGCATCTGTGGACGATGCGGCCGCGGCCGCTGAACTCGGCTTCGTCCACGGCATCACCACGAACCCTGCGCTCATGGCCCCGGGAGACAAAGGAGCCGCTGGCGCACGTCGTACGCGGACATGAACGATGAGACGCGAGCCGTCGCGGCGCTCGCGCCCGACCGCGTCGTCGCCAAGCTGCCGGCCACGCTGGACGCCATCAAGCTGGCGGCCGCTCTCACGGACGACGGCATCCGCTGCGCCCCCACCGCCGTATACTCGCCGGCCCAGGCGTTGCTCGCCCACGAGGTCGGCTGCGCCTGGGTCATCCCGTACGTGGACAGGGCGGCCAGGCAGTCGGACGGCGGGCTGTCGGTCGTCGACTCACTGGCGGCGATCCTGAAGCGTCTGCAGAGCAGCACCCGGATCCTCGCCGCCAGCCTGAAGAGCGCCCCGCAGGTCGTCGACTCGATCCTCCACGGCGCACACGACATCACCGCTCCGCTCGACGTGCTCGTCAGCCTCCCGGCGCACCCGCTGACCGAGTCCGCCGTGCGGGAGTTCGCCGCCAGCTGGGAATCGTAGGCCGGCCCTCCGGATATCCCCTTCAGCGCAGCAACTCGCGCGCCACATGTTCGGCATGCGGCGCCTGTTGCCCGCCTCGCGAAGGTCGCGATAGGGTTGTGGCCCCCGCTTGGAGCCGAGGCCGATGCCCGCACTGCCACACGACATGCCCGATCGCGAACCTGGAGCTCCACCGGCACGCGAAGCGCGCATCGACCTCCACTGCCACTCCCGCTACTCGACGTCCGCCAACATGTGGCTGGCGACAGAGCTGGGCTTCAAGGAGTCGCATACCGAGCCGGCGACGGTCTACAGCCTCGCCAAGATGAGGGGGATGACGCACGTCACCCTCACCGACCACGACTCCATCGAGGGCGCCCTGCGGCTGACCCACCACGAGGATTTCATCATCGGCGAGGAGGTCTCGGCCTTCTTCCCCTCGGAGGCGCTCCACGTGCACGTCCTTGTCTGGGGCATCGACGAACAACAGCACACCGATATCGGCGAGTTGCGGTTCAACGTGTTCGAGCTCGTCGGGTACCTTCGCGGGCACGGCATCGCCCATGCCTTGGCCCATCCCTTCTCGCTCGTCGCCGGAGGGCTGCGTGGTGAGCAGCTCGAGTCGCTGGTCGTACTGTTCGATGTCTGGGAGGTCCGCAACGGCCTTTCGTGCCGCGCGGAGGATGAGCTGGCCGAGGACGTGGTCGCCCGCTCGGCGAGCCTGCGCGCCCGCATCGCCGGCGGGGTGGGGGTCGCCGACGCCAGGCCGATCGGCGCCTGCGCCGGCTCCGACGACCACACCGGTCTGGACGTCGGGGCGACCTACACCGTCATCTCCCTCGGGGCCGACGAAGCCACGCCCTTGGCCGCGCTCATGGCCGGCTCGGGACGCCCCTGCGGCTCGCACGGCTCCACGGCCAAGCTCGCCCATAACGGCGTTGCGCTCCTCCTTGGCGGAAGCGCGAACAGCCATGGCCCGTTCCAGCACGCCCTGGCCCGGGCCACAAGAACGTCGCTGACCTGGCAGCTCATGAGGAGACCCGGGGGGCGCCGCTTCGCGACCCGCGCTCTGTCTGTGGCCTCGGCCTCAACGCGCTTATGGCGAAGCGACAGGCGCACGGCGATCGACACCGCGATCCGCGACATCTCGCAGGACCTCCTTCGCGACGACAGCCTGAGCCGGGGGGTGTGCCACGAGCAGCTCCAGGCACGGGTCGAGGACGCTTGGGGGTCGACGATGCGCGACCAGCTTGGAGACGCCGAGCACTTCGAGATCGGCGCCCTGCTCGGAGACAAGAAGCGCATCGCCGCCATCACCGATGCCCAGAGCCTGCTGGCCCCCTACCTGCTCGCGGCCGGCTTCCACGCCCGACAGCGCCGCCACGCCACCGCGGTCGCCGCCCGGCTGGCCGAGCGTGGCCTGGCACTGGGACCCGGCGTCAAGGCCATGCCTCGCGTGGCCATGCTCACCGACACCTACGAGGAGATCAACGGAGTCTCCACGGTGCTCCACGAGCTGGTGCGCCACGCGAACGCCCATGATTGGCCGTTCACGCTGGTGTCGGCCGGCGCCGAACGCTGTTCAGAGCCGGGGCGCGAGGTGTTCCCCGCGATCGAGTCGCGATCACTCGACGTGTATCCCGGGTTCCCGATGGCTCTGCTCCCCATCCTGGAGATCCTGCGCTGGTGCGAGGAGAGCGACATCGACGTGATCCACGCGGCGACGCCGGGACCCGTCGGCATCGTGGCCTGGCTCCTTGCGAACTCCCTCGACCTGCCCCTGGTGGGCACGTACCACACCGACCTCCCCAATCTGGGGTTCTCTCTCACCGGCGACCACTTGCTCAAGGAAAGCCTCTAGGCCTACGTCCGCCTCTTCTACGACCAGTGCGCGATGGTCTTCTGCCCCTCAGAAGCGACACGCCTGGAGCTGGTCGAACACCGCGTGAAAAGCCGCCTGGAGCCGTTCCCGCAGGGCATCGACTGCGGCCTCTTCGACCCCGCGCGACGGGACGAGAGCCTGCAGCGAGATCTTGGCGATGGCAGGCGCGTCTTGCTGTGGGTCGGTCGCATCTCGCCCGAGAAGGGGCTGGGCGCCCTGGCGGCGAGCTACGCTGCGCTGCGCGCCCGGCGCGACGACGTGCACCTCGTCATCGTCGGCGAAGGGCCGTACGGTGAGCGCCTGCGTGAGCTCGCTCCCGACGCCTCCTTTCTTGGCGTCAGGACCGGCGCGGAGCTCGCCGCGATCTACGCATCGGCCGACGTCTTCCTGTTCCCGGGCCACGCCGAGACGCTCGGTCAGACGGTGCTCGAGGCGGCGGCCTCGGGCCTGCCCGCAGTGGTCAGCGCCGGCTCGGGGACCGAGGACGCCATGATCCGCGACGTCACGGCCCTGTCGGTCGCGCCCGGCGATTCGCGCGGCTTTGTCGCCGCGGTAGAGCAGCTGCTGGACGACCGCGAACTGCATGCCCGCATGCGGACCGCCACCCGCCAGTACGCGCTGTCGCGCACCTGGCCCGCGACCTTCGAACGTCTCGCGGACGCCTACCGCACGGTCGCTTTGTGAGCCGGCTACGAGACGGACGGTCGCCCGCCCGACCCCCGGATGACGATCGCACCGGGCCGGGCGCGGCCGTCTTCGTCTTGGCGCACCACGACGACGAGGTGTTCTGCGCCGGCCATATGCTTCGTGCCATGGCCACAGGCAGGCGACTGCGCATCCTGTGGGCGTCGGCCGGCGGGCTGGCGCCCGCCGGCCGACGCCTCCGCGAGGGAGGGCGAGTCTGCCGGTTACTAGGCTTGGCGCTCGGCGCCGCCCGCGACCTGAGGCTGCCCGACCAAGGCGCG
>Ga0209539_1000258_pt1 | contig 32655 bp, 28 predicted proteins | sample BarGraNGADG00312_2_FD_184499 | JGI IMG/M metagenome (GOLD analysis project Ga0209539, IMG submission 184499) | Arctic peat soil microbial communities from Barrow, Alaska - Barrow Graham LP Ref core NGADG0011-312 (SPAdes) (version 2) | ecosystem: Environmental > Terrestrial > Soil > Wetlands >...
CTTCGTAGCCCGCAAGCCTCGCGTAGACAGATTGCCTGAGCAGTCCCGGTATCTGGTGCTGGATGTTCTTGCCGGTCCTCTTGTCTTCTATCAAGTCAGCGGCCATGTCGGTGAGTCCCATCATCTCGTCGAGTTCTCTTACCGCCAGCAGCCCGGCGTCAGTGGTTATCTTCGCCTCTCGGAATTCGAGCATTAGACGGCGGTCGAAAAGCAGTCGCATACCCCCGTTTTTCAGTGCACCCATTGGATTCTCGCCCCCTGAAGTACTACATGGCCAGTTTTTGGCTTTCTAATGCATACTTAAGCAATACAAGGGGAGAATCCTTCCGGTTTCATATGATTAATGCAGGTTGGATACAATTACGATGAAGCGGGGAAGGCATACACGGAGGCCTTCAAGATAGACCCGTCCTTCCTGTGGGCCGCGGGGGCGATGGTCTCCAACCTTCAAGACCTGAAGGTGTGGGCCGAGGCACTCGGTACGGGCAAGCTCATAAGCAAGGCGATGCAGAAGGAGAGGGAACGCTTCATTGACATGGTGCCTCCGGGCCTGCCCGAACCCGCCAACGGCATGGACCCCGGCTACGGACTGGCGATGGTGAAATACGACAACACCCACAACTTCATCGGAATCACCGGAAGGACAAATGCCTACGACACGCAGGTGTTTTACCTGCCTTCAGCACAGGCGATTCTGATAACATTCACCAATACGAATACTGCCGACGGCGATGGGCCATTTTTCTTCGCGACCGTCTCGAAGATGATATTTTCTGGCTCATTTCCTGAATTGTAGAAGGTGTGGGCACAACTGCCGTGGATATGGCGTAGAGTAACGGAGAGCAAGGGGTGAAACATGGGAAAAGTCATCGGTGATATTCTGCCACTGGCGGTGGGGGTCGGCATAAGTCCGGTTCCGATCATCGCGGTGATCCTGATGCTGGGCACTCCGCGTGGCGCGGCGAACGGTCCGGCGTTCCTGTTCGGCTGGCTTGCCGGAGCGGCAATCGCGGGAACCGTCGTTCTCGTCATTGCCGACGCCATCGGCATCACCAGCGGCGAGCCGTCGCAAGGAGCATACTCATTCAAGATCCTGCTCGGAGTCATACTCCTCTTTGCGGCTTCCAGGCGGTGGCGAAAGAGGCCGAAGGAGGGCGAACAGCCCGAGATGCCGAAGTGGATGCAGGCGCTTGACGAGTTCACCTGGCCGAAGTCGCTGGGCCTCGGGGCGGTCCTCTCCGGGGCCAATCCCAAGAACCTCCTCCTTATCGTAGCGGCCGTCGCGACGATCTCGCAGTCGGGGATATCGGTCGCGGAGCAGATCGGCACGCTCATCATCTTCATAGCCATTGCCACGATCGGTGTGGCTCTCCCGCTGATCGTCTACTTCTCGATGAAGACGCGCGCGGTGGAGATTCTCGGCGGATGGAAAACGTGGTTGGCTGCTCATAACCCGGCGGTGATGGCAGTGCTGTTCCTGGTCTTTGCCGCCGTCCTCATCGGCCAGGGCATCACCGGCCTCAGTTGATAGACCGATTCGAGTCGATGCGATGGGACAAGTGACTGCCATGAGTTCTGAGAAGAGCAGCGGTGCGGGCTTCCTGCAGACATTCTTCACAGGTTTCCTTATCGTGCTGGTTTCGCTCACCGTGGCGGGGGCTGTCCTCGCTACCTGGGTACATTACACGGCTCTGGACACGGCGCGATTCGTCGACACGGTGGCGCCGCTCGCCAGGAACGCGGCAGTGGACAAGGCTGTCAGCCAGCAGGCCATCAAGGTGCTATTTGAAAAATATGACCTCACCACGCGCATCGAGAAGGAGATCAAGAAGCTCCCCGAGCCCCTCAAGTCACAGGCAGGCATGGTCGCCTCAGGCGCCAGGGATCTTGCCGGGACCCTGACCGCCGAAATACTGAAGAGCGGCGCGTTCCAGGCCGTGTGGAAGGGGATCCTCACAACGGCGCATTCGGAGGCGGTAAAAGGGGTACGCGCAAGTGGGCCGGTCCATCTGAACGAGCAGGGCCAGGTCATCCTCGACGTGTCGGCGCTCATCACGGACGTGAAAGACAGGCTCGCGAACAACGGCCTGGGGTTCCTCAAGGACCAGAGCATCCCTGGCGGCCTCGGGCGGATCGTGCTCTACCAGAACTCGCAACTCGGCAACGTCAAGCAGACCGTGACCGTACTGGATCAACTGTTTCTGGTGCTGCCCTGGAGCGTCGTGTTCCTGCTCATCCTGGCGGCTTCGGTCTCGAGTGACACCAGGCGCGCCGTCATCTGGGCATCTGTCGGGATGATAGTCGCGCTGGCGGCGCTGGTCATCATCTTGAAGGTGGTCCAGTACCATTACATCAACCCCATCAGCAATGCGACCAACCGCAGCGCGGCGGTGGCTGTGGCGACGCAAGTCCAGGGGAGCCTGATCCTCATTGTCATCGGGCTCGTCACATTGAGCTTCCTGAGCATCATCGCGGCCGTTGTCGCGGGGCCGTACCGCTGGTCCGCCGGGATGCACGATGCGATATCACTCAACGCACTGAGGAAGAAGCGCCACCCGGATGTGGCAGTCGAGCCGGGCTTCGTCTCCCGTTTTGCCTGGCCGCTCAGAGTGGGAGGCCTCTGCGTCGCGATACTGCTGATGCTCTTCCTGCCGTGGACGAATGTGGCCGTGGTCACTGTGATCTGCGTGGCGTACCTTGTTTATCTTTGCGTGATAGAGTTCCTCAGATGAAGCCGCGGTAGACAGGAACGGCAACCCCTGACAGGTCAGTGAGGGCGTCAGGCTTTGTCCTCGAGCTTGTACTTGATCTGGCAGAACCCGACGGGCTTGCCTTCTTTATCGACACCTTCCAGCGTGGCCTTCTTCCCCATCACCCTCGAGATCGCCATCATGCCGGTGGGTGTGATGGGGCAGAGCGCCTCCTCGCCGGCCTTCTTGAGGATGTCGTTCCCGGGGCAGATGATGCACCCGCCGACGTCGATCATCAACTCGTCGCCGCTGATCGATACTCTGCTCTCATCGGCGAAACCAAGGTCGATGAGGAACTGCTGGAAACTTGCCCGGAACTCCTCAGGGTCGGTTATGCTGTCGCCGACCTCTTCCATCCAGTCCTTGACCCACTCGGACGCGATTTTTGGCTTCATCTTGTCGAGCTGGCCCTTGTTCGCGCGAGCCACCGCGACGTGGTACCGCTTCATGAATTCATCGGCATTGGACATCTCTCGCCTCCCGTAGATTGAGACAGTGTTCAAACATCAGGCAGCGCACGCCTTCACCTGGCGTCGACACAAGAGGTTGCCAGAGCGGCCCGCGCACTGCTCACCTGCTCTGCTTTCTGTTCGACGAGTCCGCTCCGTCCCCTGCCGCACACGATTGAGCGCCCCACTCCCGATGAGATCTTGGGCATCATGGTCGCGCTGGCCCCGACGATAGGCATGGCAAAGATCGTAGCCACAGCACCGGAGATCGCCCTTGCCCTTGGTGTTGAGCTCGACGACATCATGGCATGAAATAAGTTAGGAGGCCCGTTATGGGACTGGTAAGGCGGAGACCGTTGATGAGAGCGGCGGTTGTCGGCGGAGGCGCCTACGCCGTGGGAAAACATGCCGCACGAAAGGAAGAGGCGACAAACTAGGGCATACAGGAAGCCCAGGCGGAGGCACAGCAGGCGCAGCAGATGGCTGCCCAGGCCGCGGCCGCTCCACCCCAGTCCGCTCCCGCGGGCGAAGGGATGACCGAGGAAGATATCAACAAGCTGAAGGAGCTGGCCGAGCTGCACACTCAAGGGGTGCTGACCGACGAGGAGTTCGCACAGGAGAAGAAACAGATCCTGGGGCAGTAGCCACTGAAGGGCGGGTTGAAGACCCTTGCAGGTAGGGGAAGCGGGAGACCACGGGGTATCCAGCAAGAGGAGGAGGAAGATGGGGGAGAAAGGGTCCGGCTGGCTGGTGTTCGCTTCGATCATGATGATCGTGGCGGGGATCGGCAACGTAATCTGGGGCATCGCGGCTGTCTCTAAGAAGTCGCTCCTCATCACACAACTGTTGTTCGCCAATCTCACTTTCTGGGGCGTGCTCGGGATTATCTTCGGCGCTATTCTCGTGATAGCGGGGTTCGCGGTGCTCAACAAAGTGCAGTGGGCGAGGTGGTTCGCGATAGTGTGGGCGACCGTCAGCATCATCTTCTGGCTGTTCGTCATCTGGGCTTTCCCGGCGCTGTCGATACTCGTCATCGCCATCGACGTGCTGGTCATATACGGGCTGACCGAGTACGGGGACAGAACGCCCTCTGAGGCTTGATGAGCCTGCGCTGAGGGAGCGAGGGCACGCTGTGGGGGACAGTCCTGAGCGGGATACGCCTCCAGCTGAGGGGGCACAGCCGACCATGAAGGAGCTCCTCATTCTCGAGTTCGTCATCCTCGGTGTCATCGAGACGATAAAGGGCATTGTCGGCCTGGTGCACTGACCGGTATGCTGATGGTCCGGACGACGACGCTGGAGAACTGGTCTGATGACGACGCCATTCAACTTCCATCTGCTCGCGAAGCCCGCGGGCGCGGCATGTAACCTGCGCTGCGATTATTGCTTCTTCCTCAAGAAGGCCGGCCTCTACCCCGGCAGCAAGCTCCACATGGAGGACGATGTCCTCTGTGCCTATATCGAGCAGCTCGCGGAGTCGCAGGTGGGCCCGGAGGTGACCGTCGCCTGGCAGGGCGGGGAGCCCACTCTCATGGGGCTCGACTTCTTCCGCCGTTCGATCGAGCTGGAGAGGGAGTTGGAGCGGCCCGGGCTTCGGTTCGAGAACACCATCCAGACGAACGGGACGCTGCTCGACGCGGAGTGGTGCCGCTTCTTTCGCGAGAACGACTTCCTGGTCGGGATCAGCCTGGACGGCCCGCGCGAGCTGCACGACGCGTACCGCAAGGACGCCCGCGGCAGGCCGACCTTCAACGAAGTGACCCGCGGCGTGGAGCTGCTGCAGGAGCACGGCGTCGAGTTCAACATCCTGTGCACGGTCAACGCCGCGAACGGAGACCACGGGCTGGAGGTCTACCGGTTTTTCAGGGACGAGATCGGGGCGAAGTACATCCAGCTCATCCCTGTCGTCGAGCGCGACAACGAGACCGGGTTCCAGGAAGGCGAGGCGCTCACCGGCCGTTCCGTCTCACCACGCCAGTACGCGGGTTTCCTGACCTCGGTATTCGACGAGTGGGTGGACCGGGACGTGGGAGAGGTGTTCGTGTTGACGTTCGACTGGGCACTCGCGGCCTGGGCGGGCGAGCCCTCGGGGAGCTGCGCCTTTGCGCCCACCTGCGGCAACGCCCCGGCGCTGGAGCACAACGGGGACCTCTACTCGTGCGACCACTTTGTCGAACCGTCTCACCTGCTGGGGAACATCCTCGAGACCCCGATGGGGGAGCTGATGTCCGGTGAGAAGCAGAGGGCTTTCGGCCTGGAGAAACTGGACGGCCTGCCGCAGTTCTGCCTGGACTGCGAGGTGAGGTTCGCCTGCCACGGAGCATGCCCCAAGGACAGGGTGGCGAAGGCGCCTGACGGGGAGCCGGGGCTCAATTACCTGTGCGAGGGATACAAGGAGTTCTTCAGCCATATCGACGAGCCGATGAAGCTGATGGCGGAGCTCCTTTCCGCCGGCCGGGCTCCTTCCGAAGCGATGGACTTCCTTGCCGAAGCCAGAAGGCGGGCCTTCGCATTAGTGGGGCGCAACGAACCGTGCCCTTGCGGGAGCGGCCTGAAATACAAGCATTGCCACGGGAAGTAGTCCTCCAGGCGCGAAGACCCGTCAGCCGGAGCCCTCTGACGACGTGCTGGATAGCACGAGCAGGAAACCGCCTGCCTCCAGCTTCATCCCTTTCGAGTAGCGCTCGAAGCCCTTGTCGGAGCTGGCGACCAGCGGCATGACGTGCTTCTCGCTCAACAGGAACATCTCCAGTTCGTCCCCAGACATCCCGGCCATCTTGTCGTCCACCGGCAATTTCGAAAGGCCTTCACTCGGCTCGCTCGAGATCAGCTCGCCGATGAAGGTGATGAGTCCGAAGTGCTTTGCGGAGCGCGCCATGAGGTTGCCGAGCAACATGTTCGAGTCGAGTATCTCGTCCACGCCCGCGAGCTGGAGGTGGCTGATGTTCTCGGGTTCGAGCACCTCAGCGGTCATCTGGATATCGGGGTTGAGCTTCTTCACGCTGAGGGCGGTCAGCACGGTCCTGGCGTCCCCCTCGCAGTCGCTCTCACCGCCACTGATCGCGAGCAGGATGGCGGCCGCGGCCGCCGGCGCGTTGGCGCGGAGCAGGTCACGCTCGGTGGTCGGACGGCCCTTGAGGAACAGGACGTAGTCGTCTTCATCCGGCTGCTCCTCCTCTTCGCTCATGACCACGATAGGGACCCTGTCCGGCTGTAACATCTTCTTGAGGGTTTCTAACAAGAACGGAGCACGGTCGTTCCATCCCAGGACCAGGTAATGGTCACGGCTTGTGATCTTCATCCTCAACCCCCGCCTTTTATCCTGTATGTCCTTCACTTTCTTCGCAGATTTCACCGAAAAGTACGTGGTCAGCATTCCCACCCCGAGCACCATGATCACCACGATCGTCAACTTGCCGCCCCCGGTGACGGGGTAGTTGTTCCCGTAGCCCACGGTCGTGATCGTCACCCAGGTCAGCCACAGCGCGTCATTGTAGGTCTTGACCCTGGGGTTATAGTCATGTTCGAAGTGGAGGAGAAAGAGCGAGCCTACCAGGATGACGATGAGGACGTTCACCATTAGAACTATGGTCGCAGCCTTCAGGCTCAACCTCATGCGGGTCACGTCTCTGCGGTAATTCAGCCTCGTCCCGAGACTCGCTTTTGCCATCGGTATCCACCCCCAAGCAATCCTACCCGTGTCAAGAGTCCTATTCAATGCAGGCCCCGTCGTCCCTCCGGGACGGAAACGGCGGCGATTGCCGCGTTTTGAGGCGTATCTTGCGGGAACGGACATGATCTTGGTGTATTGTGACTGATATGGGACCTGAGCCACCGTCCGGCAAGCCCGGTGCAGACCTGGCACCGGGTGTTTTAAAAAAGACTTTTTCGTCGCTGAAGATACGCAACTACCGGCTGTACTTCATCGGACAGGGCATATCCCTGTGCGGGACCTGGATGCAGATGGTGGCGCAGGCCTGGCTGGTGCTGCAGATCACGAACTCCGGAACGGCGCTGGGCCTCGTCCTGGCCCTGCAGTACCTCCCGATACTCCTGCTGGCACCGGGCGGCGGCGTCGTCGCCGACCGTTTCAACAAGCGCAAGGTCCTCTACTTCACCCAATCGGGTTCAGCGGTGGTAGCGCTCGTGCTGGGCATCCTGGTCGCGACCGGCGTGGTACGGCTCTGGATGGTGTTCGTGCTCGCGACGTCTCTCGGCCTGCTGAACGCGGTGGACAACCCGACCCGGCAGTCTTTCATCCACGAGATGGTGGGCGGCGATGAGCTAAGGAACGCGGTGACGCTCAACTCAATAGAGGTCAACCTCACGCGCGTTATCGGCCCGGCCATCGCCGGGGCGTTGATCGTGGGCGTAGGGATTGCTCCGTGCTTCTTCATCAACGCGGGCTCGTATGCCGCGGTGCTGCTCTGCCTGTTCCTGATGCGGAAGACCGAGCTGTCGTCGTCCGCGCCCATCGCCAGGGCGAGGGGCCAACTGCGGGAGGGGTTCAGCTACGTCCGCCGCACACCCGTGCTGCGCGACGTCCTGGTGATGATGGCGATCATCGGCACGCTCACTTTCGAGTTCGGGGTCGCCCTGCCGCTCATGGCGAAGTTCACTTTCCACTCGGGCGCCAGGGGGCTCGCGCTTCTGACCGCCTTCATGGGCGCCGGCGCGGTGCTGGGAGGCCTGGCAACGGCAGGCAGGCGCTCGACAGCTCCCAGGGGTCTCATCTCGGTGGGGTTCGCGTTCGGTGCGACGGTGATACTGGCCAGCATGGCCCCGAGCCTCCTGCTCTGCGTACTGGCGATGGTGCTGGTCGGGGTCTTCTCGGTGATATTCATCTCGCTCGGCAACACCATATTGCAGCTCGAGAGCGCCCCGACCATGCGCGGCCGCGTCATGGCGCTCTGGGCGGTCGCGTTCCTCGGCTCGACCACCATCGGCGGGCCTGTCGTAGGCTGGATCGGGACACACGCCGGGCCCAGGTGGGGGCTGGCGGTCGGTGGCGTCGCCGCGCTCGCGGCAGGGCTCTACGGGCTTATCGCTATGCGCAACTACCCGTCGCAGGAGGCCCCGCCCGAACTGGTGATAGCGACGCCGATAGCGGCGGAGGAGGATACCCGCGTCTTGTAAGGCTTAGCCTGTCCTGTAGCGGTCGGCGAGCCTCTCGGTCAGCGACGAGAACAACCTGGTGTAGGCGAACCAGGCTCCCTGGAAGTGAGTGCGTGCAAAAGCGCACAGCCGGGCAAAGGGCGTGGTCACCACGATGAAGCGGTTTCTCTTCACCGCTCTCAGTATCTGCGCCGCCGTTTTCTCGGGCTTCTCGGCCACGAGCATGTTGACGTTGGTGAAGACGCGGGCCCTCTCGTCGAACCCCTTGAACTCGGCCCTGTCGTAGATGGGCGTCTTGACGTTGCCGGGGCAGGCGCAGGTGACCCTGATGCCGTGTCGCCGTCCCTCCACCATCAAGGCCTCCGAGAGGCCGACCACGCCGAACTCGCTGGTCGCGTAAGGGGCTATGTAAGGCATCGGGATATAGATCCCGTTGGCGGACGACACGTTGACGATGTGTCCCGACCCCCGCTCGACCATGTGGGCCAGATGGCCCGGTCGACGTTGATGCTTCCCCAGAGGTCGATGTCGACGACCCGGCGCCAGTCGGCGAGCGTCAGGTCTTCCATGGCGCCGAATATTCCGATGCCGGCAGAGTTCACGAGCACGTCGACACACCCGCAGCGCTCCACCGCTTCTGTTACCACGCGTTCGACCGAGTCCGCGTCCGTGACGTCCATCAACATCGCCAGGCTGTCGCACCCCAGCCGCTTGAGGTCTGTCACCGTCCGGCCGAGCCCTGCCTCGTCGATGTCACACGCGACGACCGCGCGGGCTCCCTCCCGGGCGAAGGCCAGGGCGCACGCCCGGCCGATGCCGCTCGCGGCTCCCGTCACCAGCACCGACTTCCCCAGGACGTCCGTCACGGGAACACCTCCACCTGTATGCCCCTAAGCATCGATGCGACGCACCATGTCGATCACTATCTGAAGAGCGATCGCGAGGGACTTCGGCTGTATGTTGTCGATCGTGTCGAGGCGCGTGTGGTAGTTGGGGGCCAGCTTGTCGTTCTCTGCCAGGCAGAGGCTGACAGCGGGTATCCCGGCGATGGCAAACGCGCTCGCATCCGTCGCCCCCAGCGGGAGGGAGCGGACGTCCGCCTTGAAGCCGCTGTCTTCGGCCGCCTTCGCGGCGATATCCACCAGGCCAGGGTCCATCTTGCTGCCCGGCCACAGTTCCCTGCGGAATACGGTGAGGTAGCGCTCGTCGTAGATGCCGTCCAGGAATATCGAGAACAGAGGCAGCGGCCCCGGCTCCTGGCGCAACTGCGAGGCGCAGCGCTTGGCGCCCCTCAGCCCCGCCTCTTCAGAGGACATCCCGAGCAGGACGACCTCTGTCGCCTCGGGGTAGAAGTCTCCAATCGCGCGCGCGTCCTTGAAATACTTCGCGAGGCCGGCCAGGACGGCGATGCCTGCCATGTCGTCCATGGCGCCGGGCACGAGGTCCCGGGTGTGGAAGAAGGCGTTGATGGCTACGAGCGGGGAGAAGCCGATAAGGATGTAGCCGAGGATCCAGTAAACCCCCTCGGGCAGGCCGGCCGGCTGCGCCGCGGTCCTCGCGATGCTGAAGCCGAGCAGGAGCAGGAGCCCGAAGATTCCCACGCCCATCAGCGGCGCCGAGAAGCCTTTGAACCAGTACCAGAGCTTGAACTCGTATGCGGAATCGAAATGAGCCGAGATGTAGACGCGCCGCGTGGGCTCGCCGCTCGGCTTCACGTACCCTGCAACGTTGGCGCCCTTGCGCCTGGGGAAGATGGGGTCGAGCAGCTCCCTGTAACGGACGACTTCGAAGTAGAGGACCGCGCCGCCGACAAGCGCCAGCGCGACGGAGACGGCCGGGAGGAAGAAATAGAGGACCACGCCCGCGAGGTACATCAATACCAGGTACGGAAAGAAGCCGAGAAAGGCTGTCGGGCTGCAGGTGAACTCTTGAGTTTCAACCCTCTCGCAGGCCTCGGAGATCTCGGAGCTAAAAAGCCGCCCGAGCTCGCGCTCTTCCTCGCTGCACGATTCCCGAGGCCCGATATCTTTCATGACCTTGTCGATGAGGCCGTACATGTAGTCGGTGTATCGCTCGGCAGTCATCGCCATCCCTCAGCCACCTCCGTGGTCGGTCCGCCTGGATATTACAGACCAGATGATATCTAAAAGGCGGCGGAGTGAGAACAGGTGACAGCAGTTTGACGGGTGAGGCGGCGCCAGTGTAACGGCTCGTATCGTTGATGGCGGTCTGCGGAGGGGGCTTCGCTAAGGGCGCACGGCCCCGGCATAGTCACCGCGCGTGGAGAGTACGGTGATCTTGACAACGTCTCCGGTGTGCGGCGCCTGGATGAACTGGCCGCCGCCTATGTAGAGGCCCACATGGCCCCACCCGTGGAACCCGAGGATATCGCCCGGCTGCAACTCGCTCACGGCGACCCTCGGGCCGCACACGGCCTGGTCGTACGAGCTGCGCGGAATGTTCATGCCCGCGCCCAGGCGGTAACAGTAGGAAGTCAGCCCCGAGCAGTCGAAGGAGTTCGGCCCCGTGGCGCCCCAGACATACGGCTTGCCGAGCTGGGCGTACGCCACCTGGACTACTCCCGGGTGAGGCGTGCCCGGCGGCACCGCCCTGTAGAGGACGGAGTAATCGACTCCCGCGCTCGCCATGCGCCTGGCGTTTGACGCCTCAGCCTCCGCGGCCTGGCGTATCATGGCCTGGCGGATCTGCTCCTCGACGTTCGCGAGCTTGCCCTTGGATTTCGTAAGTTCAGACTCGACGGCGGCTTTGCTGGACGCCATCGCCTGTGTCGCCTCTTCCTGCTGGGCCTTGAGCGACTTGAGCTCGGCCCTCGCGGTCTCGAGGTGGGCCTTGGTGCTTTTAACATCCGCGACCAGCGTCGCGTCCTTGCGCCCGACTTTCTTGACGAGGTCGATGCCCACCAGGAACTCGTCGAAGCTCTTGGCGTTAACGGCGACGTCGACGAACTTGCTCTGGCGAGAGACGTACATCGCCCGGACCCTCTTGTTGAGCGTGGTCTGGCGCGCAGCGAGTTCCTGCTCGGCCTCGTCGAGCCTGGATTTGTTCTCGTTGATGCGAGCCCTGGTGTCCTCCAGTTTTGAGCACGCGGACTTGTACCGCTCCACCGCGCTCTCGACGCGCTGCTCCAGCTGGCTGACCTCCTGCTGGGCCTGTGCCCTCTGCTGATCGAGCGGCTGCGCGGCCACGAGCTGGGGGAGAAGGACCGCGATGGCGAGTGCAGCCATCAGGGCGAATATCAGTCTGTCTCTCGAGCGTCTCGGAGAAATCGCATGACCTCCTGAGTCAACAAATCCGGGCCCATCGGACCCGGCGGTAAACAAGTGTGCTTCTTGATCCAAGCTCAAGTGCGGTGCTACCGTTGAAATTGTAAACAAGATACACTAATTGTTCATTTCTGGCAAGTAAGCGCCATCAAGAATAGGCAGGAATTGCCAGCGCAGTGGCAGTATTGAGCATGTCATTGCCCGCGGCTGGTTCCGGAGCGAGCTGCGTCAGACTGAGTGTCTGGCCCTCCGCGCACCGCCGCTGTGCCAGGAGATATCCAGGATGACTCCGAGGACGACCCAGGCCCAACGCCAGCCTGTCACCCCGATCCCGGGGACATAGACGAGCGAGTATATGAGGGTCGTGAACGGCAGGATTAGGAGGCCCAGGAACGGCCAGATGAAACCGCCATGGAAGGCGCGGCTCACGTATGGCGTGAATATCCAGACGATGAGAAGCGCGATGCGGGGCGCAAACGCCGCCAGTATGAATATGAGACAGCCCACAGCCCACCTCCGGTTTTCGTGTCCTTGTAGTACTTGATTGCACGCGCTGGCTTGGATTCCTGCCGGAAGTGAGGCGCTTGAGCAGGAAAGCGCTGAGATGGAAAGAAAATGATACCGTGCTTCCAGTCAGGCACTAAACCATTACGTCTGGTTTCTTACGAGGGTCCGAACACTTGAACGACTGGTGAAGCCGAAGATGGCAGGCGTGCGATGCTGCCCTGGGACAGGGAGGATATGGTGGGGAACAGTGAGTGACGCGGCAATACTTGTCGAGGGACTTGTAAAGACATACGGGGACATCGAGGCGCTCAAGGGCATAGACTTCGAGGTCCCGCACAAGACGATCTTCGGATTGTTGGGCCCCAACGGAGCCGGCAAGACGACCGCCATCCGGATACTCAGCACCATCCTGCACCCGGACGAAGGCCGTGCCGAGGTGATGGGGTACGACGTAGTAGGCGACCCTGTGGCAGTGCGCTTCCAGATAGGGCTCGCCGGCCAGAATGCCGCGGTCGACCAGAACCTGACGGGCAGAGAGAACCTCACGATGATCGGGCGCCTCGCGCAGCTGCCGCGCCGGGTGATCGCGCCACGTGTCGACGAGCTTCTGGAGAATTTCGGCCTCACCAAGGCGGCCAACCGGCCGCTCCGCACCTATTCGGGAGGCATGACGCGCCGCCTCGACGTCGCCGCCGCGCTCGTGCCCAGACCCCCGGTCCTTTTCCTGGACGAGCCGACCACCGGGCTGGACATCCAGAGCCGGACTGAGCTCTGGCAGTTGATCCGCAACCTGGTCTCGGAAGGCTCCACGGTCCTGTTGACCACACAGTACCTCGAGGAGGCAGACCAGCTCGCGGACAGGATCGCGGTGGTCTCGAGCGGCAAGATCGTCGCGAACGACACCGCCTCGGCTCTGAAATCGCGCCTGGGCACCACGACGATCGAGATCGAGATGGCGGACGAAGATGCGGGCGCCCGCGCCGCGGAGGTGGTCTCCCGTCTTGTCGCGGACAACATGCATCACGAGGGGAAAACGGTCCGGCTGATCTCGGACAAGGGGCCGCTGGTGCTGGTCGAGGTGCTGAGCGCGCTCGAGTCCGAGGGGCTCGTCCCCGACGATCTCTCCGTCCGGGAGCCGACCCTGGACGAAGTGTTCCTGAGGCTTACGGGTGACCACTGCACCACTGGCGAGGAAGACGACCCGGGAGGGGTGCCCTGTGACTGATTCAGAAGCGACAGCATACATGCCGGAATCGTTCCGGCGTCCGACGCCCGTCATAGGCGCGATCCACGATACGATGACGATCGCGCGGCGGAACATCATAGACCTGCGCAGGGTCCCGCAGTTGTTCGTGTTCACCATGATCCAGCCGGTCATCTTCGTGATCCTCTTCAGGTATGTCTTCGGGGGGGCCCTCGCGAAGATCCCCGGCATCCCGTACGTGGACTACCTTATGCCCGGGATCTTCGTGCAGACGGTGACCTTCGGCGCCATCACCACCGGTATCAGCATGGCGACCGACGTTAAGAGCGGGATACTCGAGAGGTTCCGGTCGCTGCCCATGGCAAGTTCTGGCGTGCTGGCGGGGCGTACGGTCGCTGACCTCGGGCGGACCGTCCTCGTGGTCGCGCTGATCTCTCTCGTGGGATTCGCGGTCGGCTTCCGGATACACGCCTCGTGGCTCGCGTATATCTTTGCGATGCTGGTGGTGCTGCTGTTCGCGTATTCGCTGCTCTGGGTGTTCACCACGGTGGGCCTGGTGCTCGGCAACCCGGAGAGCGCCCAGGCCGCCTCGTTCCCGGTGGTCGCGCCGCTGGTGTTCGCGTCCTCAGCTTTCGTCCCCGTTGCGACGATGCCCTCATGGCTCCAGGGGTTCGCGAAGTATCAGCCGGTATCGGTGACGGCTTCGGCGGTGCGCGCGCTGGTACTGGGACTCCCAGCGCGCTCCTGGGTCACCCAGTCCATCCTCTGGTCGGTCGGCATCTTCCTGGTGATGGCGCCGCTGGCGGTATGGCGATACCGCAAGTCCGTCTAGCCCGGGGAAGCGAAGCACTGACCGCAGGTCGCCGACCGACCATTCCATGCGTCCGGTACCGCTGAGAACTCAGCGGACGAGTTCGATCACCGCAAGGTAGACCAGCAGTATGATCACCGTGAGGATGATGGCAAGCCCCGACACGGTCGGCAGGAACACCAGGACCAGCACCGCGACCGCCAGGCCCCCGATCCTGAACCACCAGTCGTACTTGTCCATGAAGGCCGAGAACGGGGTCTTGCCCTTCTTGCCCTCACGCCGCGCGCGCCAGTTGACGAAGAAGTCGCCGACGTGCGTGCGAACCCAGACCGCCCACTTCGCAGGACCGGCTACCGCGGCGGCGATACCCACCACGATCCCGAGGGCCAGCAGTCCGAACACCGCCTGCCTGAGCCCGGCCAGCACATGTCCCCAGATGACCTGGGCGGCCGCCGCGTTCTGGGCGACCTTGATCTGGTTGAAGATCTGGTTGTGGGCGACCTTGAACACGATGAGCACGATGAGCATCGATATGGCGAGCCCGATGGCGGCGCGCAGGAGCCCCTTCCGGTGGTCGATCGCGATCCAGACCGCCGCGATGAAGAAGAGAAGCGCAAGCAGGGGAAGCACCCAGGCCAGCGTGTCGAGCAGGTTCACCAGTGACTTGACCGAACCGAGTTGCTTCGCCGTGAACAACTTTATCTGTCCTAGATCCGGTGGGACTGTGACCTTGTCCAGAAAACCCAGACCGGCGTTCACGAGCTGGTCCTTTACCTGGAGCAAGAGCGGCGAGAGGTTCAATATCACGGTGTCCCCCTGGCTGGTCAGGACCGCGTTGCTCTTGCCCTTTATGATGTTGACCATCGCCGTGTGGGCCGTGCGGAGGGTCTTCTCCCAGACCTTGAAGAAGGCGTCGCTCGTGAGGATCTTCTGAGCGGCCGTCTTCGCGAAGCTCTCGAGCCCGTTCGAGATAGGCCCCGCGATGACAGACAGGTTGACCTTCGGGATCGGGAGGTTGGGCGGCGCGGCCTGCTCGATGGCGTTCTGGAGGTCGTTCAGGCCGGCGGTTATCTGGCCCTGGACGTCGTAGGTCTTGAACAACTTGGTGACCGCGGCGTCGCTCACCGCCTTGGCCACTGCCGGGTTCTTGACGAGCGGCCCAATCGTGTTGACGAACGCGGTTGTATCAAGGGTTGTGGTCTTGACCCAGGTGGACAGGGTGCCGGTTATCGCGAACAGGCACGCCAGGACGATGAGCAGCCACACCACCAGGCTTCTCCAGAAGTGCCGCTGCTTGCGAGCCTTCTTGGAAGCCTCCAGCTTCTCTTTGAGCGCGAGGTTCTCCTGCCTCAGCATCTCCACCTCGTCGGTGGATGGCTCGCCTCCGGCAGCCTCTTTGTCGCGGTCCTCTGTCACGGGTGGCTCCTTTTGCACTTCAACGTCCCTTAAGTGACGTGGCCTCAGGGGCGCTGTTCTACATCTGGCCCCGCTGCATGTCCGACACGCTCTTTTCCACGGCGACGATCAATCCCTTAGCCGTCGGGCTTCTGACTTCGACCGCCTGCTCGACTGTGGTCACTTCCGTGGGTCCCGCGCTGGACCCCGCCTCGACCATCGCCTGCTCGCCGTCGAGGAACCTGCTCATCTCCCTCTGGAGCTTGCGCAGCTTGTTGATCTCCTGCTCGAGGACCTCTTCTTGAACTGAGTAAGTGGTCTCCGGCTGCTTTTTCTCGAGAAAGGTGGCCATCTGGTCCACCACCCCGGTGACCTGTGAGATGTCTTGAGAGATGAAACGGTTGCCGATGTCGCGCACCTCCATCAACTCGTCGAGCCGCATCACCACGTAGTTCCTGAAGCGTACGGCCGTCTCGACCCTCTCCGTCTCGCCCGCGATGGTCAGGCGCATCACGCCCGCCCCTATGTGCGAATCGACACTGTCTTTGATTCCCTCGAGGTTGAGGTCGAGCATGCTCTGGACCATGCCCTTCAGGCCTTCGCCGTAGCCTTCACCGCCGGCCCTGTCCATAAGGCCGCGGGCGCCCTGCAGCAGGCCCGATATATTACCTGCCAGGTCCGTAAAGGATTTGAAAGGATTCATCAACCCATCCCCCCCAGGAGTCGGAGCCAGCCGACATCGTCGGCTCCGAGAAGCATGACGGCGATGTCCGCGCTATCGCCTTTGTTGAGATTCTATAGCAAACGAACACAATACTTGAATCCTTATTCAAGACGATAGGGTGAATCCCTACGCGCCCGTGTTGACGCGCATGGAGGATTCGTTCTTGCAATGCTTAAACTATGTCTGTGGAAGGGCGGAGTGCTGGAGAAAAGGGAGTCCTTGGAGATCAAGCGGATGGGTACAGTGACGAACGACTAGGTCCGTGATCGATGCCGGCGAGACGCCGGCGTTACGAACATACCGGAGGAGTGACATGGAGAAGAAATTCGGCAAGGAAGAGGCGGCGAAGATCCTGGACGGCCTGGGCCTGTCCGACAAGTACGATGCCAACGAGTTCTACATGGGGATCAACGTCGAGCTGGAGCACGGCACCGTCGACCCCGCGACGAACGTGACGGACGACGACCCCACGATGACCGCGAAGATCGCACTCGCCCACCTCAACGAGATACCGAACTACTACACCCTGCTCGAGGAGATGGAGGAGAAGGGTGAGGCAATGATGAAGTGAGGACGCGCGCGGGTACAGCTACCCGAGCAACCTCACTGAAGTTATGTTGCCGCTGACCCGGACGACGGCCCTGCCCTCGTCGACATCGACGGGACCCAGGTCGCGCTCCCTCGCGTCGCAGAGAGACGCCTCCTTGATGCGGCCGGGTCCCGCGTCCAGGCGCGCCGTCACCGGCCCGCCAGCCCATGAGAAGAGCCTCACTACGTAGCCGCTGCCGTTCGCCGCGGGCTTCACAGCGACGACTTCGACATCCGGATGATCCACTACGACTGCCCGGCCGGCGAGCGCTTCTATCCTCGCCGCGTCGGGGTCGCGCCAGGGCGGCGTCAGCGCCTGGGGGGCGATGAGGTGCAGCCCGTTGTCCCGCCAGTCACCGGGCCCGGTCGCGCACACTGCGTAATCGGTGACCTGGATGGAAGGGTCGGCTCCGTTGGCTGGAAAGGCTACCACGGGCAGGAACCCGAAAGCGCGCTCCCTTCTGGCGTTCCTGGCGACGACCCACTCGATCCTGCCGCCGGCGCGCCCCGAGACAGTGGCCGGCACCGCGGAGAACAGGGCGAGGCCACCCCGGTCCGCCCTGTCCCGGTAGTGCACGAATCTCTGGGCGGACCAGAAAGTGGGGGAGTAGGTCTTGTCCAGGGGGCGCTCCGCCACGCCTCCGGCAACGTCCATGGAGATCACCATAGGGTCGAACGCGGTCGAAAAACTGCAGGTGAGCGTACGGTAGTCGCCGAGGGACGCCAGGGTACGCATCCATATCAGAGGGTGGTCGGCCGTGAACCACATCAGCCTGGTCATCCAGAGTGGCCCGAGCTGTGACTTGACGGTGACCTTGAGCGCGCCGTCCTCTTCCTGCGCCAGCAGCGAGGCAGGCGACGCGCTTGCGCGCCCGAGCTCCGTGAACTTACCACCCCTGAACTCGCATCCCATCCTCCAGAGCCCGCCGGAGTCCTGGTAGAGCACGAGGTCGTTGCCGCAGCCGGAAAGGACCCGGGTGCCGCTCGATGAGTCGGTGAGACTGGTGATGCAGCCGCCGCGTTCCTCAACGAGCTCTACGTTGTAGTGCGGCGACTCCACTGTCAGCACCCCGCCCCGCAGGCTCCACGAAGGGGCCGACAGGCTGGTTGGCTCAACAGTCTCGTTGGCGGCCGGTGCCACCGACAGGGCGGACTCCAGCGCTTCCGATGCGAGCAGGTTCGCGTCGCGGACCCAGGGGACCTGTTCCTTGTCGTAAACGCGGTTCGGCGCGGTGCCCGTGATGAAGTCGTGGTGGTTGGTCACGACCGCCGTCTCCCACGCCGAGGCCATCTTTTGCTGGACGGACAGGGCGCTTCCCGGAGCATCGCCGCTGGAGAAGATCATCTTCTCGGCGGCGAGGAGCCTCGAGACCAGTGTGCGGCATCCCTCCTTCAACTTCGGCCGGCTGAAGTAGAAACCCATGAAGTTCGGGTTCGGGTCGAGGGCGGCACGCGGCAGGCTGTCGCGGTGCCAGGCGACGAGGTCCATGTAATCCTCCAGGCACGCGAGCACCACGTAAACACCGCTGTCGGGATACCGGGTCGTGTTATAGCGATCAAGCATTGCCGTGAGGTGTGTGATCGGGCTGTTAAAGTCTCCGCCGAGGGGGCAGAACATGTAGGGCGTTACGCTGTACGGTGAGAGCTGCCCGGTGAACCAGCGGATCATCCTGGCCACGTGCCGCTCGGAGCGAGTGGGTATTCCGACGGGTATGCCCATCCACCTCGCCACTCCGCGCAGCGCAATGAACCCGCCGAGGTCGTAGGTCATGATGTTGAGGTGGTAGATGACTTCACTGTCGTCCGGGCCGAGCCATACGATTTCTGTCGACTTGAGCTTCTTGAGAAGGAGCTCGGCGCTCGAGCCCGGCAGCGGGTACTTCCCGGGCAGCGAGTACTCTCCGCCGGGGAAGAAGTGCCCGTCGATGCGGCTCCCGGCGACGTAATCGATGCCAAGCGACCTGCAGATGGATGGGAAAGCCGGCGACAGCCCGAAGTCGTCAGCCATGTAGGCGACGCGAGGCCGGGCCTCGATGCCGTTGTCGTGGAGCCACTGCTGGCCCATTTGATAGTCCCGGATGATGGCCTCGGTGGAGGGTATCATGGTGTCGGGCTGAGTGAACCCCGTTCCGGAGAAGCGCAACCTTCCCTCGTTGGCAAGAGCCCGCAGCGTCCGGTGCCTGCCGGGGTTCCTGTCCCAGTACATCTTGAAGAAGAAGATGCTCTCGATCGAGAAGACGCGCCGCGGGTCGGCCTGCAGCACGCGCAGTGCCTTGTCCATGATCCGCGTGATGCGAAGAGAGTAGTACTCCTCCGAGGTGAGGAGCCAGTCGGGGTCCCAGTGGCTGGATTCGGCGAACACCATGACGCGGGCGGCGTCCTCGGGGATGCCCAGCCGCAAGCGGATATCTTTCTCGCTCTCCACAGGCTCCCCGTCTCCCATTGACGCGCAACGCCGCGCGACGACCGCCGCGCGGTCATTATTCTATCAAGTCGCGATGCGGCTTGACGCCCGCCGCATTAACGAGCTTTCAAGAGAAATCGGAGTTTGTGTTAAGAAATTGCCGGAGCAAGGCGATTAATAGAACATATCGTGGGCACATGGGATTCATCAAGGTTGTCGAAGCCACGGCTCTCTAGAATGATCTCAGGACTCTGTCCGATTGTCTGGTGCCCGTTTCGATCGCTCGGAGAGAGAAATGCATCAAGCTCATGATTGAACCTGTCCCGCCGCCCCGCATACTCGTCGTCGAAGACGAGAAGGACGCAGCAACCCTGCTGAAGGGCCTTCTGGTCGACGGTCTGGCCGCCACTATTGAAGTGGCTGCAGACTGCGCCGCGGCAAGGAAGGCGGCCTCTTCCAGGGATTTCGACCTTATCACGCTGGACCAACAACTCCCTGACGGCGACGGCATCGAGCTCCTCGAGGAGTTTCAGGCCGCGGGCGCGCACCCGCCCGTGATCATGGTCACCGGCCGGGGAAGCGAAAAGATGGCCGCCCGATGTTACAGGGCCGGGGCGGCCGGCTATGTGATCAAGGACGCCAGGCTCAACTTCTCGCTCCTCGACGCTGTGAGCCGCGTCCTCGAGTTGTCAAGGGCCGAGAAGGAGCTGCGGGAATCAGAGACGCGATACCGCTCCCTGTTCGAGAACATGATGGAGGGGTTCGCCTACTGCAGGATGGTCTATGACGACGAGGGCCATGCGGTGGACTGGGTCTACCTCGATACCAACAAAGCGTTTGGGCCCCTGACAGGGCTGAAGGACGTCGTCGGCAAGAAAGTCTCCGAGGTCATCCCGGGCATCCGGGAAACGAATCCCGAGCTTTTCGAGGTGTATGGACGGGTCGCCTCGAGCGGTGAACCGGAGCAGGTCGAAGCGAGGCTCGAGCGCCTGTCGATAGACCTTTCCATCAAGGTCTACAGCCCCCAGAGGCAGCATTTCGTGGCGGTCTTCGAGAACATCACCGAGCGAAAACAGGCGGAGAGTGACTCGTCCGCGAGCGCGGAGAGGTTCCAGCAGATGTTCGACAGCATGAGCAGTTGCGTCGCGGTGTATCAGGCAATGGACGATGGCGACGACTTCACTTTCGTGGACTTCAACAAGGCTGCCGAGAGGGTTGAGGAGATCTCCAGGGATGAACTGCTCGGCCGCTCGGTCACCGAAGTCTTTCCCGGCGTGGAGGATTTCGGGATCCTCGAGGTGTTCAGGCGAGTGTGGACCAGTGGCGAGCCCGAGTCCTTCCCTGCAGGCAAATACGAAGACGGGCGTGTTTCAGGCTGGAAAGAAAACTACATCTACAAGCTGCCCACCGGCGAGATAGTAGCGGTCTATGACGACGTGACTCAGCAGAGGCAGGCGGAAGAGTCCCTGCGAGAGAACGAATCCCGGTTCAGGTTCCTCGCCGAGAACATGAACGACCTTGTGTTTACGGTGGACCTGGTCATGAATCCGACCTATGTGAGCCCTTCCATCAAACGAGTGCTTGGATTCACCGTCGAGGAGCGTTTGAGGCAACGCCCTGAGGAGATGGTCACCCCGGAGTCGTTCAAGGTCGCTGCCGACCGGATGGTCGATGAGCTGCTCCATGACACAGAACGAGACCCTGGCAGGACAGACGTCGTAGAGCTTGATTACTACCACGCTGACGGCTCGACAAGGTGCCTGGAGACCTCCATATCGTTCATTCGTGACGAGAATCAGGTGCCAATCGGCATCTTCGGCCTGTCCAGGGATGTGACCGAGCGGAAGCGGATCGAGGCTGCGCTCCAGTACAGCGAAGAGCTCTTCCGTGAGATGTCCGAGGTCGCTGTCGACGCTATCGTTGTCCTGGACTCCGCCGGCAGGGTCAAGTACTGGAACCCCGCCGCGGAGAGGACCTTCGGCCACAGAGCTGAGGACATGCTCGGAGCTGATCTCGCGCTGGTGCTCTCACATCCGGAAGACCGCGAGAAGTATGGGAAGATCGTGGATGAGTTCCGTGAGACCGGAGCGGCCCCGATGCTTGGCCAGACCTTCGGGACTTCTGCGGTGAGCAAATCCGGCGCGGTGATCCCGGTGGAAGTCTCCAGCGCGGCGTTCATGGCGGGCGGTGAGTGGAACGCCGTGGTCAACATCAGGGACATCACCGAGCGGCGAGAGGCGGAAGAGCTGGTCGAGCAGCATGCGGAGGAGTTGAGGAACCTGGTGGACGTCGCAGCGCACGAGTTGCGCCACCCGGCGACCATATTCAAAGGCTACTCGGGGATGCTCCTCCATCACGGCGGCGACCTGGACGACGAGGTCGTCCGCGACGCGATCCTCGCCATAGACGGAGCGGCCGACCGGCTGGCGGCATTGATAAACAAGCTCCTCGATACTTCTAACATCGAGAGCGGGAAGATGGAACTCAACATCTCGCGCGCCGACCCCTGGAAAACCGTGCTGAGGGCAGTGGAGGAAACCCGGGGGCGCGGCGGTGATATCGACTTTCTTGTCAAGCGCGACTCCGAGGCATGGACCGTGGAGATGGACCAGGAAAAGATCAAGGACGTGCTCGTCATCCTGCTCGACAACGTCATCAAGCACGCCCCCGGGACCGGTGAGGTCGAGATCGGGTGCGTCCCGGCGGGCGGGGAGACCGTTTTCAGGGTCTCTGACAGGGGGCCGGGGATCTCCGAGCGCGACCGAGAGCGGATCTTCGAGCGCTTCTACCAGGTGGGAGAGTCGATGCACCATTCAACGCCCGGCCTCGGCCTCGGCCTGTACATCGCCAGGAAGTACGTCGAAGCGCACCGTGGCTGGATCACGGTCGAAGAGAGGGCCGGTGGCGGCTCGATGTTCTGCTTCGGAATACCCAACTCGCTGGGCGGCTGGCCCCACACGCCTTGACCGACAACAATCATGGAAATGCTCGGCCGTCAGCTGTAAGCTTGAGCCGACGTCAACTAAGGAGGCGAAGCGCATATGCGCACAAAGGAAGAGTATCACGATTCCCTGAAAGCCATGAAGCCCAACGTGTACATGGGCGGCGAGGTCCTGGGGCGGGTGGGCCTCCCTGGCACCGACATCCTGGACGTTACGTTCGACATCGCCCAACTGCCGAAGTACCAGGAGATCACGACCGCCACATCGCACCTCACCGGTGAGACCATCAACCGCTTCTGCCACATCCACCAGTCGCCGGAGGACCTGCTGGCAAAGCAGGAGATGACCCGGGTCGAGGCGCGGCTGGTCGGCGGCTGCATCGCGCGCTGCATGGGCATCGACGCGCTCAACGCGCTCTCGGTCATAACGCACGCATGCGACGAGGCCAAGGGCACCGAGTATCATCAGAGGTTTCTCGAGTTCCTCCGCGGGTTCCAGAAGAACGATACGGTGGGCTGCTGCGCCCAGAGCGACGTCAAGGGCCACCGCCTGCGCAGGCCGTCCGAGCAGGCCGACCCGGACATGTACCTGAGGGTCGTCGAGAAGAAAAAGGAAGGCATCGTGGTCCGCGGGGCCAAGGCCCACAACTCTTTCGCGCCGCTCGCTGAAGAGATCATAGCCATCCCTACCCGGTTCCTTCGCCCCAACGAGGGGGACTGGGCGGTCGCTTTCGCCATACCGGGCGACTGGCCGGGCGTGAAGCTGGTCTGCAGGGGGGCGCGCTACAGGGACAGGTGCCCAGAGCTCGCCGGGCTGCACTCCGGCAAAGGCGAGATAGAGTCTCTCACCATCTTCGATGACGTCCTGGTGCCATGGGACAGGGTATTCCTGTGCGGCGAAGCGGAGTACGGCGGACAGATGGCCCTGTTGTTCTCTTTGTTCCACCGCCACTCCTATACGGGCTGCAAGCCCGCGATGAGTGACGTGATAATGGGCACCGCGGCCCTCGTCGCCGAGTACAGCGGGATCGAGAAAGAGGACCACGTGGGCTCGAAGCTCGCCGAGCTGATCAGCACCGCGGAGCTGGTCTACGGCTGCGGCATAGCCGCCTCCGTGAAGTCAACCAGGATGCCCAGCGGCACCCAGGTGCCCGACATCGTCTACTGCAATGTCGCCCGCAAGCACGCGGGGCTCAACATCTACCACGAGTACGACATCCTCACCGAGATCGCTGGTGGCCTTCCGGCCACGCTGCCGTACGATACCGAGTACCAGAGCCCTGAGGTCGGCGACCTGGTCAAGAAGTACCTGGCGCGGGTGGACGGCGTCAGCGCTGACGACATCTACAAGCTCTACGCGTGGATCAGCGACTACACGTGCTCGGGGATGGCAGGCGTCTACCAGTACGCCGGAGTCCACGGCGGCGGCTCTCCGATCATGGAAGACATCGCGATACTGAGGACCTACGACCTGGAGGAGAAGAAGCAGCTCGCCCGCTGCCTCGCCGGGATCGAAGAGGTCGAGGAAGGCCTGATGAGGTAGCGGCGGCCCGGCTGCGTAATAGTCCGGTGGGGGAGTCGAGTGAGAGGGGGGTTTCTGCCGATGGATGAATCGGGCTTTGGCGGTCGTCAGGCGTGGCCCCCCGACCGCAGGCGGAACGCCGGCAGGAGCAGCCTCAACATGGGGTTGCTTGCCCTCGGGATCGTGGCCTTCGGCTACCTGCTCGGCTTTCTTCTCCCCCTGCTGGTCAACTCCGGGCGCGGCCTCAGCGCCGGGCGCGTGATGTTCCTGCCGTTCGGCGGCATAGCCTCGCTGTTCGCGGCCGTGATGGCGATATCGATCGGGCGGAGAGTCAAGAAGTTCGCGTCCGGGCTCCAGGAAGAGCAGCGCGACCGGCTCTCCGACTTCGTCGACCTGGAAAAGCAGGAAAGGTTCGCAACCGCCGGAGTCGTCCTCGGAGTCGCGAGCATCGTCTTCAACCCACTCATCGCTTTCGCCTTGGTCGCGATCTTCACCAGGTAGCGTTCACCGCGGCACTCATGCGTACACGGTTGACAGATGAATATTGCGCACATAATATTACGACCATAATATTTAGTTGAAACGAGACTGGAGGTAACGATGGCGGACGAGATCTACCATGAACTGGCGGCGCACCTCGACAAGGCCCTGGCGGGCGTGCCGACGTCCCCGACACTCATCGAGATACTGAAGATCCTCTACCCCGGCGAGGAGGCCGAGGTCGCCCTCAAGCTCGAGATCTATTCGAACAAGACGCTCGAGCAGTACAAAGAGGTAATCCCCGAGAAAGCCGACAGGCTGGAGCAGATCCTCGACAGCATGGCCCACCGTGGCACGGTCCTCACCGAGCAGAAGCCGGGCAGGGAAAGGATATACAGGCTTCTTCCCATAGTCGTCGGGTTCGCGGAGGCGCCGTTCCTCTCAGGCGAGGATACCCCGGATAAGAGGGCGCTCGCTCCTCTTTGGTACGAGTACCTGATGGAGGACTTCGGCCGGGAGATGGAGCGCGGGGTCCCGCTGATCAGGGTGGTCCCCATCGGCGAGTCGCTCGAGGATGAGGCGGAGGTGCTCCCTGACGACGCGCTGGCTCAGAAGTTGGACGAGGCCACCTTCATGGCTGTCGGGCATTGCCCGTGCCGCCAGATCGGCACCTATCTCGAGAAAGGCTGCGACCGCTCCACGGAGAACTGCATGCACTTCGGCAGCATGGGCCGCTACATCGTCGACGTGGGCATGGGACGCCAGATCGACAAGCAGGAGGCCCTCGAGATACTGAGGAAGGCCACGGAGGAAGGGCTCGTCCACGTCTGCGACAACGTGCAGGGCTCCCTGCATACCATCTGCAACTGCTGCTCCTGCTGCTGCGCTTTCTTCAGGGCGAAGCTGGTCAACAAGTACGACACGGTCTCACGCTCCAACTACGTCGCGTTCGCCGACCCGGAGACCTGCACCGCTTGCGCCGTGTGCGCGGACAGGTGCCCCGTCGAGGCCATCACCGTGGATGATTTCGCGGTCGTCGACGAGGACGTATGCATCGGGTGCGGGGTATGTACCCCGACGTGCGGGGGGGAGGACGCCATACGGCTGAGGGTGCGCAAGGAGACAAAGCCTCCCCCGGACGCGCAGGAGTTCTTCGCCGCGCGGATGAAGGCGTGAGCAGGATGAGCGACATGACGCCCAGGAAAGAAGCGAGCAGGGAGAGGATACTCGAGTCCGCCGGCGTGCTGATGCGCGAGAAAGGCATCGCGGGCGCGAGCGTCGCGAGCGTGATGGGCGGCGCGGGCATGACCGTGGGCGGCTTCTACGCGCACTTCCCGTCCAAGCAGTCCCTGGTCGCCGAGACCCTGCGCTCGACGCTGCGCAAATCGCGGGCCGACCTTGAGTCCTACGCGGGCGACCGGAGAGGCGCGGACTGGGTCGAGGCGGTCACCAGGAGCTATCTCTCTCGCGCACACAGGGACAACCCCGAAACCGGCTGCCCGCTGCCCGCGACTGCGGGCGAGCTGGCCGCGGCCGACATGCAGGTGCGTGAGGTGCTCGCCGAAGAGATCGACGTCTATGTCGCAGAGATGACGCGCCACCTGAGAGAAGCCGGTGCCGACGGCGCCCGGAGCGAAGCCCTCGCCTCGCTGGCGACGATGGTCGGCGGCCTGACGCTGGCCCGGGCTATGAAGGGCACTCCGCTCTCCGACGAGGTGCTGAAGGCCAGCCGCGACCACATCAAACGAAGCCTCTAATAAGAGGGGTCAGGCACAGTCCACTGTTTTGTCCACTCCGTGGTGATTCTTAGACGGAAAAAGTGGACAAAATAGTGGACGGTGCCTGACCCCTGTCTTCAGTCGAGCCAGGTGACCGCTTCTTCCATCGAAGGCCGCCAGGTCGGCTCGGGCATGACCTTCGGGTACCCGATGACGCAACTGTCCAGGCCGAACTGTCCCGCCGGGATGCCGAGTATCTCGCAGAACTCCTCGCTGTCTCCCTGCTGCGTGGCAACGGATATCAGGCGGAATCCCAGGCCCAGCGCCGTGGCTTTCAGCCACATGTTCTGCATGACGTGCGCAAGTGAGCGAGCCTCAGCGGGGGGAAAGCCTTTTCGTTCCGCGACGATTATCCAGTAGGGGACATCCTCAATACCGAATGGCGAGCCATCGCCTATCGCGCGCAGCCTCTCCGCGAACGGCGCTGCCTTCTCCTGGAACTCCGGGTTTTCGGCCATCGCCTTCTCGAGCGCCGCAGCAGAGCCCGCGGCCTGGGTCTTGATGATCGCCTTGGCGCGCGTGATCGCCTCCGAGCCTTTCGGTATCACGAAGAACCGTCGGAAGACGTCGCCCTGTGAAATCGCGAGGGCCGCGTAAGGGGCGTGCAACCCTGCTTTGATAATCTCTTCGATAAGCGCGCGGTCGGGCGTCTCTTCCGTGAACGACCGCACCGTCCTGCGAGCCTCGATCATACTGTCGAGTCCCCTGTTGAGATCCGCATCGAATACCATCCCGGTTCCTCCTTATCGGCTCCACACCGCAGCCATCATTCTCCAATTCGACGGCGGCTCTCCAACGCCGCCCTCGTGGGTGATATCTTAACAGTGTCGGAATGCGGCACGGGAGGAGTGGCGTGGGATTCAGGCTGCAGCGCCGGGTGCGGATCGCGCCCGGGCTCACGATGAACATCAGCAAGAGGGGCCTCGGCATGAGCGTTGGCCCGCGCGGCGCCAAGGTGAGCATCGGCCCGAGGGGGACGAGGGAGTCGGTAGGCATCCCTGGCACGGGCATGAGATACGAGGTGCGCCAGGACCGCAAGGCAACCCCGAGCAAGAGGGCGCCTCACCTGCAGCAGCCGCGGACGGCACCGGCACCGCCGGTACTGCCGGCCGCCGCTACCATCGGCTTCCTGGGAAAGGCGTTCAAAGCTCCCTTCGAGAAGGAGTTCATAGAGGGGGCGCAGTGCATGCTGAAGGGCGACCACGCGGGGGCGGTCGACCGCTTCCGGAACGCTGTCATGATGAACCGTGGTTGCGTAGATGCCGAGCTGCTCGCCGGCCTGATGTCCATCAACTGCGGTGAATACCCGGCAGCGCAGGCTTACCTCGAGAGGGTGACGGCGTCGGGGACGAGCGACTTCCCCCTCATACTCAAGTACCTGGGCAGGGACAGCGTCGCCTTCGAGTTGCCGGTGACCGAAGAGGTCACCGCCTCGCTCCGGTTCGACATGCGCGCGGCTTATCTGACCCTCGCGGAAGTCTATCAGCACCAGGGCCGCACGCAGGACGCCGCAGGCGTGATCAAGACAGCCATCGCCGCCGGCTACCGCGACCCCCTCCTCGTGCTGTCGCTCGCGGAGCTCTACAACGACCTGGAGATGGATGACGAGCTCATCGCGATAGCACAGGGGGTCGAGAACACGGACGACGTGAACCTCGCCATCATGTTCTACATGGGGCAGGCCATGACGCGAAAGGGCTACTACGATGCGGCCGTCACTGTCCTCAAAGCCGCGGTGGCAAAGCGTAAAGATCGCAGCGGGGCGCTTCTGATGGACGCCCGTTACGCTCTCGCCCAGGCGTACGAGCAGAGCGGAAAGAAGGCGATGGCGAGGAAGCAGTACGAGCAGGTCCTCGCGAAGGACTTTGGCTACAGGGACGTGAAGGAACGGGTGGACAGGCTGGCCCCGGGAGCTCCCCGCGGCGCCTGAGGCCGGCCCGGAGGTGCAGAAGTCCCAACAAGAATAGAATGTCGCAGGGCGGGTCCGTCCAAAACCGGGAGGTCGAGATGCTTTCAAAGAAAGTCCCACTGGAAGACGATACGGTAGCCAGCACGTACAGCACCAGGTATTTCGAGGAGGTCGTGCCCAAGTACAAGCTGCCCGAGCACGGCATGCCGGCCGAGGCGGCCCTCCAGACGATAATGGACGAGCTCAACCTGGAGGGCAATCCTCCGCTGAACCTGGCGAGCTTCGTCACGACATGGATGGAGCCCCAGGCGGAGATCCTCATAGCGAAGAACAACTACCGCAACTTCATCGACCGCGAGGAGTATCCGCAGACGGGGGTGATCCACGACAGGGCCGTCAACATGCTGGCGAGGCTGTTCAACGCACCGGAAGACCAGGAGGCCGTGGGGACCAGCGCGATCGGCTCAAGTGAGGCCATCATGCTCGGGTTGCTGGCGCACAAGTGGAACTGGCGCAAAAAGCGGGAGGCCGCAGGCCAGCCGACTGACAGGCCGAACCTGGTGATGGGTGCAGACACTCACATCGTATGGGACAAGTTCGCGCGCTACTTTGACGTCGAGCCGCGCATCATCCCCCTGCAGCCCGACCGCTTCGTCATCACTGCTGAGGAAGTGGTGGCGCTCTGCGACGAGAACACCATAGCGGTCGGCGCCGTGGTCGGCACAACCTTCACCGGCGAAACTGACCCTGTCAAAGATATCAACGACGCGCTTGACGACGTCTTCGAAAAGAAGGGCTGGGACATTCCCATACACGTGGACGGCGCCAGCGGCGCGTTCTGCGCGCCTTTCCTCCATCCAGACCTGGAATGGGACTTCCGCCTGCCGAGGGTGAAGTCCATAAACGTTTCCGGCCACAAGTACGGGCTGGTCTACCCCGGGGTGGGTTGGCTTATCTTCAGGGATAAATCCGACCTGCCCGAAGACCTGGTGTTCACGGTGAACTACCTGGGCGGGGAGGAGCACACCTACACGCTCAACTTCAGCAAGTCGGCGAGCCAGGTGCTTGCGCAGTACTACAACTTCATCCGGCTCGGGTTCAACGGCTACAAGCGGATAATGGAGACCACTATGGACAACGCCCGCTATCTTGCCGAACTCGGCCAGAAGTCTGAGCACGTGATAATGCTCGTGCCGCCCGAGAAGCTTTTCATGCCGGTCCTTGCCTGCAAGGCTCCCCATCCGGAGCGATTCACGGTGTTCCAGATATCGGATCAGTTGAGGAGGTTCGGATGGATTGTGCCCGCCTACACCCTTCCTCCCAATGCCGACAAGGTCGCAGTGGCTCGCATAGTTGTCAAAGAGAACTTCAGCCGCGACATGGCCGAGATGCTGGTCGACGACATGAGGAAGAGCTACACGGCGATGACCGGCGAAGACCCGCAGGCGCACGAGAAGAAGCGCAGGGGCCAGAGGGGCTCATGGTAGTGGCAGACAAGGCGGGCGGCCAGGGGATGGACCGCGTCTCACTGGTAAGGTGCGAGGGTTACGACCCGGCCGCCGTGAAAGAATCCGTAGGACGCGCCTTCGAGCTCCTGGGCGGCGCCGGCGAGATAGCCGGCCCCGGCGAGTCCGTCTTCATCAAGGTGAACGCCGTGATCGCCGCGGAGCCCTCGAGCGGCATCGTCACCAACCCGGCGGTCGTCAAGGCGGTAGTGCAGGAGTTCCAGAAGGTCACCGACAGGGTCGTTATCGGCGACAGCCCTGGCGGCCCGTTCAACCATACGCTCCTCAAGCGGGTCTACGAGAAGACGGGCCTCGCCCAGGTTTCGCGGGATACCGGCGCGGAGCTGGCGTTTGACACCAGCACCATCGAAGTCCCGTTTCCCGGGGGGCGGTCCATCAAGAGGCTTACGCTCTGCAGGCCCATGATCGAGGCCGACCGCCTGGTATCCGTATCGAAGTTCAAGACCCACCGGTACCTGAACGTGACCGGGCCCGTAAAGAACCTCTATGGGGCGGTGCCCGGTACCACCAAGTTCGTCTACCACTCGAGGTTCGACGACGAGCGGGAGTTCGCGAACCTCATCGTGGACGTGCACCTCGCGTGCCAGCCCGCGTTCCACGTCCTCGACGCGGTCGAGACCATCGAGGGGGACGGGTCGCGCAAAGGGACCCTGAGGAAAATGTCGGCGATCGCCGCCGGCGGCAACGCGTTCGCGCTCGAGTGCCTCGTCATGGAACTCGCGGGACTCGAGCCTTCTGATAACAGGGTGCTGGAGGCCGCGATCGACAGGGGCATCTGCCCGGCAGGGACGGCATGGTTTGTGGTCGATGGCGAAGACCCGGCGAGCCTGAGGCTCGACGACTTCCTCCTTCCCAGCGTGAACCTCTTCAGCGAGCGCGTCCCCGCCATCATCAGCGAAAGGCTGAGCAGGTTCACCTCCGTGAGCCCGAAGCCCGTCGAGGGGGAGTGCACTTTGTGCGGCAAGTGCGCGGAGATATGCCCGCGCTCCGCGATAACGATGGGTCGCGAGGTGGCCGAGGTGGACCTCAAGAAGTGCATCAGGTGTTTCTGCTGCGACGAGTTGTGCGAGCACAAAGCCATTGGGATAAGGCGGCCGCTGCTCGTCCGCCTGCGCCGCGGAGGCGGATAGAGGCCGCTCAAAGGCCGGGCCCAGGAGGCGTCCCATCTCGGTAACCGACGGACGGTAAACTCTTCACCCCTTGACTCCGATATCTTGGATAGGAAAAGAAGCCCGGTCGCAGAAATCGGTGCGGGGCCGCTCACCATGACCGCACGGGGATTGAAATGAAGGGAAAGGCAGCGCCACCGCGCTCTTACATGTGGTTCTTCCTCGGGATATTCCTGCTTGCCGAGGCGTGCCTGATCGGCCTGGACCTCTACTACCTCTACGGCCAGCACGGGACCGTCAGCGACTTCCTGTTCGACTGGGGCATCGTCACCGGGATAATACTTGCCCTGGTTCTGTTGACCTATTTTGCCGTCCGGCAGATCCTGCTGCGTTACATGGATTCCGAGGAGCGGTTCCGCGAGCTCGCCGGCCTCCTTCCCGAGGGAGTCTTTGAGTCTGACGACACGGGATTGCTGAAATACGCCAACGAGCGCGCGATTGAGTGGTTCGGCTACACGGCCGGGGAGGTCGAGGCGGGAGAGCTCAACCTGCTGCAGATGATCGCGGAAGAGGACCGGAAGCGGGCGGTCGAGAACGTTCGCCGCGTCCTGGACGGGGAGCTGGCCGGCTCGCGGACCTATACCGCACTGAAGAAGGACGGCACCAGGTTCCCGGTGATAATCTCCTCGAACCGCGTCGAGCTGGACGGGAGGGTCGTGGGCATTCGCGGCGTGGTTACAGACATCTCGGAACAGAAGCGTGCCGAAGAGGTCGTCCGCGAAAGCGAGCGCAAGTACCGCGAGCTCGCCGACTCGCTCCCCGAGGTCGTTTTCGAGATGGACACGGAGGGCAACTTTAAGTACGCCAACGTGAATGCGTTCACAATCTTTGGTTACGAAGCGGATGTCCTCAAGAGAGGACTGAACGTCCGGGACCTCATGGAGGACGGCGAAGCAGCGCTCGCGGATATAACCCTGATGGTCAGCACCAGGACGGAGGAAGCCACCCGGGAGTACACCGCGAGGATGAAGGACGGCAGGACTTTCCCTGTGGTCATCTCCGCGCGGCTCATCATGGAAGCCGGCGAGCCGGTCGGCATCCGCGGGATTGTGACGGACATCACCGCCATCAAGACCGCGGAGGAGAACCTGCGCAGGTCCGAGGAGAAGTACAGGAGCCTGTTCGAATCGAGCATCGACGGGATCGTGGTGGTCAGCCTCTCGACCGGGAACATCACCGAGGCAAACCAGGCGTTCCTGGACATGGTCGGCTACACGCTCGAGGAGGTCCACGAAAAAGGGTACTGGCAGATGACGCCGGGCAAGTGGTACGACACCGAGAGCGCGATACTGGTCGAACAGGTGCTGGAGCGCGGATACTCCGATGAGTACGAGAAGGAGATCATCCGCAAGGACGGCTCGGTCGTCCCCGTGAGCATCAGGCGCTGGTTGATAACCGATGACGAGGGAAATCCGGTCGCCATGTGGAGCCTGGATCGCGACATCACCGAGCAGAAGGAGCGCGAGAAGGAGATAGAGCAGGCCAACGCGGCGCTCAAGGGTTACGCGCACACTGTCTCACACGACCTCAAGAGTCCGATACACCAGGTGACGCTGGCCTCATACACGCTGGAGCGCCTCCTCGAGGTTGAACAGACCCCTGAGGTTCAGCAGAACAAACAGGAGTCCATAGACGCCCTCAGGTCCGGGCTCGACCGTGCCAACAACCTCATCGACGAGATGCTGGTGCTTGCCGAGTCGGGCCAGGTCCCGAGGGAGGTAGTCGCGGTAGACGTCTCGGAGACCGTGAAGGAGGTGCTCACCGAGCGCGAGTCGGACGTACTGATCAAGGGAGTGTCGGTCAGGGCGGACGACGACCTTGGCGTGGTGGTCGCGTCCCCCACTCACGTGTACCAGATATTCTCGAACCTGGTGAAGAACGCCATCAACTACAACGACAACCCCGAGCCGTCCCTGGAGATCCGCGCGCTCCCGGACGACGGCACCGGCGCCCACAGGTATCTCGTCCGCGACAACGGAAGCGGCATCCCCGAAGACCTCCTGGAGGAGATATTTGTGCCCTTCTCAAGGGGAAAGGCCGGTGACACGGGCATAGGCCTTTCCATCGTGGAGAGGATCGCCCGGGTCTACGGGGGGCAG
>Ga0209539_1000260_pt1 | contig 32618 bp, 28 predicted proteins | sample BarGraNGADG00312_2_FD_184499 | JGI IMG/M metagenome (GOLD analysis project Ga0209539, IMG submission 184499) | Arctic peat soil microbial communities from Barrow, Alaska - Barrow Graham LP Ref core NGADG0011-312 (SPAdes) (version 2) | ecosystem: Environmental > Terrestrial > Soil > Wetlands >...
ATGGAAGGGCCATCGCTCAAAGGATAAAAGGTACTCCGGGGATAACAGGCTGATCGCTCCCAAGAGCTCATATCGACGGAGCGGTTTGGCACCTCGATGTCGGCTCGTCACATCCTGGGGCTGGAGAAGGTCCCAAGGGTTCGGCTGTTCGCCGATTAAAGTGGCACGCGAGCTGGGTTCAGAACGTCGTGAGACAGTTCGGTCCCTATCTGTTGTGGGCGTAGGAGACTTGAGAGGAGCTGACACTAGTACGAGAGGACCGCGTTGGACATACCGCTGGTGTACCAGTTGTCCCGCCAGGGGCATCGCTGGGTAGCTACGTGTGGCAGGGATAAGCGCTGAAAGCATCTAAGCGCGAAGCCCCCCTCAAGATTAGGTCTCCATTAAGGGTCGTTGAAGACGACAACGTTGATAGGCTGTAGGTGTAAAGGCAGTAATGTCAAAGCCGAGCAGTACTAATTACCCGTAACTTTCTACTGGTAGCTGAATTGTTTTGATTAGGGTCTTTCTAAAATTTTTGAAGTTTCTTCCTTGTATGTTAAGATATTGTAGTGTAAAAGCTAAAGCTATTAAGGTGGCTATAGCGACGGGGTTCCACCTCTTCCCATTCCGAACAGAGAAGTTAAGCCCGTCAGCGCCAATGGTACTGCGAAAGTGGGAGAGTAGGTCGCCGCCGTCTTAAACCAAGCCCCGGTTCATGTATTTGAGCCGGGGCTTCCTTTATTGGGAGAACGGTAGGGTCAATCCATTCTCAACTTCACCAAGCCAAACTGATCGAAGTCGAAAAGCAGGATGCATTTGTTATTATAGGTGCCGAGTATAACCTGAATGCAGACACTGGCCATATAAACACCTAAAATTCCGGGTACTACGCCTAGCACACCATTCTCATTGCAACCCGGTACATCTTCAGGATTTGGAGGTTCAGGATAAATATCCCTTAAATTCTTGCCTCCATCGTAGTTAAATACGGCCAGTTGCGCTTCGAAATTAAAAATACTGCCATATACAAGCGGTTTATTTAACTCGACACAAGTGTCATTAACCAGATAACGAGTGGGAAAATTATCGGAGCCATCTACAACCAGATCGAATTGGGAAATTAGTTGCGCGCTGTTTTTCTTATTCAGGATGTCGTTATAAACCTGAAATTCAACATTGGGGTTCTGAGCTTTTAAAATCGCAGCTGCAGTTTCTGCCTTGGGTTTTCCAATATCAGACGTTGAATACAAAACCTGACGGTGCAAATTATGAAGTTCTATTTTGTCGAAATCAATGATGCCGATCGTTCCAACTCCCGCCCCGCACAAATATTGCAGTACAGGACAGCCCAGGCCACCGGCGCCTACCACCAGAACTTTGGCATTTTTCAGTTTAATTTGTCCTTCAAGGCCAAATCCTGAAAGCATTAATTGGCGGTGATAACGATTTAATTCTTCTTTAGTTAATGCATCCATGATTTAAATAAATGATTTGTCCCAGTCTTTCCAAACCGGTTCATAATTTATACCTGAGATGTATTCGGCCATTTGCCCGGCGCTTCGTTCATCGGAGATGACAAACTGTTCCAGGGATTCCGGCTCCACAACATATCCGCCCGGATTCGTTTTTGAACCGGCACTTATACTGGTTATCCCCAACTTGATAATATTGTTCCTGAATTGTTCTGATTCGCGGGTGGAGATAGATAATTCAACATCTTCATACATCAAACGATAGGCACATATCAGTTGCACCAAATCTCTGTCCGAAACCAGCACATTGGGGGCTAACACCCCTTTTGCCGGACGAATGCGTGGAAATGAAACCGAGTATTTAGTTTGCCAGTATTTTTTTTGCAAATAATTTAGGTGCAACGCACAAAAAAAGGAATCGGTACGCCACTCTTCCAAGCCTAATAAAACGCCTACCCCAATTTTATGTATGCCCGCCTTTCCAGCCCTGTCGGGTGTTTCAAGGCGATAATCAAAATTTGCTTTCTTGCCTTTAGGGTGATATTCGGGGTATCTTTCTTTGTGATAAGTTTCTTGGTAAACCAATACTGCATATACTCCCGACTGCTTCAATTCCTCATATTCATCCTGATTAAGGGGCTGAACTTCGATGGAGATATTCGCAAAATGTGGTTTAATAATTTCGATGGCTTTTTTAAAATAATCGACATGAACCACCTGTTTGGCCTCGCCGGTTACCAGCAGGATATGGTTGTACCCCTGTTTCTTTATTTCTGCAATTTCCAGCGAAATCTCCTCAGCCGTAAGTGTTTTTCGCTTGATCTTGTTGTCAAAATTAAATCCGCAATAGGTGCAGAAGTTGGTACATACATTGCTCAGGTACAACGGAACATACATTTGCATTGTTTTTCCGAATCGCTTTTGTGTGAGCTGATGGCTAAGTTGCGCCATTCCTTCCAGGTAAGGCGCTGCAGCCGGCGAAATTAAAGCCTTAAAATCTTCCAACGTCCTGTGATGGGCTGAAAGGGCCATTTCTACGTCATGTGAAGATTTATCATAGATGGATTTTTTAATCTCATCCCAATTATATTGATTGTATATTTCTTTAAAGCTCATGTGTCTGGTTATTAATCTAAAAATGCCGTAAGTGGACTGCTGGCTTCAGCGGTTCTTTTCGTTGTTGCAAGTCTGGCCTCGTATGCAATTCTTCCGGCCTCTACAGCCAATCGGAACGCCCGTGCCATTTCCATAGGATTTCCTGCCACAGCAATGGCCGTATTCACCAGCACGGCATCTGCTCCAATTTCCATTGCCCTTGCTGCGTCGGACGGAGAACCTATTCCGGCATCAACAATAACCGGCACATTACTTTGCTCAATGATGATCTCGAGGAAGTCAATGGTTCTTAAACCTTTGTTACTGCCAATGGTTGAGCCAAGCGGCATGACGGCCGCGGTTCCGGCATTTTCAAGCCGTTTGCACAAAACGGGATCGGCATGGATATACGGCAAAACCACAAAGCCAAGTCGGGCAAGTTCTTCGCAAGCGATTAACGTTTCAATCGGATCTGGCATTAAATACCGGGGATCGGGATGAATTTCGAGTTTCAGCCAGTTTGTTTCCAGTGCCTCCCGTGCAAGCTGCGCCGCAAAAATGGCTTCTTTGGCATTTCTGGCTCCTGAAGTATTTGGTAACAGGTTGATATGCAAATGATTTAAATGCAAGAGTAATCCATCGGTATTGGTTTCCAGATCAATACGCTTTAGCGCTACCGTTACCAATTCGGAACCGGATGCCAACACCGCATCTTCCATTAGCTTTGGAGAACCGAATTTTCCTGTTCCCAGAAACAAACGCGAGCGAAATTCTTTACCGGCAATGATCAAATTCTTCATGTAGCAATAAATTAATTTTTTGAATCAATTCTTTTTTGTTTGAATGATTGGTGATGGCGCCCGAAACCGCAATTCCATAAACACCGGTTCTCCTAATTGCAGCCACATCATCCTGGATTATTCCACCAACGGCGTAAATTGGAATTTGCTTCTCTCCGGAAAGGACTTCTTTCATAATTTGAGCTATTCCATCCAAACCAAGCACAGGACTAAGTTTTTCTTTGGTCGATGTAAACCGAAACGGACCTAAGCCAATGTAATCACACTTTTCGTTGATGCGCATCATCACATCTTTTATGGTGTTAGCAGTGCCTCCGATAATTTTATTTTCGCCCAATATGCTTCGGGCCTCCGCGATGGAGGTATCTGACAATCCCAGGTGTACGCCATCCGCACCAACCATCTTTGCGATGTCAACATGGTCGTTTAGGATGAAAGTGGCACGATAGACCGCACACAGTTCTTTTACCTGTGTGGCTAACGCTTGCAGTTCATTTTTTTCGGCATTTTTAAAGCGCAACTGAATCCACCGGCACCCGGCATCGAGTGCGCTTTGAATATTTTCGGTTTGTTCGTTAACAGTTTTACCTTGTGATATGTATTGCAGCTTGTGCATCATGTGTTCCTAATAAAGTTTTGTTACTGGATAAAAATTGTTCAACGTATATCTTGGCATTGAGGCAAGCTGTGATTAAATCATTCCCTTTCGCCAGGTTCGAAGCAATGGCCGCTGACAAAACGCAACCGGAGCCGTGCTTGGGGAATACTACTTTTCCTGTCGGAAATATCTTTTCAATCTGATTCTGCCTGACTAGATAATCAACACCGGGTTCTTCTTTGCTATGTCCTCCTTTCAGCAGAACAGAACAATGTTTTGCCAGTAGTTGTGCAGCTTCCACAGGATTGTCAATCCCTGCCAGGAAGGTTACCTCTTCAGTGTTTGGCGTAATCAGGAAACAGTTTTCAAGCACCGCAAACAATTGTTCCCTTTCAAAATGCTTGTGAAACTGAAAACCTGCGCTTGCCTTCACGATCGGGTCCCAGATAATCTGACATCCGGGCAGTGATTGCTTTAAATCTGAGATGACTGTTTCCAAAACCTCGATATTTTTAATAAGACCTATTTTGGCCACTGAAAACTCAAATCTTTTTTTTAATACGGAGATTTGTTTCAAAATTTCGTCAGCTTCAATCCATGTCAGACCTTCGAACAGGATATCGTTCTGAAAAGTAAGTGCACTTAGCACGCCCATTCCTAGAACGCGGTTTGCTTCAAAGGTTTTTATGTCGGCGAGGATACCGGCCCCACCAGACGGATCAAATCCGGCGATACTTACTACACAATTGTTTATTCCAGCCATCTCTCTTTTATTCGGTTGAACTTATCCGCAGGATGTTCACTTTGCCATATTGCCCCGAGCAAAGCAATTCCCGAAAATCCCAGGTTTTTGACGGTTTCAATTTTGTCTTCGTCGATTCCGCCAAGGGCAATTATTTTCTCTTTTCTGTGTTCCAAAAACTGTTTCACTTCATCTAAACTGAACCGGCTTTGGTATCCTTCTTTAGAAATGCTGTCGAATACGGGACTCAGAAAACCGTAGTCAAACGGTATCCCAATTTTTCGTATTTCATCCACTGTGTGAAATGATACACTTAAAGTTCCGTACGGTATTTTTCCGCTGAAGGCTGGCGAAACATGAATTCCCTTCAGTCCATATTCTGTAGCCAGATGATAATGCGAGTGAAGAACCGTTTTCTTCAAATATTCTTCCGGAATGTATTCAATAAACCTCCTCAACTCTGGTTCCGGGTATTCCTTTTTCCGGAGATGAAAGATCTCCATTCCATCATCGAATAACTGATGGATGATTTCGTGTTCATCTTTTACCGGTACCGGATTGGAAATCAGGATGATCATCTTACAGGTAAATTTCGGCTCCTACCGATTTAAACTCTTCTGATTTTTCTTTCATACCTTGTTCAGCAAATTCACGGACCTCCTGTGTAATTTTCATGGCACAAAAATTAGGACCGCACATGGAGCAGAAATGGGCCACTTTTGCTCCTTCAACAGGCAGGGTTTCGTCATGAAATTCCCGTGCCGTATCCGGATCGAGCGATAAATTAAACTGGTCTTCCCAGCGAAATTCAAAACGGGCTTTGCTCAAGGCATTGTCGCGGTATTGCGCTCCCGGATGCCCTTTGGCAAGATCGGCCGCATGGGCGGCAATTTTATAGGCGATGACCCCGTCTTTTACATCTTTTTTATTGGGTAAGCCCAAATGCTCTTTGGGGGTAACATAACAAAGCATGGCGGTACCGTACCATCCGATCATGGCAGCGCCAATGGCCGAAGTAATGTGGTCGTACCCCGGTGCAATGTCGGTTGTTAACGGGCCGAGGGTGTAAAACGGAGCCTCATGGCATTCCTTGAGTTGCTTGTCCATGTTCTCTTTTATCATGTGCATAGGCACGTGGCCCGGGCCTTCAATAATGGTTTGCACATTGTGCTTCCATGCGATTCTGGTCAATTCGCCCAGGGTTTCGAGTTCGCTGAATTGTGCAGCATCATTGGCATCGGCGATACAACCCGGACGCAGTCCGTCGCCCAGCGAGAAGGCCACGTCGTAAGCTTTCATAATCTCACAAATGTCTTCGAAGTGGGTATATAAGAAATTTTCCTGGTGATGGGCCAGGCACCATTTGGCCAAAATGCTTCCACCACGAGAAACAATTCCGGTAACCCGTTTTGCCGTTAACGGAATGTAACGCAGCAATACTCCCGCATGAATGGTGAAGTAATCAACTCCTTGTTCAGCCTGCTCTATTAAGGTATCGCGGAAAATCTCCCAGGTTAAATTCTCAGCTTTGCCGTTAACTTTTTCCAATGCCTGATAAATTGGAACCGTGCCCACAGGAACAGGGCAGTTCCGGATAATCCATTCCCGTGTTTCATGAATATTTTCCCCTGTTGACAAATCCATCAGGGTATCGCCACCCAAACGGCAGCTCCAAACGGCTTTTTCAACCTCCTCTTCGATACCAGACGACAACGCTGAGTTACCAATGTTGGTGTTAATTTTGACCAGAAAGTTACGACCGATAATCATTGGCTCGCTTTCAGGATGGTTGATGTTGGCCGGAAGGATGGCGCGGCCGGCCGCTATTTCATCGCGTACAAATTCGGGGGTAATATATCCTTTAGGGGTATTTGCCCCGAAGCTGTTTCCTTCGTGCTGTTGTTTTAATTGCCGGCTGAGTTGCTGTCCCGGAATATCAATCCGCTGGTTTTCGCGGATGGCAACGTATTCCATTTCGGGCGTAATGATGCCTTGTTTGGCATAATACATTTGCGATACATTTCTTCCGGGTAAAGCCTTTAAGGGTTTTTGTTTATGTTGAAACTGCAGTTCTCCGAGCAGGGGATCGATGAGGCGTTGGCGGCAATATTCAGATGTAAAATCAGGGAGTTGTTCTACATCCCCCCGTTGCATGATCCATTTTTCGCGTAAGCGGGACAATCCTTTTTTTAAATCGATAACAACATCCGGATCGGTAAACGGACCGCTTGTATCGTAGACCGTGAAAGGCACATTTTCCTCTGTTTTACCATTTGTAAGTATTGTGGGAGAAAGAGAAATTTCGCGCATTGCCACTTTTATATCATGAAGTTGGCCGGGCACATATATTTTTTTTGAAGCCCTGAAGGGACCACTTGTGATTACGTTTTGGTTCAGTGAATGCTTGGTATCCATGAGATTATTTTATGTTTTTTACTTTATCCACTTCGGCGTTGCTCAGTGCATCGCTTTTACCTTGACACTAGCCACCTTGGGTTGCCTTGATTATCAGTACTTCATCCTTGTTTTTCAGAAAATGAAGGCTCCAGTTCGTTTTCGGGATTACAGAAGAATTTACGGCAACAGCGATGCCTTTCTGTTTTTCGGGAACAACTTCATCGAGCAGTTGCTGGACCGTGCATTGCTCCGGAAAAGTTTTAATCTGGTTGTTGAGTTTTATTTCCATTCCTGAATTATTATTGTTGAACTTCAGGGATGATATCCAGTGGATTGAGAAGATTCTTTTTCCTTCGGCAGCATTACCTGCATCAGGTTTTGAGGGTGTGATCTCAGCCAGTATAGGCACCCCTAAAGTTTGGACCAAAGGTATGTTATTTTTTGAACTTCCTTCCGAAAAAGTATAAATTCTTGATCGGTTGAAACCTGATCTGGTTGATTATCCTGTTGTAGATGTTGGTTTGGTCTCTTTCAATGATACGATGCCATAAAACATATTTTGAACCCATTTATTGAAACCAAAATACTATACATTTGCCAACCAGTACCTACCAGTTAACAATTTAAAAGATGATAATATGACAATCGAACAGCTCAAATCGAAATTTATTGAAAAGTACGGTGCAGGTGAAATCAGCGGCTATTTCTCTCCCGGTCGCGTTAACCTGATCGGTGAACATACCGATTATAACGGCGGTTTCGTTTTCCCGTGCGCCCTTAGCTTCGGAATTTATTGCCTTATCAGGAAGACCGCACGCAAAACAGTGAGGTTCGCTTCCCTGGATATGCCTTTCGAAGCCGAAGTAAAAGTTGAAGATCTGAATAAAGCTATCGGCAGGGAATGGGTCAACTATCCCATCGGAGTATTCGCCCAGTTTATGAAAAAAGGTTTGACCTTCGGCCAGGGTGCAGACCTGCTCTTCTACGGCGATGTCCCAACTGGTGCCGGACTCTCCTCTTCAGCAGCACTCGAAGTATGTACAGCCGTGGTCATTAACGATCAGTTTGGTTTTGGAATAGACAAAGTCGAACTTGCCTTGATGGGCCAAAAGGCAGAGCATGAATTTGCCCTCGTCAATTGCGGCATCATGGATCAATTTGTTTCCGCAATGGGGAAAAAGGACTATGCTGTCTTCCTCAATTGCGATACACTCTCTTATGAGTTGGTTCCTGTTAAACTGGACGGTGTAAAAATCGTCATCAGCAATACCAACAGTCCGCATAAACTCGATTCAGGAAAATACAACGAACGGGTGGCCGAATGCCAGGCTGCGGTTAAGTCTATTCAACCTTATAAAAATATCAAAGCCCTGGGAGAACTTTCCTGGGAAGAATTCCTAAAAGTTGAAGATAAGATTGAGAATGATACCGTTCGCAGGAGAGCCCGCCACGTGGTGAGCGAGATAAAAAGAACCGAAGACGCCGTTAAAGAACTGAAAGCCGGCAACCTGGTCAAGTTCGGTGAACTGATGAACGGATCTCATGATTCTTTACGTGATGATTACGAAGTGACTGGATTTGAGCTGGATACCATGGTCGAAGAGGCCCGTAAGATTAAAGGTGTGATCGGTACGCGCATGACCGGTGGCGGTTTCGGCGGATGCACGGTGAGCCTGGTAAAGAATGAGGCCGTTGATATTTTTATCGAACAGGTTGGCAAGAACTATGAGGCGAAAACGGGTTTGAAACCTGTTTTCTATGTGGCCGAAATTGGCGATGGAGGCAAGAAACTTTTTTAAATCAAACTATCAATTAAATCCTAAACAATGACAAAATCAGCTACCGGTAACAAGTATTTGTTCCCATTGATCGTGATGGCATCCCTCTTTTTCCTTTTCGGATTCATCACCACGATGAACAATTCGACCATCGATTTCCTAAAAAATGCTTTCGGATTAAATGATATTCAGAAGCAGCTTCCCAACACATTTTTCTACGGCGCCTACATTCTTTCCATTCCTGTCGGCCTGATGCTGATGCGGATTGGTTATAAGAACGGCGTCTTGCTGGGTCTGGCCATGATCGCCCTGGGTTTCTTCCTTTGCATCCCTGGAGTAGGTATGGGATATTACGGCTTTCTAAGTGCAGTATCCATCTTCGCAATCGGCGTGGTGATTCTGCAGGTAGTCGCGGGTCCATATGTCAATGCCATGGGAAGCCCCGAGACTGCCGCGAGTCGCCTAACGCTGACGAATGCACTGAATTCTGTAGCTACCGTGATTGCGCCAATCTTCGTTTCCATTTTGCTGGTGACACCCAAAATTGAAGCCGGAGCCAGCATGGCAAACTCTGAAATTCTTAAGATCGTTAAGGGTCCGTTTTTAATGATAGGTGTCGTGACGTTGGTTATTCTTGGCATCATGTTTTTCCTTAAACTTCCTGAAATCAAGGAAGATGAAAGTGGTTCAACTGCCGACGCAAAGAAATATAAGTCGAGCGCTTTCAAATACACCCACGTCTGGCTGGGTTCATTGGCAATCTTCTTTTACATGGGAATTGAGATCGGCATCTCCAGCTTTTTCCCGGATTATGCCGCGCATCTGCAGCTGAAAGATATTTCTGCCATCGACATGCTGAAATTTTACTGGGGTGGACTGATGGTTGGCCGTATCGTCGGAATCTTCGTTCTTCAGAAATACAAGGCACGTCAGATTCTCACGATCTGTGCCTTCGGCGGAGCTGCCCTGCTGGCATCCTCCTTTATCCTTGGAACCGGAGCACCGGTAGCAGCCATGTGGCTCTTTCTGGGTACGGGATTATTCCACTCCATCATGTGGCCGGTCATCTATAACCTGGCCCTCGAGGATCTGGGTCCACTGGCCAAGGTGGCATCAGGTGTTATCGCAACGTCTGTTATCGGCGCCGCAATCCTGACCCCAATGATGGGTGCAATCAAATCCGCAACTGGATCGGTGGTAATCGCCGTCAGCACCATGTTCATCTACTATACTTACCTGGTATTCTTCGCACAGAAGGGTTCAAAAATCAGGTAACTGTCAGTAACAGGTTTATAATAGGCCATTCGGGTAATCCGGATGGCTTTTTTATTGGCGAAGTTTGAAAAGGAGCGGTTAGGAAGTACAATTTTTCGAGCAGCATTTATGGCATATAAATTAATGCGGGCGACAGAGGAATAAAACAGGTTATTAATGAACGAATTAGGAATTATTTTGTGAAGATAATAACAAGCTATGAAATTTTACAATACATTTGCAGCAACAGAACTCACCACGCTACACTTTGGCACAGCTTACCGGGGCGGGTCTTTCGCCGCAGACAGTTTTATTACCAAAGATAATACACTCCTCATGCCTCTCAACGATGCACACTTGGGGAGTTTTTCTTTTTGATGGGTATGAGTAAGAAAATCTACAACAAAACGCCATTGTCTTTTACCGACCAGATAACCCTGCTCGAAAGCCGAGGCCTTGCAGTCCCGGATAGGCCAAAAGCTGAATCACTGCTGAAGGAGATCAGTTACTACCGGTTAAGCGCCTATTTTTTACCCTTTCAGTCCGTCAAAGACCAATTCAACCATGGTACAACCTTTAAACAAATCATAGACACCTACTCCTTCGACCGTGAATTAAGGCTCTTGGTTTTCGATTGCATTGAGCGCATAGAGGTGGCCATCCGAACCCAGATGATTTACCAGATGGCCCTGCATTACAAGGATTCGCACTGGCAGGACAACAAGGCTTACTTTACCAAACCCTATTACAACACCATTGGAAATCTGATAGATCCCTATTCTGATTTTCAATCGATCATTTTGAAAGCCAAATCGGCGAGATCGCCTGAAGTTTTTATCAGGCATTATGTGGATAACTATAGCAGTCCAGCCAATCCGCCCAGCTGGATGTGTTTCGAATTATTGACCGTTGGTGAATTGTCGAATATTTACAGGGGATTGGCCAACAAGGCCGACAAGAAACGGATCGCTACATTTTTCGACCTTCATCCTACGGTATTTACCAGTTGGTTGCATGCGCTTACCTATGTGCGGAATATTTGCGCCCACCACTCTCGGTTGTGGAACAAGGAGCTGGCCATTAAACCTGACCTGCTTTTTAACCCCTCAGGCAATTGGATTGGCAAACCCTTCGAAAACAACAGGCGGGTGTTTTACTTCCTTTGCATACTCGGGTATATGCTGCTGCGGGCCAACCCGGGCAATAATCTGAAAATAAAACTCGAAGCTTCGTTTGCAAAATTCCCCGGTGTACCTATTCAATACCTGGGCATCCCCTCCGACGGCATAGGCAACCAATTACAATGGCAAAAAGAACCGCTATGGCAGGTTTAACGAAATACGAAACATATAAACATAGCGGGATTGACTGAATTAGGGAGGTCCCAGATGGTTGAATAAATTTGATGTCAGATTTTCCATTCTGCATATCCTCGATTAGATATTAAGTAATTGCAACTGCTTTGCAGGTGTTCGAATGCAGTTTCCTGCCATGCAGAAAAGGTATTATTACCCAAGAGTGCAATTTGAATTTCCTTCTGAAATCTCAGTGGTTGATTCTCATTTAGCAAATCCCAATAGTGAAAAATTAAATCCTTTCTCCTTTCAATCAACTCAATGGAAGGTATCTTATCTCGTTTCTGATTATTCGTTTTTGCTTCAGATGGTAGTAGGTTCCACAGATCATTATTCTTCCAAATAGAAAACGGAATCAGGTGGTCCACATCATAGCTAATTATGGGTTTGCCGGTCCAAACACAAAATACTTTTCCTTCTTTCTTCAAAATGGATTTGAAAATCTGCTTTGATTCCGCAACATCTCTTTCAGTTATTGGACTTTTCAAAACTTCACTGACAACTTTTTCTATGGAAAGGTTTTTACCAGATGCACTAACAGAAAATTCAGCGCATTTAAAAAGTATTGAATCTTGTCCGTTAATAAAACTTCCCAATACTTGAAATGCTTCGTAGTAATCAATTGGAATTGAAAATGTCCCAAAATTATTTATCAAAAACTTAGCATCAATACCGTTTGAAGTTTTACTTTTTGTTCCAAATTCATATTGAAAAATTGAATAGTAGTCGTTGCTAATCGAACGCCCAATATATTTCATCGGCATTCGGGTAATGGTGTCTTTTATTTTTTTTGCCAGAGAGACAAAATCTGAATGCAGATTTTTGGGAATTCCTTTGTTCTTCAGGTCATTGTAAAAAGCAGAGAAACCACCAATGCTACTATATTCTGAAATAATTTTATTAAATTGAACTACAAAAGCGAGATTTGTCTCACCGTTGATTTGAGGAATGTATACTGACGATTCGAAGATTGGATAGAAATACAACATCCATTTTTTAACCAACAACCCAATTGGAAAATTAACTCTGTCATTTGAAAAAAAGATGTAAGGAGAATTGTCTTGAATGATATCTATAACACCACGCAAGAGAGCAAACTTGTAAGTAGTTGTCTTACTATCTCTTTCTATAATTTTACTGATATTTGCAAAGACTTCATTCCTCATGGTTGTATTTGTGATTTCTATCTATGAAATGCAATCGATAGATAGCCTTATTTGTTTAGAACATAAGTTTTTGCGGTTTTTGCACATAAAATGTTTTAAAAAATTTCTCTTTCGGCAAACGAATCAGGTTTCGTTGAATCTCTTTTACAAATGAAGTTAATTCAAGGTTAAAACCTCATCTTTGGCTTCGTCAATATCTTTTTTGCTGATATCGGTTAAATTTTCCAATTCGTAGACTCGCCTTTGGGAAATAGATCGGAAATCCTTGTTCATCTTCATCAGAAAACAGATCGAGTGGTTTTCCCATTATTGCTGTTGCGATTGAACTAATCCAAGACTGTCGGTCATCCTTTTTTTATAACTTTACGAAAACAACCAAAATCCAAACTTTATGAATCCGATTATCCGCTATTCGGCATCACTGGCAGCCGCCGCAGTCTGTTTCCCGGCCTTCAGCGCCCCTAAACCCAAGCCAGTCAATATCATTGTCGTTTTCATTGACGACATGGGTTACGGCGATCTGGGATGTTACGGAGCCACCGGATACGCGACTCCCAATCTGGATAAAATGGCCTCCCAGGGGATGCGTTTTACCAACTTCGTCTCGGCTCAGGCCGTCTGCAGTGCTTCACGGGCAGGAATCCTGACTGGTTGTTATCCGAACAGAGTCGGAATCTCTGGGGCCCTGATGCCTTTCAGTAAAATTGGATTAAATCCAGAGGAGGAGACGATCGCGGAAGTATTGAAAAAGCAGAATTACAAGACTGCCGCCATCGGGAAATGGCATCTGGGTTACCAGAAGGAATTCCTTCCTTTGCAGCAGGGTTTCGACGAATACTTCGGACTGCCTTATTCGAACGATATGTGGCCCGTTTATTATGACGGTACGCCAATGAATACTGCTTCTAACGCCAGAAAATCGAACTACCCTCCCCTGCCGTTGATCGAAGGAAATGAAAAAATCCGTGAGCTTAAAACGCTGGAAGACCAGTCTGAGTTAACTACTCTTTATACCGAGCGGGCGATCAAATTTATTGATGCGAACAAGAAGAATCCATTCTTTATTTACCTGGCGCATAGCATGTGTCATGTGCCGCTGGCCGTTTCAGCGAAGTTTAAGGGCAAGAGTCAGCAGGGGTTGTTTGGCGATGTGATCATGGAAATCGACTGGTCGGTAGGTGAGATCATGAAGGCATTGGAGAAGAACGGACTTACCAGGAATACGCTAATCGTCTTTACTGCCGACAACGGACCGTGGTTGAATTTCGGGAATCATGCAGGCTCCACCGGAGGATTGCGCGAAGGGAAAGGCGCCAGCTTTGAAGGTGGACAGCGGGAGCCTTGCATCATGAAGTGGCCGGGTCACATTCCAGAAGGAACCATCTGTAACAAGCTGGCCTCTACCATCGATCTGCTCCCGACTTTTGCGGCTATCACCAATTCGGAACTGCCAAAAAAGAAGATTGACGGGGTCAATATTTTGCCGCTGATGCAGGGTGATGCCAATGCTAATCCACGGGAGAGTTTCCTTTATTACTACCGCAAGAACAATCTGGAGGGAGTCCGGAAAGGAAACTGGAAGCTGGTCCTGGCACACCCCGGACGGACGTACCATGGTTTTGAACCTGGCAAGGACGGCTTTCCTGGTAAGACGAATGAGAATTTCAATTTTGAAGAAGGGTTGTACGACCTTCGTCGCGATCCGGGCGAGCAATATGATGTGAAGGAATTTTATCCGCAAGTGGTGGCCGAACTGAAGAAGATTGCTGACGAAGCCCGGGAGGATTTGGGCGACGATCTGACCAACAATCCAGGGAAAAACCGGAGAGAACCCGGAACAGCTAAGAACTAACGGGGCGATTAATTTTTCGGTAGAGAAACCAAATAATTGTCCTTTCGATTAAAGTACATAAGAATGGAAAAGAGGATTATCTTGAAATATTATAATCTGTTTGCTATAAATGACAAATATAATTATATTTGCATCCGTGTCATTTATAAATAATGCATGAAACGGTACATTACCAGAGAAATTTATAAAATAAGCATTGACCGTTATCTTGGTAAGGAGATAATCAAGGTCTTGACCGGACAGAGAAGAGTTGGTAAAAGCTACCTCTTGTTTCAGGTAATGGATAGTATCAAAGCGCAATTTCCTGATCCTAATATTATCTACATCAATTTGGAAACTAACGAATTTGAAAACCTTACTACTTCAGATTCGCTTTACAATTACATAAAAACGGTATCAAAAGCCGGAGAACTGAATTTCTTAATGATTGACGAAATTCAAAATGTTACCGAATTTGAAAAGACATTAAGAAGTCTTCTGGCCGAGGGAGGATATGATATTTATTGCACCGGAAGTAATGCAAATATTCTTTCAGGAGAACTTGGGACCTACTTGGGTGGCAGATACATAGAGATTCCAGTTCATGCGTTGAGCTATCCCGAGTTTTTACTGTTTCATAAGCTGGAAAATACTTCAGGTAGCCTGGACAAGTATCTGAAGTATGGTGGACTTCCTTACTTAATTCATTTGGACCTTACTGATGAAACCGTTTTTGATTATCTCAAAAATATAAGCCAGTCCATCCTTTTTCGGGATGTTGTTTCCAGGTTTGAAGTACGCAATGTTGATTTTTTGGTGAGGCTGATAAGATATTTGGCAAATGAAACCGGTAACCTGATTTCTGCCAGGGGAATAGGCAATTTCTTGAAATCGCAAAATATCTCCATTTCGATTACTGCAATCCTTAACTATCTGAATTATCTTACAACTGCAATGTTGATATCAAAAGTACAGCGATCTGATATTCAAGGAAAAAGGGTTTTTGAAGTTGGCGAGAAATATTACTTTAATGATCTTGGATTAAGGAATTCGATTGCGGGATTTTCTCCCTTTAATTTGGGTCAGATTATTGAAAACGCAGTCTTTCTTCATTTAAAATCTATTGGCTATTCTGTCCTGATTGGAAAACAGAATGATAAAGAAATCGATTTCATTGGGGAACGTCAAACTGAAAAGATTTATATTCAGGTTGCATTAAGAATTACAGAGAAACAAACTATGGAAAGAGAGTTTGGAAATCTGATGGTAATAAAAGATAATTATCCCAAATATGTAATCACGTTGGATGATTATTCCGGGACAAGTTATGAAGGTATTATTCACCTCCCATTGAGGAAATTCTTAACCGAGTTTTTTTAGATGATGAAAGACTGCAAAAACACCTTCGGATTGGCTCTACTGTCGACCGTTTTTATTGCTCCTGGGGCGATGGCTCAGCAAAAGCCAAATATCCTATTAATACTGGCGGACGATCTTGGTTACGGAGATCTCTCCTGCCAGGGGGCAACTGATTTAAAGACACCCAACATAGACCGGATTTTTAGCGAAGGAATCAGATTCAGCAACTGCTATGCGAACAGCACTGTCTGCTCCCCGAGTAGGGCTGCTTTGATGACGGGCCGTTATCCCGACCTGGTGGGGGTGCCCGGAGTCATTCGTACCCATGAAGATAATTCGTGGGGATTCCTCTCCCCGGACGCGATTCTTTTACCCAAGGAATTGAAGAAAGCCAACTACCATACAGCCATCGTGGGCAAATGGCACCTTGGACTGGAGGCTCCCAGTCTGCCGAATATGAAGGGATTCGATGAATTTTACGGATTTCTGGGCGATATGATGGAAGACTACTACACGCATATCCGCGAGGGCAACAATTACATGCGAATCAATGACAAAGTGGTTTCCCCGGAAGGACACGCAACAGAAATATTTACCAACTGGGCACTGGAGTTTTTGGAAAGAGCAGAAAAGAAGAAAGAACCTTTTTTCCTGTATCTCGCTTACAATGCACCACACGATCCGATTCAACCACCCACGGAATGGCTTGAAAAAGTAAAGGCACGGGAAAAAGGAATATCTGAAAAGCGTGCCCGACTGGTAGCCCTGATCGAGCACCTCGACGAAAATGTCGGCCGTGTCCTCAAACAAATGGAGGGTTCCGGCCAGATAAAGAATACGCTTATCATCTTCGTTTCCGACAATGGTGGAAACCTTAATTTCGGAGCCAACAACGGACCCTACCGGGGAGGCAAGGGCGATCTTTACGATGGCGGGATCAGGATACCCGGAGGCATGATGTGGAAAAATGTGATTGCTCCTGGCCGGGTTTCGGATCATTTGATGCTGCTGATGGATCTTTACCCTACTATCTGTGATATCGCAGGAATCAGGATACAGCATCCTGTCGATGGAATTTCTCTGCTTCCGGTATTGAAGGGTGAGACACCGGCACAGGATTCCAGGACTGTCTTTTTTATGCGCCGGGAAGGCGGTACTCAGTATGCAGGTCAGATCTACTATTCCGCACGTTCCGGTCCTTACAAAATGGTTCAGAATACTCCTGTGGAGGAGAGACAGCTCTTCAATTTAGACAATGATCCATTCGAGAAAAATCCTTTGCAGAAAAATGGTAACAAGGAATACCAGCAAATTATCAGGCAGCTTTCCGGTCATATTGGTCTGTCGGGCGCGGTACCCTGGAAGAGCCCGGCACAAGCAAAAAAGCTTACTGAGGAGCTGAAGTAGTTGTAAAATAAAATTTTTATTATGACACAATCAAAATTCGATCGCAGAAAGTTCCTGAACAATACAGTAGCGATAGGTGCAGTTTCATTGGTAGGAGGAAATGCTTTTGGACATAGTATTGCTCCGTTCTCCCCGGAGAAAAATGTATATCAGGAGCCGAAAAAAACTTTACCTGTTTATGGCAGATTTGATGTAATTGTTGTGGGAGGAGGGCCTGCCGGATGGGCAGCCGCACTTGCGAGTAAAAGAAATGGAGCGAAAACGCTTATTGTCGAGCGGTTTCCATTTTTTGGCGGTACTGCAACCGCTTCACTGATGTTAAATATTGTCGGTTACCGAAATCAGGTGAAACCGGATAATTTGCAAACCAGTAAGGGCATTTCTGAAGAGTTGATCCTCCGACTGAAAGAAATCGGCGGACTTGGAATTTCTACCAGTTATGAGTCCGCAGAAAAATATCCAACAACGAAAGGCAACATGAATTACAGCTATCCGCTGGATGGCGAAAAGACAAAATACATCCTTCTCAAAATGCTTTATGATGAAGGTGTAAATATCCTCTTTCATACGATATTTGTCGATTCCATTTTGGAGGGGAATAACATTACCGGAATCATAGTTGAGAACAAATCGGGCAGACAGGCTATTTTTGGGAAAGTAATTATAGATGCCAGCGGGGATGCTGACGTGGCTCACAGGGCAGGAGTACCCTACTGGCAGACAGCAATTGGCAAAGACAAATATTTAAAAAACTGCCTGATGTATAAGGTTCGGATAGATCCTAAGAATGCTGACAACCTGAAAGGGGTTATTGCCAACAATGATAAACTTTTCTGGGGACCGGTTTCAGATTCGAATTGCATCAATGCCGACGAATTGACTAAAGCTGAAATCACGACCAGGCTGGAAGTATTTGACAATTTTAAAAAAAACCAGGATAGATCCGCTCCATATCTGGATGATGCCTACATTACCGAAACAGCTTCTATGCTGGGAATCAGGCAAACAAGGTTCATAAAAGGTCTATATCAAATAAGTAATGACGATGTGCTTGAAGGCAAGAGATTTGATGATTCAATAGCGATGTCTGCCCAGCCGATCATAAGTTATTATGGGTACAGACGTTTTCTGGAGCATACTGGATACGAGATCCCGTATCGATGTATGTTGCCCCAGAAAGTGGAAGGATTACTGGTGACAGGCAGATGTATGTCTAGCGACCAACAGGCGTATGAATCGTGGAGAGCGATGGCTCCAGTCATGTGTTTGGGCGAAGCAGCAGGCACTTCAGCCGCATTGTGCGTAAAAACGAAAAAATCGCCCAAGGAGGTTGATGTCGAAATGCTTAGGGCGCAACTCGTCAAACAGGGCGCTGAAATTGGCCAGAATAACAAAAAGTGATGGAAATAGCCAGATTGCTTTATTGAAATCAAAATAATCAATAATCATAAGGAATGTCTAAATCAAAAATAGAAAGTCAGGGATCTTTAAAAGAAAATGGTCGGCGAACATTCTTTAAGACGGCAACAGCAGGAGCTATTACAATTGCTTCTTCAAATCTGATTTCAGAAGCAGCCCAAGGTTCAATCATGAACCTGGGAGCCGCGGAAATTCCGTGGTACAAGCGCGTGATCCGCTGGGGCCAGACCAATATTACAGAAAAAGATCCGCTTACCTACGACATCCAATGGTGGCGAAATCACTGGAAAAAAACCCAGACACAAGGTGTTATTGTCAATGCAGGAGGGATAGTGGCTTATTACCCCACCAATATACCTTTTCATTACAAGGCTCAATATTTGCAGGGGCGTGACCTTTTTGGAGATCTTTGTAAGGCTGCCCATGAAGATGGATTAGTGGTATTTGCCCGAATGGATTCCAATCGTGCGCATGAAGAGTTATACAAGGCGCATCCTGATTGGTTTGCCATCGATGAAAACAGCAAACCTTACAGGGCTGCGGACCTTTATATCACCTGTGTCAATAGCCCATATCGGGCCACTATCCATAAAAATTAAACTCAACAAAGATGTCAAAGGTAGTGACCTGAATTTACTGGTGTCGGGTAAAAACATTCATTCTGTTGTCAAATATGGTTGGTGTCATTTCACAATCAATTCAATATTAAACCATGAGGTTGTGGTGGTAATCTAAGAAAAAAATTAAAATTATATACGAATGAAAACCATAGCATTAACTGGCATCAAACAAATGGAGATCATCGACGTTCCCATGCCGGAAATCAGAGATGATAAGGATGTATTGATAAAAATGAAGGTCGTTGGGGTCTGTGGATCGGACGTCCATTATTACACCAAGGGGAAAATTGGCAGTCAGGTGGTGAAATATCCTTTCCCGGTTGGGCACGAAGGTGCAGGTGAGGTGGTGGCAGTAGGACGGGCAGTTACCCATGTCAAGCCGGGCGACCGGATTGCCGTAGAGCCGGCCATGCCTTGCGGCGATTGCGATCAGTGCCGCGCAGGCCGTCCGCATACCTGCCGGAAACTCCGGTTTTTGGGTTGCCCCGATCAGGCCGACGGGTGTCTTGCAGAATACATCGTCATGCCCGAACACAGTTGCTTCCCGCTGGCCCGCAACCTCAGCTATACCCATGGAGCTATCAGCGAGCCGCTGGCCATCGGCCTCTATGCCGTGAACCAGTCCATCCCGATGAAGGGAGCTACTATCGGCATCCTCGGTTTTGGACCTATCGGGATGAGCGTACTCCTGTCGGCTAAAGCCAAAGGGGCCGGCAAAATCTACGTGACCGACCTGGTGGATGAACGGCTGAAAATTGCCAGAGAGAGCGGCGCTATCTGGACGGGCAATCCTGGTAAGGAGGATGTTGTAGCGAGAGTTAAGGGCAAAGAACCGCTTTTGCTGGATGTTATTTTTGAATGTTGCGGAAAACAGGAGGCTACAGATCAGGCCATTGCGATGCTTAAGCCTGGCGGAAAACTGATGCAGATCGGCATTCCGGAATTCGAGCGCTGGAGCTTCAGCGTTGACGAGATGCGTCACAAAGAGGTGTGTATCCAGAATGTCAGGAGGCAGAACGGTACACTGGATGAGACCCTCGAGTTGATGGCTAATGGAAGCATCGATGTCAGTGAGATGACTACCCACCGCTTCCCAATGGCCAGCACAAAGGAGGCTTTCGACTTAGTAACAGACTACCGCGATGGTGTCATGAAGGCGATGATTGATTTTGAATAATCTTTTACTTCTTCTCTAAACTTGTGTTCTTGAAGGCTGAAATATCAATCAGCCCGCTGGTGTCGTTGTCAAAACTAATCTGAATGCTATCGCCGGACATTGTTACCGGCATTTCGTTCGAGATCTGGGAAGAGCCGATAAAGATGTTGTTCATCCCACCTACCGTGAAATAGTAGAAACTGTTTCCGTTTTTGATGTCAGACTGGATGCGGTTGACGACCGTTTTTAAGACCATCTTTTTGGTAACATTTTTCGGATTGATTTTATTCCCGGCCATGTTGTAGGCATTTTTGTAGGCCATCAGCGTTTCGACCAGGGTATTGCCTACTCCAACAATGGTATAATCCTCAATGGCCACCATCGCGAACATCTTGACCAGTCCGCCATTGTCTTTCAGGGTCATCATGTAAGTGGGGATATTGTTGATATTGTATGGAATTGGCAGTGATGAGCTAAATCGTTTTTCCTGCACTTTCCCGATAGCGGAGTTTTGTGCTGCACGTTCGGTTGCGCCACTTTGTTTGTACCAGACAGCCTTCTTGGACCTTGTATCAACCAGCACAAAACCAACAGTAGCCTCATCCGCTCCCACCGAGGTAAGTCCGGTGTACCAGTAAGATTTGTTGTCTTCGCCATATACCAGCGAAAGTCCCTGGGTGATCTGCAGTTTGTTCTCGTTGGAGAAATTCCAGAAACCCTTTACAAAATTGCCCCAGTCATTGAGCTGCTCTTCCACAAATTTGTCGGGTTGAATCCGGTCGATCCAGGCAGGTGCTTGGTCCATCGAGTATTCGGTACATTTTCCGGTCTCAGTGTTAACTACTACCACACCGACTGCATTATCCCCGTAAAAACCAATGGTTTTTTTGTATTTGGTCACCACCCAGTACGGAACTCCATCGTCGTCAATCTCGAAGCTGTAGTCGGTCAATCCGGTATTATAATAACCACTCAAGTACAAATGTCTTTCCAGGAAATCGCCAAAATAAGCTTCTGCCTGGTACTTGATCAGCACCTTGTGGCCGTTTACCTCCTGTACCAGTTTTACATCCCTTTCGTTGCAGGCATTCACCATCACATAGCCATTGGTGCCCTCCTTATTTTTGTTCCATTTGAAAAATCCGGAGTGGAGGAGGGGAGCAACCCAGTAAAGATCATTTCTCACTTTTTGAATTACAAAAGTTCCAAGTCGGACCTGGCTTCCCAGTGCGGGTTGCGCGCCCAGAACTTTATCCCCGAGCAGGTTGGCGAGTGATTCATCAACCACCCTAATCTTATCAATGGAAATTGGCGCCATGTGGTTAGACAGGTTTTCGCCTATTTCAACGTTGCCAATCAGTCCGCGGTAGTCGTTCCATCTGAAAAGAGACCAGGAAGTGGCCACTGGAAGAGCTGTTGTATAAATTAGTACGGCAATCAGGATCCACTTGGGAACAGTCATTTTTGTCAGCAGCTTAAGTGCCTGCATCTCGTTGGTTATCTGCGGCACGACCTGGAGATTCATCAGGATCCAAAGCACCGTAAGCGCCGCGATCATGATTGGGAATCCTGTGAAGCCATAAGCTATAACAGGCATTTGGGTGTAAAGGACTACTAGCGTCACTACAATCAGAAGGACTACCCTGGTTACTGTTTTCATAACGGTGGATTTGTTGTTGTGGAAATATTGAACTTTAAAATTAGCAATAATATCCGAATGTGTCAGGATTTTGAAATGCGATAATTAGTTTCATGGTAGGATGGAATCGGAAATTATAGAGGGTAATATCCACTTGATCATCCACTTTTGATAATAAAAGTGCCTTCAGGGTACATCATTTTTATATAAATTTGATGAGCGTTAAAATTTGCATATCATGACAAAAGTACTTTTTCAATTGCTGGTTGCTTTTGCACTGGCAACAACACTTCAAGCCAGGGAATGGCATGTGGCAAAGTCCGGCAACGACACGAATTCCGGATCGGGTTCTTCCCCCCTGCTCACCATCCAGCGGGGGGCAGAGCTGGCTAAAGCCGGCGATATTATTACTGTTCATGAAGGTATCTACCGCGAACGCGTTAATCCGATAAGAGGAGGAAGCTCAGATCAGAAGCGGATTATTTACCAGGCTGCTCCGGGAGAAAAAGTCGAGATTAAAGGATCGGAAATTGTCAAAAGTTGGGTGAAAGTTCAGGGCGATACCTGGAAGGTGATCCTGCCGAACAGTTTCTTTGGTGTTTTCAATCCGTACATCGATCTGATCCATGGCGACTGGTTCAATGCCTTGAAACGCGAACATCATACGGGGGCTGTCTATCTCAATGGAGATTGGCTGCCCGAAGCCGCCCAGATGGAAGAAGTCTTGAAACCTGTCGGCAAAAATGCCTTATGGTTTGGAAAGGCAGATCAAGAGAATACCACGATCTGGGCTCAGTTTAAGGGTGTCGATCCCAATGAAAATCTGGTTGAGATTAATGTTCGGCAGACAGTCTTCTACCCGGCGAAACAGGGAATTAACTTCATTACCGTTCGTGGTTTTACCTTAAAACAGGCAGCTACCCCATGGGCTCCTCCCACTGCCGAACAGATCGGGTTGATAGGTACCAACTGGAGCAAAGGATGGATCATTGAAAACAATGTGATCAGCCACTCAAGGTGCTCAGGAATAGCGCTCGGGAAACATGGCGATGAATTTGACAATACTTCGGCTAATTCAGCGGAAGGTTATGTTAAAACTATTGAACGGGCATTAAAACAGGGCTGGAGCAAGAAAAATATTGGTCACCATATCGTTCGCAACAATACCATCTCCCATTGTGAACAGACAGGTATAGTAGGCAGCATGGGTGCCGTCTTTAGCACAATCACCGGGAATACGATTCACGATATCCATGTTCAAAAGCTGTTTACGGGCGCCGAAATGGCCGGAATCAAATTGCATGGCGCCATCGATGTCGTGTTAAGTGGAAATCACATTTATCATTGCTCATTGGGTCTTTGGCTGGATTGGATGGCTCAGGGAACTCATGTGACGGGAAATCTTTTCAATGATAATGAAAGGGATCTCTTTCTTGAAGTTAACCACGGCCCGTACCTGGTAGACAACAATCTCTTTCTTTCTACCGGAAAATTTGATATTCAGTCGGATGGTGGGGCATTCGCCCATAACCTTATTGCTGGAGATGTCGTAGCCAGGCCAGAAAACAGCCGTTTAACACCTTTTCATAAAGCTCATTCTACGACCCTGGGCGGACTTATCCGCGCCGAAAAAGGGGATGTGCGTTTTTACAATAACCTATTGACTGGCCCCGCAAATCTGGGTGTACTCGATAACGCGACGTTGCCTGTTTGGTTGGAAGGGAATGTCTATCTCAAGGGGGCAAAACCTTCTAAAAACGATCGCTTGCCACTGGTATTGCCGGACTATGATCCTCAGATAAAGCTGCTGGAAAGAGAGGACGGCTGGTACCTGGAAATTAAAATGGATAAAGCATGGTTGCAGCAAAACCGCAGGCTGGTAACAACAGAGCTCCTGGGTAAGGCCACTGTTCCCAACCTCCCTTTTGAGAACCGGGATGGTTCAGCAATCCACCTGAATACAGATTATTTTGGAAAGAAAAGAAACGAAAAAAATCCGTTCCCGGGGCCTTTTGAATTTTCAGGGGAGGGAAATCAACTAATAAAGGTCTTTTAAGGTATTAACCTCAAGAGCCAATCAGATTCATCTTGCTGATGTAAATATCCTGAAATTCAGGGAAGGCCTCGAGATTTACATGCTGCGTCTTACCTAAAATTTCCGAAGCAATACCTTGATTGTCAAATAGGAACATCTTGGCTCCGATGAGCGCAGTGTTCCCCATTTTATGAATCTTCTCTTCGGTCGACTCGATCATGCCAGTCGCCAACAGATGCTCCAAATGAATGTAATTTCCAAAGCCGCCGGCAATATAAATCTCAGATATGTCTGCCGGATTGATGCCCAGCTGTTTTGTTAAAATTTCGATACCTGCGGCAATCGCGGATTTTGCAAGCAGGAATTCATACAAATCTTTCTGCGTCAGCCAGATTTCACCCTCCACCTGAATACGATCCTCTCCTGAGACAATTTCTCCAAACATACCAATCAACTCCAGTTTCAGCAGAATCGCCACCGCATCGATCAGCGCGCTGCCACAAATACCTTTCGGCTGCGTGTTGCCGATAGTTGTGGCCACGATCTTCGAATCCTCCAGTCTGAGTGAGGAAATCGCTCCGGTAACCGCCCGCATGCCCATCGATAGATTGGCACCCTCGAAGGCAGGTCCAGCTGCAGTGGAGGCGCAGATGATACGATCCTTGTTGCCTATTGCAATCTCTCCATTGGTGCCTAAATCTATAAGGGCCGTAAAATGATCTTTCTTGTACAATCCAGTAGCTGCAATGCCTGCCAGGATATCGCTTCCCACAAAACTACCTATAGATGGGAAAAATTCTATTTTTCCGGCAACCCGGAAAGTCCATTCCAGTTCCTCCGCCGAGAAAGTTTGGGATCCCAGATTTTCGACCTGAAAAGGATAACAGGAGAGGGGTTTCAGGTCCAGATCGGAGAAGATTCTTTGCATGACCGTGTTACCTACCAGGATGACCTTGTCCGGAACCAGGTTGCGACTCTTCAGCATCATCCCGATCATGTTCCCGATGGCAGTCCTTATAATAGTCGTCATTTCGGCGGAATGTCCGTCCAGACCTGCCTGAATTCTGGAAATCAGGTCCGCGCCGAACCGCACCTGAGGGTTAACGATCGTCTCGACTGCCAGTATTTGTGCAGTCTTCAGATCTACCAGTTGGGTGACTATCGTAGTGGTTCCCAGGTCGACAGCCACGCCGGTTCCCTCCTGCGGGACAAACTCGAAGTCAGTTTCGTCGGCTAATATCAGGTGGTCAAACTGTTCGATATGAAGGGTGATCGGTCCGGTGCAATTGCTCATACAGGCAAGCCGTCGATCAGATGCAAGGCCGAAATGTTCCAGCTTCTGCCTGTGCAGATCAGAAACATTTATCTCCCCTTCGAGTAATTGGACCTGACATTTACCACAGGTCCCTTTTCCACTACATGGGAATTCCACGCCGTATTCGTGCAGCAGATCTATGAGCGGAGTCTGGTCGTTGACTGTCAGTTCTTTCCCCAGCGGATGCAGTCGGATGGTATGCTTCATGCTCTAAATATACCCTTTTACCTTAACTTCGCTCCAACGGATTTGCAATCCGTTGGTAAAATGATTGCCAGCAGATTACAAATCTGCTGGAGCGTACTGCTGGAGCGTACTGCTGGAGCGTACATTTTTCATTTTTTAAAGCCCGTATTCTGCAAGAATAAATTTCCCCGCATCCAGCACCGGCAACATCATTGCCACAAAATCGCTTTCGCTATCCGGGATGCTGTTTAAATCATCGCGAAACATAGGCAGATAGCCGGTTTCCAGATCGGAAAGCTGAAGCTGACCGGATTGAAAAGCCTCCTCGATGATATCGAGGGCTGTCAGGGCGCCGTTTCGTGCATTGGCCACATAAGAGTCTCCCCTGACCAGCTCTTTCGAGATGCGGATGACGTTTTCGGGGGCGAGCACCAAAGCCTGAGGATCGGTATAAATATCGGAATTGACCATTAGCTGTTGAAACATGTGGCAATGCGTTTTTCCCAGGCGGAGGGCCTCGTTCATCAGTCGTGCATCATATTCGAGCTGTTCGAAATAGGCGGTTGGAGCCATTCCGGAAAGCAGTTTGATGTTTTGAACTGATTCGTTGCTCCAGAGGTCAGCGCAGGCTGAAGCGATGTTTCCGATCGGGCTCAGATGGGCGCAGGCCGCTGTCTTTCCTTCCATGGAAATGGGGATACCGGTAATGGCTTTCAGGAACGGTCCTTCGTAACCGCAATCCTTGTCCGGTCCGACGGCACCCTCTTCCATCGCGACGATGGAACGGACGACCGAGATGACACGTACCAATGCGGCAAATACTTTTGGGATATACTTCTTCTCTGCCAGCACCATGGCTGTGTTGGCGAATCCGCAAGCCGAATCACCTGCAGCGATCTTGCCGTGTTGGTTGGCCAGCGTGACAATCTTGTGCCACAAGAACCGCATATCCCTGACGCCCAGAACAGAGAGGGCAAACATAACGCCCTTCAGATCACACATCATCAGTGCCTCGTCCGAAACTTCCTTGCCCCCCGTACTCTCGATCGAGAGCAGATCCCCGCCGGCAATCATGCCCCGTTCAAACAGTTCCATCATCGGCTCCAGCCAGGCGGATGTGCGCTGTTTGGCTGGTCTTTCAAATTCGCGCAGGTCGTTTGGCGTTAGCCGGATCTCTGAGACCAAGCCAAATTTTTGATAGTATTTTTCGCAAATTTCATTCATGATTTTCACGATCTCCACCCCGATATCCGGTGTCTTGGTCATCTCCAGCAGGGTTTCGAATTCGAGTACCACACCTTTCGAGTTCAGGTGGACGGCGCGTTCGAGTGCTCCTTCGGCGATTTCACGGTAGTGGGCATAGACCTCGTTTAAGGTATTGCTGTTGATGCTCATCATCGGAAGGGTGAAATTCAACTCGGCGTAAACTTGTCCACCGCCGATGACCAGTCCGCGGGGTGTTTTTACCGGGTTTGGGGCCAGACCGAACGTCAGATCTTGTGCATTGTTTATGACCAGATTTTTATACTCCATGTTTTATTATTTTGATTAACAGCAAATTAACATCACTCTTCTTATTCCGTGACAGGACACTCCATTTCCAATACCCGCAAAAAGGGTTTATGTTCTTCAGTAAAATGGCTAAAAGAATCTGCTGATTAAGAAGCCAGCTTGTTGAGGTATTCGACGGCTTTCTGCGGATCCGGTGCATAGAAATCAGCTCCGATGCTGCGGCAGAAATCCGCATTGAGGGGAGCGCCACCGATCAGAATCTTCGTCTCGGGTACCTGTCCCCTGATACCGGCAACGATATCACCCATGTTCACCATCGTAGTGGTAAGCAAGGCTGAAAGTCCGACGACAGCACCCGGATTATTCTTCAACGCTTCGAGGAAACGTTCAGAACCGACGTCCACACCAAGGTCGACAATCGTCCAACCACCACCTTCTACCATCATGGCTACCAGGTTTTTGCCAATATCGTGAAGGTCACCCTTAACGGTACCGATGATGAATGTCCCTTTGGATTTCATCTGGCCGGATGCGAAGAATGGTTTCAGCTGAACCATGGAAGCGCCCATTGCCTTGGCCGACATCAGCATCTGCGGAACAAAAATTTTATTTTCCGAGAACTTCTTGCCAACGTTTCCCATGGCAGGAATGAGTGCATCCTCCAGAATCCGCTGCGGATGGATACCCGATTCGATCGCCTTTTGCGTCAGCTCATGTGCTCCATCCATCCCTCTCAGTTGAGGAGGATAAGGTGATTTCAGATCAATTTTTCCAAATTCGACGGCTTCGAGTAGTTTTTCGATAATCTCGCTCATACTATTATTGTTTAGTCGTTTGATATAAAGATAATAGCAAATATAAGATTTCTTTCAAACTTTATTCTACTTCAATATTTACTAATTTTGATGCGATATTCACATATTTCATCTATTGTGTGCAATAATTACCACTATGTCGGCCAAATATGAACAAATAGTCTTACGGGAAGATGAATCTTTTTTCATCGGGATTTTCCAGGATAACCTGGAGAAGAGTACCTGGCACTATCACAACAATTACGAAATTAGCTTTATCACCGAGGGAACCGGCAAGCGGATTGTGGCCGATTCGATCGAGGAATTTCAGCCAGGCGACCTGGTCTTCATTGGAAGCAACCTGCCGCATGTGTGGATTGCTGAAAAAGAGCATAGTCTTTTGTCGGAGAGGACCCTTGAAATGGTTTTTCTACAGTTTTCGGCTAATATTTTCTTTCCCCATATGCTGGCGCTTCCTGAATTCAAGAATGTACGGAGGGCGCTTGAGTTTTCGGAAAGGGGGATTCAGATCGTCGGTCAGACCCTGAATGAAGTAAGCGAAATTATGCTGCAGCTCCCGTACCTGAAGGGTTTCGACCGCATGAATAATTTCTTTCGGCTAATGGATATCATCGGGAAGAGCGGTTCAAACATCAGCCTGGCAAGCGAGGAGTACATGAGAAAGCGGTTCACCACGGGGAACAGACGCATCGCAATGCTGCATGATTACCTAATGAACCACTACCGTGAAGAGATCGATTTAAAGAAGTTGGCGGATCTGGTCAGCATGGCGGAGGGATCCCTATGCCGGTTTTTCAGAATGAATATGGGTACCTCCATTTTCGAATATCTGAACGGGATTAAGGTTGATTTTGCCTGTAAATTGCTGATGGATCCGGACATGGCCATCATGGATGTCTGCTACGACAGTGGGTTCAACAACCTGAGCCATTTTAACAAGCAATTCAGAAAAAATACCGGCGTAACCCCAACGGAATATCGGAAACGGTTTAAAGGGTTGTTGTAGATCAACCTGTTTAGAAAATCATCGTAAAAGGAAATATTTTTCATAATATAATTATTCTTACTTTTGTTTGAATGCAAATAATTCATGGAATATCAGAAAAGGATTTAATTGTCCGTCTCAAGCGTGGTGATCAGACCGCTTTTGAGCTGTTGTTCCATTATTACTATCCGGGATTGGTTGTGTATTCTTCTCAATTTATTGCAGATCAGGATGAAGCTGAAGAGATTGTACAAGAATTTTTTGTGCGTTTCTGGCAGAAACACCAGCAGCTGAATGTCTGTGACTCCCTGAAAAATTATTTTTTTTCGTCCATAAGAAACAGTAGCCTGAATTTTTTAAAACACAAGAAAATTGAGGAGAAATATCTGAAGGAGTTGGTTGACCTATCCCGTCATCATCTGGTTTACGAACCCGATTTGTACATTATCTCTGAACTTCAGGAGAAAATTAAAAATGGGATTGATCGTCTCCCGGAACAATGCCGTAAGATTTTTATCATGAACAGAATTCAGGGTATGAAGAATGAAGAGATTGCTGCAGAGCTTGCAATTTCCAAGCGTACTGTCGAAACTCAGATTAGTAAAGCCTTAAAAGTTCTCCGGATTGAATTGAAGGATTATGTTGCGTTGCTTTTGTTGCTTGGTATCTGACATAGGAAGAAAACCGGATTTCTTTAATCAATAATCTTATTTAATGTAACTTAACTTTCAGAATTCTTGCTGATACTATTTGTTTTTTGATTTTTTTTGATTTTGCGTACGTGTGTTATCTTACTTAATTGTATTTAATGCAGATTAAGGAAAATAACTCCCTCACAGAATAATGACAGACCAAAGCACTCATCAACGACTCCGGGATCTTCTCTCAGTGAGGAAAAATCAGGATTTTGAAGCACAAATAGCAGAAGCGGGTATGATTGTTTCAGAAATTGAAACCATTGATAGCCGGAAAGCATTTGAACAGGTAGAAAGACGAATTCAAAAACAAAATACATCCATCCGGTTCCTGAATGCACTCACCCGTATTGCAGCTATTCTTTTTATTCCGTTACTGGTTGCCTCTGTCTGGCTTTTTTACCGTCAACCAAAGGAAACAATTGCTCCTTTACAATTTGCCATGCAGGAGATCACCAGTCCTCCGGGCGTCCGTTCACAGGTTGTATTACCTGATGGGTCCAACGTTTGGTTAAATGCAGAGAGTACGATAAAATTTAAAGTTCCCTTTGACAAATCAACACGTGATGTTTCGTTGTGCGGTGAAGCGTATTTTGAGGTGAAGAAGAACCAGGATGTACCTTTTGTTGTTAAATCGGGTAAAGTTCAGGTAAAGGTTCTGGGTACCAAATTTAATTACAAGGCTTTTGCAAAGGAGAACAATATTGAGGTTGTTCTTGCTGAGGGTAAAGTAAGTCTTAACACAGAAGGATGTGCGAAGGGGAATGAAAAGATAATGAACCCTGGTGACAGGGCTGTTTTTGACAAAACTGCCAATCAGACAAAAATCACCAACGGAAAAATTGACAAATACATAGCCTGGCACAACGGAAAAATGATTTTTGATGAAACGCCGATGCCTGAAGTGGCTACTCAGCTTGAACGCTGGTATGGCATTGAAGTCATTATTGAAGATCCGAGAATTAACAAGTATAGGATTACTACGACCTTTGAGAATGAATCATTGCATCAGGTACTGGAATTGCTCAGGCTATCCTCGCCGATCGGCATTAAATATATCGCTGCAACTGTAGATAAAACCAATAAAACGCTAACAAACCCCAAAATAATATTCACGAAAAAAAACTAATATGCCTATGATAAAATAGCTATCCAAACAAATAAAAGAAAGGAAGTGCTCCAACACCTCCTTCCCAATTACCCAATTAAGGGCAGATTAATTCTTGTTACAAATTAAATCATTCAAATTTATGAAAAAAATTGTGAATCATTTGTGTTCATTTTATTCAGAGCACAAAAAAATGTTCTTGGTTATGAGAAATTCCCTGTTTATTATTCTGATCAGTGCGATACAATCGCTTGCAGTAACCGGGTATGCTCAAAATACACGACTCACGCTGAATATGAAAAATTCGTCTGTGAAAGTGATACTTCAACAGATAGAACAACAAAGTGAATTTTATTTTTTATACAACAGTGAGCTAATTGATGTTCAGCGAAAAATTGATATATCTGTTAACAATGAAAGAATTGATGAGATACTGAACAAAGTTTTCAGCGACGGCAATGTAGATATATTGGTTCGCGACCGGCACATCGTTCTTACTGCCGCAGGGGAATCTGCATCGCAACAAAGCCGTAAGATTTCCGGAAAAGTAACTGACTCATCCGGTGCAACTCTCCCGGGTGTATCTGTTGTTGTCAAAGGATCCACTATCGGGATTATCACCGATATGGATGGGGTCTATTCACTTTCCAATATCCCTGAAAATGCAATTTTGCAATTCTCGTTTATCGGGATGCAACCGCAGGAAATCACTATTGGGACATTAACCCAGATTAACGTAACTATGGCTGAGTCGGCAGTTGGCCTGGAAGAGGTTGTTGTTGTTGGTTATGGTACGCAAAAAATACGAAACGTAACGGGTGCTATGAGCCAACTTAATACAAAGGAATTGGTGGATATACCTGTTTCAAATATCGGCCAGAAAATGCAAGGCAAGTTTGCCGGTGTACAAATTCTCCAAACATCGGGTGAACCTAACGGAGGACTATCATACCGCATACGAGGACAAGCTTCAATAAATGCCGGGAACTACCCCTTGGTTGTAATTGACGGATTCCCTACTATGAGCGGGATGGAGACATTAAGCCCTGATGAAATTGAATCTATTTCTATTTTAAAAGATGCATCAGCAGCATCCCTATATGGTTCCCGCGCCGCTAACGGAGTTGTTCTTATCACCACTAAATCCGGAAAATCCGGAGTAACAAATATTGAACTCAGCTCCTACTATGGCATTGAAAAGGTATCGGACCGGGGTAAACCGGATGTAATGAATGCCCAGGAATTTGCCCAGTTTAAAAAAGAATATTACGAAGATAAGGCCATCTACGAAGGCTATACAGGTGGGGTACCGGCACAGTATCAACATCCCGAGCAAGTGAAAGAAGGAACCAATTGGACTGATGTTTTGTTAAGAAATGCGGCAACGCAGAATTACAATTTGTCAATTTCAACTGGAGCAACCAGACTAAAATCGTCAGTCAACGTTAATTACAACAAACAAGAAGGCGTAGTGTTGAACACTTATGCCGAAAGATTCACCGCAAGAGCTAATAATTTGTTTGAAGCATCTGATAAGCTAACTTTCGGATTGAACCTGGCAGGATCTTATCGCAAGAGCCAGATTGCACCTAGTATAGGTAGTGGACGAAATATAATCGCCTCATCGTATTTAATGGATCCTGCGCTAAAGTATAAAAATGAGGACGGCACTTATCCGATTTCTTTTACTGCACCAGGAATGTTTGAAAACCCAAACTACTATTTGGTGCTGATGCGAAGAGAGGACCCTTCCATTCAAACAAGTATGGTAACTAATGCTTTTGCAGAAATGAAAATTATTAAAGGATTGAAATACAAATTGAGTGCAAATGTCGATTTAGGCAACGGAGTAACTCAATCATGGGTACCATCAACAGTTCAGGGAGCAATGTTTTCG
>Ga0209539_1000261_pt1 | contig 32445 bp, 5 predicted proteins | sample BarGraNGADG00312_2_FD_184499 | JGI IMG/M metagenome (GOLD analysis project Ga0209539, IMG submission 184499) | Arctic peat soil microbial communities from Barrow, Alaska - Barrow Graham LP Ref core NGADG0011-312 (SPAdes) (version 2) | ecosystem: Environmental > Terrestrial > Soil > Wetlands >...
CTGTGGCTGTCGTCCCGTCCCCCTTCATGTAGGTGAGGGTGACGTCTGCCGGTGTGGTTCCCGGGTTCTGTATGCAGAAGTAGGGGTCGAAACCGGGGCGGCAGGTTCCTTCCGCGAAGTAGAAGGTGGACTGCGGTGAGGTAGCTCCTACCACGTCGTGACCGCCGTTCCAGTTGTAGTTGTGGCCCCCCGAGTAGTTGAAGTACATGGGGCGCTCGGCGATTATCTGCTGGTTGTTTGTGCAGGATACCACCGTCGAGAAGTCGTGGGCGGGATCGTCTCCGGTTCCCAGCTTGTTCCTCGGAACCACCGTCGAGCGGGAGTTGGCCGGGATCGTCACCTGGTCTGTGGCTGTCGTCCCGTCCCCCTTCATGTAGGTGAGGGTGACGTCTGCCGGTGTGGTTCCCGGGTTCTGTATGCAGAAGTAGGGGTCGAAACCGGGGCGGCAGGTTCCTTCCGCGAAGTAGAAGGTCGTAGACGAAGCAATGTGATATCTTCCTATTTTCCCGATTTCCTCGGCAAACCATATGTCACCGTCGGGTCCGCTCGTAATGCCCGCAGGCTGACAGGCTAATGTGGGTACTGCGTACTCTGTAACTGTTCCCGAAATCGTGATCTTACCAATCTTGTGGCCGATGGTCTCTGAAAACCAGAGGTTGCCATCCGGCCCAGCAGTGATGGCGGTAATACCGGCACTAATAGTCGGCACGGAGTAATTTGTCACCAATCCCGAGGGTGTGATCTTGCCAACACTACCACTCTCTGCAAACCAAATGTTGCCGTCAGGGCCGGTGGTTATGCCTTGAGGCATCCCAGTACCTCCGCTGTACTCCGTAATCGATCCCGAGGTCGTGATCTTGCCGATTCTATGACTTGTGATTTCAGTAAACCAGAGATTGCCATCCGGTCCGACGGTGATCTCAGCAGGGTTGCCCGTGGTGGGAAGAGAAGGAAGAGGATATTCCGTAATCGATCCAGTCGTAGTAATCTTGCCTATCCTATTCCCACCATGATCCGCGTACCACAGGTTGCCGTCAGGGCCGGCGGTTACGCCCCAGGCATGGCTGTTTGTCTGCGGTAGGGAATATTCGGTCACAAACCCGGTAGTCGTGATCTTTCCTATTTTCTGGTCCTCTGTAAACCACAGATTGCCATCAGAACCAACAGCGATGGAGTGAGGGTTGCTATGCGGTGTAGGTATTGGGTACTCGGTAATCGAACCTGTAGTCGAAATCTTCCCGATGGTCTCCCCTGCCGTATACCACAGGTTGCCATCAGGGCCGGTAATTATCCTGAACGGGTGGTGTCCCGAGGATATCGAGTACTCAGTGAAAAACCCTGATGTGTTCGCCGTACTTGGCGTGGCCAGCAACAGGAGTAAGTTGAATGATATCGAAATGATTATCATTAGTATCGTGCTGGACGTGAGTCTTGGTCTTTTCAAAACACACTCCCCATTCTAAGACCCTGCATTATGATAATACCTTAATCAAATTAACTTGAAGGAGTTTATTACCTCGTTGTATGTCTTGTTAGACGATGCGTCGTCCTTATCCATGTACATAAATATCGAATAGACATATGGATATTTGTAGACTTCAATAGTGCCGGTGTACTTGTTGATATCCCCCGACCCTTTCCAGTACCGAATTGCTGGAAGGCCTCCGAGAGTGATGCTCTCGCACTTGGTAATCGTACGATCTCGGCCTTCTTTAGCTTCCTTTGCATATTCCGCGAGAAGCGCCTTGTAACAGTCTTGAGCGTTGGTGAAGGAACTTACACTCGTCGTGGTGTGATAGATTTTATCGAAAACAGCTATATTAATATCTCCCCGCCGTAAAATATCTTTGCTGTTTTGCGATAGTTTATAACCTGCCAGAGCACCGCCTATAGCTGCCCCCTCTAGATTCTTCAGCTCTTCAGACACTTTCCAGCCCCCCGGCACCTTGACCTCAAAGTGGTACTCGCTGGATCTCAGCGTCTCTCCGGTGACTTCGTTGTAATGCATGACAAGGGGTATGGCAAAGGAGACAACGAGGCACAGCGAGATGAGAGGCGCTATGCTGACGTACGGTTTCTCGAGGTGGAAGAACCTTATGTTCTTGCGTCGGTTGACGAACGAGCCGAGATGGCCGAGCGCGATGCTTGCGACTATAACGAAAGCCGCTACTGCGTACAGGACGCTTGCCTCTTTGGGTTTGACCCACAGGTAACCCCCTGCTCCCGAGTAGCTGACAATGGGCAGGACGACGAAAAGCACCACCACCGCGTAGGAGAGTCCCATGAGCCAACCGCCCCGCTCGAACGGCAGCCCCGCGAAGAAAGAAAGGGATAGGCCCACGAGCCCGGCGACGATGTAACCGGCGATGATGCCTCCGGTGGCTCCCGTCGTGAAGAACATCGCGAAAAGGAGGCCCATGACGATTCCGGCCACCACTCCGCCCGCCAGGAGGACCACTAGGAACCAACCGAAGACGGCTACGGTGCCTCGGGCCGGGCTCAATAGCTTCCTGGTGCGGAACTGTGTGACTCCAGTTGAGGTAGTTGCCGTAATGCCTCGTTTCATTTGTTACTCTACTACCAGTCCAAGGAAATCTTAAGCCGCGAGGAGCGCCTTGCTTATCAGCAGCCTGAGCCAAAGAACAAGCTCCAATTCGAGACCGGCCACTACCATGTTAGTTGCCTCTTGGGCCAGCCCGAGCACGGCATTCATCTCGGTAAATAACTGTTCTAGGCTTGAGCTTACAAGTTCCTGCATGCCATTCATGTCAAAACTGGCGGTGACAGTCCGCATACTCGCGAACGGTCCCTCTGTCAGAAGTTGCGCAGCGGATAGGACGACATTGCTTCTCGCTTCAGGCGTCGCATTTTTATCATCTTTAGTGCTGGCTGGCTGAGCGCTACCAAAGCTTCCCGACTGACCCATCGCATTCTGATCGTACCCATATGCTATCTTAGTCGACTTCAACGGAGATCCTGTTCCGGTCTTCTGGATCTCCTGCTCTTCCGCTTTTTTCCAGTCCTTGGAATGGGTCGAGCCCGAATACTCTAGGAATATGGGGTTGGTGTAGACTTTTGTTCCCGTGATCGTTGTTCCCTCGAGCCGGATATAAGGTGAATCCCAAGCCTCAAGCTCTTCCGCCGAAATAGAATAAACTAAATGAGACTGTCCCGATGTAACGATATCATCAAAGTAGATGGTCTGAATCGAATCCCCATTCAGGCCCATCCTGTAGGACCAATATGGTGGCTCCGCCTGCTTCAAGACCGCGTGTCGTGTAGTGAGGAATGATCCGCCTGTTACTAACTTGAGCTCTGTCAGGGGTGCGGTGCAGTTGATATCAAGAAGAATCTCGTTAGCTCTGCCTTTATAGGAGATTCTAGCAAAGGTATTGGCACTATCATAACCATAGGTCTCGTTGCCCACCATTGCTTTGAATACCAGTTGATCCAAGCCGCTCGAGAACGAGCTTCGACCTTCCCTCAGCGCTTTGTAAATATTGTATTCTGTGAGACCGTCAGGACAGTAGAGGAAAGTCCTTTGCTGGCCAACTCGCCCGATGTTTCTGCCAACCAGGTCGGACACTGTCCAGTTGGCGTCGCTGTTTGCGCTTCCAAAGAGCATCTGGCCCTCGGATAGCAGCCAGTCCCAATAAATCTCCGAAGAAGCTGTTATCTTTTCATTCTCGTTGATAATCTCCATCCCTGCTACGCGGCTGTTTGACAAGATGTTTTCGAGGATATATGTCCAGTCCTCCCAAGAGTTACCGTTTCCATCGGCAGGTCCCGGATGGGCTATATATCCGATGAAGAACGGAGTGTTCTGATCACCGGCTCTAGGATCGATCCCGAGCTGGGGAAAGTACATATTCATGTAAGACAACAGGTCAGCGCGGTGCAGATACTGCCCCAGAACATCCTGAATGAACGCGTCCTCGTCCACCTGCGTGAATGAAAGGGCATTGTAGTCGAGTATTCCATAGTCCAAATAGTGCCCGTTTATAAAGGCAGTGCCGCTTTCAAGGCCCCCAAGAACAAGGAAGTCCTCCGAACTGAGGTTCTTGCAGTCAAGAAGGTGCTGTATCCACGCGAGTTTGCCGACAGTTGCGTTGAAGCTGCCTAAAAACCTTCCCATCTTTATCATATCCGCAATGAGCCAAGGTTCATAACCTGGTATCAAACTCAGAAGGTAATCGCGCAGCCATTTTTCCCATTGAATCGGTGGATCGACTGCAAGCGACATTCCAAGCATAGGCCCATGCTCAGTCATGATTATCCAGTCTAGTCCCACCATTGCTGCACCGAGCGCTTGATCATTTGTCGTGTTAGGATCTGGAAAGTCGATCTCAACACCGCAGATCTTGCGTGGGCTCTGCCCGCAGTTTTCCTTCCGCCCTCCGTATTTGTAGGCTGGTTCTAGCCATGAGTAGTAGAGGCCATCCCCGAATTCATTATCGACCGGCCTCGCTGAATGCACATGCCCGTCTCCGGCGTACCAACCGAGGAAAGGTTTGTAGGTCATTCTGTCGTCAATGATCTCGGTCATGAAGACGCTGAACTTGCCATGGCTCCATGCAGTCCACGCTACAACAAGATCTTTATACCAAGGCAGGCCTGCCAACGAGGGAGCGTGGCCTTTTGTCGTTTGTTGGTGATCTACCCTCCTATCAATTACAACGTCGCCGTTGCCGTCGGTGACCGTATCGCCCTTGTAGTCGTACAAAGACCAGTGGATACCATCTGCTGGCACTGAGTACGCAACGGCGAAATACGCATTACGGTAGCAGCACACGGTAGGAAGCCAAGCGTTTGGGAAATAATTTTGGGCGTTGCCTGCTAGATCGAAGCCAGAACCGCCGGAGTACGGAATCGCTTGGACGGAAACGCCACCCGAGTAAGACCATGCTAGCATGAAGCATCCGCGATAATCTTCGAAGGCACTCGCAGCGACTGCGGGCGTACTACCGCTGGCGAAAAGAATTGGAGGTACGCGCATTTTGTAGCCGTCGTAGGTGTCAGCAAGACAGGCAAGCCAAATGCAACCATTGCCGTCCCACGCAACGAGAGCATATCTTGACGCTGATACTGCAAGCGATATCGCTTCGCAGGTGTAGATACTTGCACCGAAGGGCTCAATTAACGGCACCCTGTCCCAAGTTCTCTCGTCACCTCCGGTCGGGAGGTTCTTTGAATCATAAGTTGGTTTGTAGTTGTAGAGATATATCTTTCTCACATCGTTCGCATCGGGCATCTGGAACGCTATGAGGTACTGATGATTGTTAGGGTCAAAGGCGACTGCGGGATTCGTGGGCACACAGTGGGGCGGCGCTTTTATCTTCGACGTTGCAGTCTTGCCGTCGGCCGGGTAGCACCAGAAAAGGATTATGTCGTTCTCGTCACCCTCGCCACCATAGAATGCGATAAGGAAGTCTCCAGCGTCGCTTGCCGCGACGGCGGGCGAGAACGTGACACCATACTTTCCGAGTCCGTCATCCACCTGGAAGACATAGCTGTTTAGCTCGAAGTCACCGAGCTGGATTAGTGCGCACATTACATGAATCGTATCGATTGGTGGTCGACCCTCAAGAGCCGTTTTTATCTCGACAGGTTCCTGGGCTTCCCTGTCAATAATGGTTCCCGTGTAAAAGTCGATTATCGGGCTGTACGGGTTCTTCTTCTGAGTTTTTGTCCCTGGCACAAGTTCTTGCCAGGTCACTGCCACCCAGGCGCATGGCAAGCTCACAACTTCAGGGAGGCCGGCATAGCAACCACCAGCAGCATGGTCCACTTTGAAGTCCTTATCGAGCTTGAGCAGGTATTTATCTTCGTAGTCGTCCAGTAGAAATACACTTTCACCTTGCTTCCAGCAATTGAGCTCGTCAATGACTTTGTTGCCCTTCTCGCGAGTGGCAATCTCTATTTGGTAGCCCTTCCATTTGTCATCGAGAACTATCAATATATAGCCGCTCTTGTTCTCATCTACAGGGATAGTGAGCTCAAGGGTGGGATCAGCAAAAGTAGGCTTCTTGGTAATAGTAGGTGCTGGCATCATCACCGATATTGTATTTCCGTTCGTCCACGAGTAGATGTAGCTCGGGAGTGCTCCTGGTATCTCCGACACGAGCGAGGCGTCCTCGTCCTGCCTTGGCGGGTCGAGGCGTACTTGGTCTTTGAAGATAAAACTGGTGTCAAATACAATCGAGCCAATAGGCAGATACAGACCGAGGTTGGATTGATAAGAGAGGTGAGCTTCAGCGGAGGAAATGTCACCGTCAAAGGAGCTTGCAATGTGCAGGTAACCTCTGAAGGCCGAGTCGTCTGCGAGCGCGCCAAGGTCAGCGGATAAGGACCCCTGCGTAAGCGCGATGTTTCCTGAGTAGAGCAGGTAGCTTGCCGGTATTTTCCAGTCGGAAAGCATTAGCGGTAAATAAAGATAGTCAAGTCTGAGGTTGTCGATGGTCGAGCCGGTATTCGTGAGCTCGAAGCCGGCCCTGTAATTGCTTCCTATCCTTACCTCATAGGGGATGAAGTATGTCGCCTGGAGTGAGGGCGGCCCTCTGACCTCGAGTCCGGAGGTGTAGAGGAGGCTCCTCCGCGAGTCTCCTTCGGAGAAGAAGGCTATTGCCTCGAGCGTGAAGTCGCCTGCGATGTTGCCTCTCGGAACGACGATGAAGCTTGCCGTGGCACTTCCGTTCGGGTCGATCGCGCCGGGCATGGTTCCAATGCGAATAATATCGAAGTTGGTTGAGACGTCTGAGCCGCTCGAGTTTACAATTCTCAAGTACATCGAGAGCGCCGATAGCCCTGAGAGGCCTCCAGAGAGGCTGAGATTGACCAGAATGGGCTCGTTCACGTAACAGGTCGTGGGAAGCGCACCGGTTGCGGAGGAAAGCGTGAGTGTCGGAATGTCGACAGGAACCGGAGCCGTTTCGGGATCGAGCTCGAGCGCCAGGTGTGTGCCTGTCTGAAGGTTGCCGCTTTCTACTGTGCCTAGGGCGCTCCTGAAACCTTGGGCTTGGGCTATGTAGAGATAGTTGCCTGGCATCATGTCGTTGAATAGAACGTTGCCCTCGGCGTCTGTTAGCCCGTTGTAGGTCATGCCGCTTGCTAGCTCGAGGAGCGTTAGTCCCGCACCGGCAAGAGCCGTGCTTCCCTGTCCAGTGACACTGAAGGCCAGGCAAGCAATCGGTAGGTTCGAGAGCTCGACGGTGAAATGCAGGGGCACTGATAGCGTCTGCAGTGTGTCGGTGGTTCCATAGGTGGCATCTATCTGAATATCCCCTCTGAAAGCATGGGCGAGTGTCATATCAAGGGGTGGCGACAGGTAGAAGTTAACTGTTATCTGCTCTCCTGGGGCAAGCTCCATCTTCTCCGGTACCGCCACGCTCATCCACGGCAGAAGAGCTAGGCCCTTGATGGCTGAGAGCTTCATCGTTACCCCACCGGTATTCCTGATTGTCACCGGGATTGCCCTGAACTCGCCGGGGCGAATGCCTACTAGAATGCTACCGGGAAGGCACGTAATCACCGGCACATCAGGTGGTTCGTCGGGGTCGGCCGGATCATCGCCAGGCGGGTTGCCGCCCGGATCACCTGGGTTATAGATGCCCGTAATCAATAGGGAAGCCTCGGCGTAATTATTGTTCTCGTTCGTTTCAGGCACCTGCAAGAGCGAATCGGCCGATGCCCTCACTACGTAGGTACCATCGCTTGCGGCTGCCGCGAAAGGCACCTCGATAGTGCGAGACTCGCCGACGGCCAGCGAACCCGAGACAGGTACCAGCGTCACCCTCATTCCGTCGAGGGTGATCAGAATGTCGAAGGACGAGGTAAGTGCCGCGTCCCCGATGTTCACTATCCTGACCGTGGCGATAACCGTGTCGCCGGCGTTGGTGCTTGTGGGAGCGAGAACTATGTCCGTGACTGATATGTCGGGGTAGGCAAAGCTGATCGGCCCAAACGAGCCTGAGCGGGAGTTGTTGGACACATCCGGCTCGTTCAAGACTCCTGTCTCGTCCGCGACCACCCGGACCGAGTGGCTGCCGGTCATCCCCGGTATGGTCAGCGTGGCAATGGAGCTCGCGCCCGACGCTATCGACTCCACGACGCTGGTCCCGGCGAATGCCCCGTCCACGAAGAAGGAAAGCGTAAATGCGGTAACCGCATCGCCAGCACCATTGTTTGTTACAAGAGCAGAGAGTGTTATCGGACTCCCCCAGGCGAGCGTGCCGGTCGGCGGATTCACCATAATCGCGCCGATCGAGATATCGGGAAGAAGCACGGTCAGGGACGGCATGGCAAGAGTTGCCATGTTGTTGTCCTCGTTCGTCTCTGCGATACGGTTTATCTCGTTATCTACGATCGCGGTGATGGTATGAGCTCCAGCCATGGCTTCAGTCGCGACGAGGTCGAATGTCGCTTGCTTGTTTTCACCTGCGAGGAGGCCTTCTATCCTTCTGGATGCAACAGCATTCCCGTCCACGTAGAAGACGATGAAGAAGAAGGATTCCGCGTCGGCTGACAGGTTCGTGACCGTAGCGCTGATGTTGATTTTCTCGCCATAGGAGAGCGTCGTGCGACCGCCGGGCAGCACATAGGAGAGAGAACTGATAGTCAGATCGGGCATCGAGCCGGTTATGATGAATGAAGCCGAGTTGTTTGCCTCGTCGGCCTCGTCCACGAGATGGTTCTCGTCTGCGACCGCTGTGAGGACGTGGCCGAGCGTCTCTACACGCGTGGTGAACGTCTCCAGCGTGTACTCTTCTCCTTCGGCAAGGCTCTCCGGGCAGGAGAGTGTGCCAACCAGCCTCGGCCCTCTGATCACTTTTCCGAAAATGTCAGTATATTCGCCATCGAGGTATAGATTGACCAAGAACGAGCGTCCAGTCTCCGAAGTCCCGATGTTCTTCACCTTGATCGTGAAGGCAACGTCTTTAGCAGCCCACGGCTCGGTGAATGTACCCGGGACTGACGTTATGGACGAGATGACTATGTCAGGTCTGGTCTCTGCTACCGTCACCTGCACGGTGCGGTGGGTCCGGCAACGGTTGGCATCCTGGATTATCAGGGTCACGGTGTAGGTACCTGAATTATGGTAGCTATATGTGGCTTCAGGGCTCTGCGAGCCCACGTCGTATTCCGGATAGTCGGGGTTATACTGCCCGTGCTCACCGAAGTTCCAGTAGTAGATCAGGCTGGCACCTGCGCCGTCCGGGTCCCCGGTGTTCACGGCCTTTAAGATCGCGGGCAGCAATACCGTGACATTGGTGGGAAGTTCTATCTCCCCCACCGGGGGCATGTTGAGCAAGACATCTAGGTTACTGGTACCCGCGGGCGACTCGATCTGGAAACTGTTCGTGGTCGAGTATCCCTCAGCTTCAAACGTGTAGATGCACGTATAGTCGGCGGTCTCGCGAGATCGTAGCGTCTCGATCTGGAAGCTCGCAAGGAGCTCTCCGCCCAAGCTGATGCGAAGTACGCCTGATTCTGTAAGAGAGCCAATGTTCTCGATCCTTACGCAGACCTTGATCTTGTCCCCCGGGTTGGGCAGAAGCGGGTAGCTCCTGGGCTGCCAGACTCCGAATTGCTTGACCATGTAGTAACAGTCGTTTATCGAGAGTCCCGACCCGTACGAAACCGAATAGGAGCCACCGAAGCGATCGAGCATGTAGAGCTTGCCGTCCGCTCGCCAGTAGTTGTTGCCCGAGAGCAGGGACTCGTCGGCCCGCGAAGCAGCAATGATATTCGGCTCGGAGGCCGCCGGGTCCGGCAGGATGGCCAGGAAGAACCCCTGCTCGGCCGGCACCTCGAATCCCACGTATCGCTCCGAGGAGCTGTAGGGGTGAGTCACCGACAGACTCTCCGGTACATGGAAGAACACCTTCGCGCCGGTAGCAAGGTTGATCAGGTAGTCCGGGAAGCCGTCCGAGTCCGAGTCTATGAGAGTGTAGGAGTCGGCCGGGCTGCTCTCGAATGGCGAGAGCGCGTCCTTCTCGATTATCTCTGTCGTGACCTCCCTGATGAGCGGGTTGATCTCGACTCCCTTGTAGGAGTCGTGGGTCAGATCGGCGGTGAAGCCGATGAACTTCCCGGCCAGGTCGGTCCTCATCACCCAGTAGCCGATACGGCTCTCGCCCGGGCCGATGTCCCCGAAGTCGACTGAAATGCCGTTTTCGGTTATCTCACCGAACGAAGAGTCGAGCAGTTCGAAGGTGATATTGAGGCCGCACGTATCGTCCACTAACTTCGGGTACCCGCTGACGATCTTGAGGTTTTTCGCCGAACCAAAGCCGCGGTTCTCGACGATGACGCCGAGCTTGAACGGCTGATTACCCTTCACTTCCTCCGGCAGGAAGTACTTCAAGTAGAGCTCAGGCTGTGGGTGAACGGTAATCGGCGCGTCCGAGGTCACCGTGCTCGTAGAGCGCCCTCCGACACTGTAGGAGATCATGCAGTAGACCGAGTAGGTCCTGCCTCCGGGGGTGTCCCCGCCCAGGCCGTCACCCGGGATGAGTGTCCAGTCAGCCGTCATAGTGGAGCCGGCCGCGAGCGATGCGCTACCGTCGACCGCCACGATGCCCCCGAGGGTCGGCGGGACCAGGTAGAAGCGGTCGGTGACATCCACTCCGGCGGCGTTACGGACACGTACGTCGAGGTACAGGTTACCGAGGCTGTCAGCCGTCGGGTTCGTCAGCTGTAGTGATGCATTGAAAGCCTCTCGTTCGAGAGTCGCTTCCTGCGAAAGCTCTATCTTGGTAATTGGACCGGGCTCTCCCGAGCCGCCGCCACCGCCGGGGCCGAAATTGAATTCCCCTTCCCCCTGCGGCATGCTGAAGATGAAGTCGTCTCCCACCTGGACGCTAACGATCGCAGGAGCCGGGTGAGCGAGCGGTATCACGAGCGCTATTTCACGCGTTTCGTTTTGCCCTGTCTCCTGATTGAACACGATAAAATGGCCGGTGACGAGTACGTAGCTTTCTTTCGGATCCAGCACCGGGTATTCGCCGGCTTCGAGGCGGTACGGAATGGTAACCGAGCTATCGGCGTCCAGGTCGCCCACATACGTCGAGGACAGGATCATTCCCGAGAATCCCACTACCTCGAGCCTGACCTCGCTCACGTCGATGCTGCTAGGGTTCAGGATAACGAGCTGATCGTAGATGTCCGATTGGACGCTCCTTGCGACTATCACCCATGGAGGCACGCCGACCAGAGCGGGTTTGGCGATCGTCGGCTGGTATGTGATGTTCAACGTCACGTGGTAAGTGTCCTCGATCGTCACCGGCGTGACAGTCCACGTCCAGGTGACCGGGCAAGAGACCATGGTTATCGGGATGACAGCCGGTCCGTTAATGTTACCGGGGTCGACTATGACCAGCCCACCTACCCCATCGTGGTAGGGCGCGAGCACCTGGTATGTATAGTCGCCGACCGGCAGGTCGCCCAGGAGCGCAGTCCCGTCGGCATCCGCCTGCTTTGCGAAGTGCGCGTAGTAGGTGCCCTCCACTCCGTCATCCCCGATGATCGACATCGGCGTGAGCCCGGTAAGAGTTATGGTTGCCCCAGCGACCGGCTGGCCCACGTCGTTGTAGACAACGAATACCAGGCCGCCACGCTGCGAACTCGTAACCTCGCACGAGATAGGGACGACTAGCGGCGCCACATCGGCCCCGGTCACTGTTATGGAAGTCCTGTAAACACCGAGATTCGTATCACTATTGGGCTCGAGCGCCACTTCGAGAACGACACTCGCACCGGGGACGAGACTGCCGGAAGGAGCCGGCGCGAGAACCGTCATCCAGGGTGGTAGAGCTGAGGAGTCGACCGCAAGGTTGTACAACGTGGCGTGCCCGCGATTCGTGATCGTTATCTCTCTTACGACCCTCTGCCCGGGACGAACACCCACCTTCAGATTCGCGGGGGCTGCGACCGGGACTGGTACCGCCCGCGCCAGGTTTACAGTGATGTGGCAGTCCTGGTGCTCGGCAATCTCGGTTGGCGACCAGTCAGACGTTAGCCGCACCCTGAACTCGCGCGTGCACGGACTCTGTTCCCCGGCGCTGTTGATGATCATGGGAAGTGAGTAGAGGGAGCCGGGCTGAAGCACTGAAGGTATGCCCGAAGCGTCGAGCGTGATGGTGACCCCGTCCGAGGGGTTCGAATCCTGCATTTCTATCCAAACGTTCGGCAGCGGGCGGCTACCGACGTTTGCGACGGTGAGGTTGTAGAGGAAAGGCTCGCCCTCAACGGCGTTGATAATCACCGAGCCCGGCGAAAGCGTCAGTCCCAGCACTTCGAAGCTCGTCCCTGCCGTGAAGCCCAGTTGGCCGAAGAATATCGAGCCGGTAAGGTTGAAGACACCGGCCTTGTCTGACGGAAGAACGTGCGTGCGGCTGAAGCGCCCATCTGCACCGGTCCCTGCCAGCACCGCGGCGATATAGCTTTCCTGCTCGAAAAGGATATGTACGATCTTGCCGACCACCGGGTCGCCGTTCGAGTAAGTGAATCTTCCCGAGATGTTGATGTACTCGTACTTTCCGTAGATAGCCTTGTCCGTGGAGATCTCGCAAACCAGGTCATCCATGAACACGAAAGATTTCGTAAGGTGCGCGCTGTACTCCGGAGTCTCAGACTCGAACACGATCTCGTATTCGCCGAACGCCATCGTCTCCTGCGCAAAGATGTAGTGATAGAGCCCCTGGACGGGATCGAAACTCATCTGTGTGCGGTCGACGACTGGTTCGCCATTGCTGGAAATCGTGACGTAGGTAATGACACCGTAGTCGGGAGTGAGGTTGAATCCCGGTTGACTTGAGTAGTTCACCTTCACCGCTATGTCAGCGTGCTGGCCCAACACGTAATACTCGCTGAATTGCACAGGCGTTATCACGATGGTGTCAGCAATGAAGATCGACAGGGCCGGTGCATAGACGTTATTGTCCTCGTTTTCTTCTTTGACCACGTTGAAGTTGTCGGCTTTCACCGTCGCGTTGTATGCCCGCCCACCTATGACCTGAGCCTGCCAGTGGAACGTGACCGTCGTCGAGTCATGCCCCTGCAGGGCGCTGACCTGCACCGAATCGACCACCTGGCCGTCGATGATCAGGCTCGCAACGAAAGATCCGGCGCCTACACCAGTGAGGTTGCCTATCACCGCGGTGAACGTGACCAGTCCGCCGTAAGGCACCACCAGGGGATTATAGGTGAGGTCCGTCACCACCAGGTCGGGATACAGTATGGTGATCGCCAGCATGTTCGCTGAAAACGCGTTGTTGCTCGAGGAGGACTCGCCTATCGAGTTTTCGTCGTCGGCGACCGCGCGTACGGTATGCGTCCCATCTGCCGCCGGCCAGTAGAAGCGCGCCTCGGCGGATGCTCCGGCTGCCATCTCGAAGATCTGAGAGCGGCCCACGAACGCGCCATCGATGTAGAACGAGACGTAGAACGGGTGCATCACGTCGACTGAGGAGCCGTTTCGCACTGAGGCGATGAGTTGCACCGACGATCCGTTCGCCATGGTGCTGTCCAGCGGCAGCCACGTCAGGCCGTCCAGCACGAGGTCGGGGTAGTCGAGCGAAAACTCCGGCAGCGCCAGTGTCGCAACGTTGTTGCCCTCGTTCGATTCCATGACCTGATTGGCCTGGTCGGCAGTAGCAGACAGGGTGTGCATTCCCGCAATCGGGGACACCCAGACAGACACCCGGCTGTTCGCGCCCGGCCCGAGTTCTGCGACGTACGCCGTGCCGACGACCTGGCCGTCGAGGTAGAAGGTCACGTAGAAGCTTCCGGCCGCCGCGTCACCGTTGTTAACGACCTTCGCATTCACCGACATCATCTCTTCGGACGACCAGGCCGTCTTGGAAGGGCTGTAGCCGATTTCTTGTACGACCAGGTCGGGGAAGTGGACCTGCTGACTTGTGAGGTTCACGGTCATCGAGTTGTTCGTCTCGTTGCCTTCTTCGATATTGTGGAGCAGGTCGTCGGCGGTCGCGCGCAACTGGTGTATGCAGGCCGTCGCTGTCCACTCGATCGGGGCCTCGACGCTCTCTCCGACGGCCAGCAACTGATCGATGCGCGCATACCCGAGGTAGGCGCCGTCGACGTAGAAACCGACCAGGAATCCCTTGGTCGTCGCGCCGGCCCCGGCGTTTCGCACGTAGGCGATGATGCCGACCGGGTCGTCCTCCAACGGATCGATAGGGCTCCAGGTGACAACGTCTATCACCAGGTCCGGACGGGTCTCGATCACCTGTATCGAGAGCGTGTCGGAGGAGCTCGCACCCTTGTCGTCGGTGACCGTCAGGGTGACTACGTAGGATCCCGACTGTGTGAAGACGTGTTCCGGTGTCGGAGCACTGGCGGTCCCTCCGTCGCCGAACGTCCATGAGTAGGTCAGCAGTCCACCGTCGGGGTCGCTTGAAGCCGTCCCGTCGAAATGGGCCGTCTCGTTTACGCCGATCTGGAATTCAATTCCAGCAACTGCCACAGGCGCCCGGTTAACGTCGGCATGAGTGAACGCCCTGTCGTTCGCGGTGTTGGTGTCCGGTGCGCTCGAGGACACGATGACAGCGGTGATGAGCTGGCTACCCGCGGATTCCGGCGTCCATGCCACCTGCACCTGACTAGTGCCGTTTGCGGAGACGCTTGTAGTGTTCTCTCCGATGACAAGCCCGGTCGTGGGATCTCCGAGGTAGACCCGTATCAGCAGGTTGGTCGCGGCGGGACCGGCATTGCTCAGAATCACGGTGATCGTTGCCTGGCGGCCGAGAACCGGGTAGGCCGGGTTGAAACTGATCGAAGTGACCGAGGCGTCGCACCAGGCGGTCGGGACCGCCGAGCATGTCGAAGACGGGGCGCTCTCGTTGCCCGCTATGTCGAGAGCGGTCAGGTAGTAGTAATAGACTGTCCCGTTTTCGAGGGGAGTATCCTCAAAGCCGGTCGAGGTGATGAGGGAGCCGATACGCGAGAACTGGTCCGGGGAGCCGGCCGAGCGGTAGAGGTAGTAGCCGGCAAGGTCGGACTCGTGCGAGGCCGACCACGAGATTATGAGCCTTCCGCCGGAAACCGGGTCGATGGCGGAAAGCCCGGAGGGTGCCGCGGGGGGCGCCCGGTCCACTATGTATGTGAAGTCGAGAGCGCTCACGTTCGCGCCGTAATCCGTCGCCTCGACCTTCAGGGTCAGTTCGCCTTCTTGGAACTGGTCTGTGTCAATCTCGATCGACCCCTGCCACGTGCCCTCAGACACCTTTACCGCCGGCACGTCAGAGGCGACCAGCTCGTAGGTCCCGCCGTTCAGGCGGTAGAAAGTGAACCGTTCGATGCGGACGTTGTCCGTTGCGGTCGCGATAATCGTCACCCTGCCTCTCACGCGAGAGCCACTCTGCGGCGCGACGGTCGACAGGTAGGCCGGCGTGCTGTCCGCCAGTGGGACAACGGTCACGGCGTCCGAGGGTGTGCTCTCGTTTCCGATGTGATCGACGGCTGAGAGCATGTAGAAGTAGGCGACGCCGGGAGAGACGTCTCGATCGTTATATGAGGTCGAGGTCGTCATTGCTACGAGCACCTGGTAGCCGGAACCCGGATCGGTCGAACGATACAGCCTGTAGCCTGCAAGGTCTCCCTCGGTGTTGGCACTCCAGAGGAGGTTCGCTACCACCTGCCCCGGCGATCCGGACAAAGTCGGGATGGCGGGCTCATCGTTATCCAGCATCAGCGTGACGATCAACTGCTCCGAGTCGTTACCGTGAATGTCGGTGGCTATCGCCATCACCCGGTAAGGCCCGGAGGCCAGGGTGCCACTGTCCCAGACAAGTGAGCCACTCTGGCCAACGACCGCCCCGATCTGCGTCCAGGACTGCCCATCGATCGAGTAGAAGAGCGAAATGTGGTCAACGCCCGTGTTGTCCGTCGCGGCGGTACTAAGCGTCAGCGGGCTGGCGTTGACGCTTCCTTCTCCAGGAGTGAGATAGGAGACGACCGGAGGCGTCATGTCCTCATTGGGCATGGCCCCAACCTCGGCCGAGCATTCGGTCTCATTCCCGACTGTATCTATGGAGGTGATCACGTAGTAGTAAGTAGTTCCGACGCTCACGTCGCTATCGACGATCGTCGTGGCACTCCCGGCCTGAACCTGCGAAATCATTTGATAATCGGTGCCAGAAGTCATCGAACGATAGATCCTGTAAGCCGCAAGATCGGATGCGCCGACTGCCGCCCACGTCAGGACGAGCTGCCGTTCCGCTGAGACAATCGTCAGTCCACCCGGCACCGCGGGGGCCGTATGGTCGACAATGATACCTTCATGGCTCACAGTGTCAGTATGTCCACGTGTATCTCTGGCCGTCACCCTGACAGTGTATTCGCCTTCGGTGACCACCGTCGTATTCCAGTTCTTGCCCGCAGCCCAATAGCTGCCGTTGTAGCTCGCGCTCACGGAACCGATTGAGGACCACACCTGACCGTCAGTGGAGTACTCGAAAGTGAAAGTGGACACCCCCACGTCATCTGTTGCGTTCGCCCATAACTGGACCGAACTACCGACGCGGGTCCCGGAATCGGGAAGGAGCCCGATCATCACCGGTGGCTCGTCGCTCAGCGGCACACAGACAACCTCGGGGGAAATAGCTGTCTCCCGGCCCCATGCATCGACCGCGGCGATCGCGTAGTAGTAAGGGACTTGACCTGACACAGCGGCATCACGATAGCCGTTCCCGCTCACTCCTGCGATACGTTCGTATGGCCCACCACTCACAGTCCCCCTGTACACTCTGTAGCCACTCAGGTACGGGGATGAGATGACCGACCAGGCGAGTTGGACGGACACGATGCCGGGTATCGCCGTCAGATCTGACGGCACAGGTATCGGAAGCGGAGCTGCGGAGACTTCCTCTGAGAACGTGGTCTCGCGATACCAGCGATCGACCGCGGTAACCACGTAGTAATAAGTACTCTCAGTCTGCATCGCCGTATCGACGAACTGAGGGTTCTGATAATAGTACAAGTACGAGACGACCTGATAAGGCCCGCCTGCCGACGTAGCGCGGTAGACCTTATAGTTATAGAGGCCTGGCGATGATATCGGGGTCCAACCGACCGTAATCTCAAGGATATCGGCTGCAGCGGTGAGGCCCGAGGGCACGGGCATGGGAAGTGCTCGCCCGGAAGCCTCCGACGAGTAAGAGCTTTCGTTGCCTACCCAGTCGACTGCTGTTACCACGTAATGGTACGAGTTGAATTCCTGCTCGATGTTGGTATAGCCAGGCTGATCGGGTTCAGCAATTAGCGTATATGGTCCGCCAGACCCGCTGGCGATATAAACGCGGTAGTACGAGAAGTCCGGAGCCGCACATGCGTCCCAGGCCAGCGCGATACTGAGTATTCCAGCTGTCGCGTTCAGGTTCATGGGAGCATCGGGCGCTACGTGGTCAACAATATAGTTCCTCTCCACCACGGCGGTGTTTCCGCCCGCGTCGGTCGCTGTCACCCGTACCGTGTACTGGCCTGACAGCACGGCACTAACGTTCCAATTGGATGACCATCTCCAGCAATCCGAAGACTGGTCGTAGTACGGACTGCCCTCTCCTGCGAGGATCCATTCGGCGGAAGGCATGTCGAAGTACTCGAGCCTCATACCGTCGACACGGCCGGGATCGGTCACCCGCACATCGAGCTGGAGGTAGGAACGAGCACCCGAGCCTTCCGCGGGAGAAAGATACGTTATTTCCGGCGCTTGGTCGTCCGCCGACGCGGACCCGGAGACTTCAGTGGAGTTGTCGCTACCGTTGCCAAATCGGTCGACGGCGGTAACGACGTAATAGTATGGCACCTGCGGATCGACCGCGTAGTCTACGTACCGGGTCACGCTAGACGACACTGTACCAACTATCGCGTATGTTCCGCCCGGGCTCAAAGACCTGTAGACCCTGTAGTACGAGAAATCAGGAGCTGAGCATGCGGTCCATGACAGGATTATCTTGGCCATTCCCCCAAGAGCGTTCACGCCCGTCACCGGCGGGGGCGGCTCGTGATCCACGGTGTACACGAGCTCGAGCGAATCGGTGTTTCCGCCCCCATCGAAAGCAGTTACTCTTACCCGGCACGGGCCTGACGTGGCCGGCGAAGTATCCCAGTAGATGCTCCCCTTCCACTTGCTGTCATAGGAACTGTAATAAGTGCCACACTCGCCAATGTTTACCCACCTCGAGTTGGCCGCGTCGTAGTAATCGAAGACGAAACGCGTTACGCGTGCGTTGTCTGTGGCTGCCGCATAAATATAGAAAGAACCTCCGACGACGCTGCCGTTTGCGGGATCGACGGACACCATCACTGGCGGTGTCACATCTCCCAACGGGATAGCGAAAGCCTCTGTGGGCTCACTATCGTTACCCGCCGCGTCAACGGCGAAGAGGCGGTAGATGCAGACCCCCTGGTTCACGTCCCTATCGGTATAAGTGGTTTGCGTGGTCCAATAAGCGATGGACTCGTACTGCCCGTCCGACGAATCGAAACGTTCAAGACGATAATGCGAGAGGTCTGATGACGGGGATTGCGTCCACGAAAGCACGATCTGACCCTCGCCGGTAACCGCGTTGAACAAGGACGGCGCCTCCGGGGGGGTCCGATCGATGTTAATCAGAACCTCAAGAGATCCCTCATTCGCGCTCGCGTCCACCGCTACCGCCCGGATCCAGACAGACCCCTCGGCGACGGCATCCGTTGCCCATATAATTGGATCGGATTCGTAATCGTTGCCGTTCCAGCTTGCCTGAACCTGGCCAATCTCTATCCACGATGCGGCGTCTAACGACCAGTAGAAACGGAACGCATTCACTCCCACGTTGTCGGTCGCCCTCGCCTGCAACTGGGCAAGCTGCCCGACAGTCGTGCCCTGAGCCGGGTACAGGTAATCGATAACGGGTAATATCGTGTCGCCACTGGGCCCCTGTATATCCACGGAGTACTCGTGGCTCGCCGAGTGTCCGGCGAGATCCTGCGTGCTGACCCTGACCTCCCAGCCACCCGGCGCTAAGCCAGAAACGTTCCATACGGCCTGGCTCTGCCACTGACCCTCTATGTCATACAGCATCGAGTAGATCTTGGCGATCTGACCGCCCGCGGCATAGGGGTTGTAGATGCCGAAGGTCCCGATGGTGACCCAGGCGGAAGCGGACGTGTCGTAGTATTCGAAAGTGAGCTCGCGGACGAGACCGGAGTCCCTCACGCCGGCCAGGAGCGTCACCGTCCCGAGCGCCACCGGGAAAGAGGCCGGATCGACTGCGTCGTCGAACATTGGAGTGTCCACGTCAGCAGTTGGCCTGGCAGACACAATCGTCGAATCGGGCCCCTCCACGCCGCCTTGGCCTACCGAGCGAACCATGTACTCGTAATCGGTGTCTGCCGTCACGTTCTCGTCGAGGAAAAAGATACGGCCGCTGTATTCAGCGGTGTCGGTCGTCAGTATTGACCACGCGCCCTGTGATAACCTGCGATAGAGATGGTACCCATTGACACCGGCCGACTGAGACTCCGTGCAGTACATCAGGACCTTTCCGGCCCCGGCCATTATCCTGAGGTCGATCGGCGGCAGAGGCCCGCCGATTAAACCGTTCTGGATGGAGTACGTATGGTAAGCGGGATCACTGGTGCCGGAAGGCCCGCCCGCGGTTACTTTAACGAGATAGTACCCGTCGGTCAGCGCCGCGGTGTGCCACACGAGTTCGCCGTTCCAGCGCGACTCGCCGGCGTCCCAGGCTGCCGAGGCGCGCCCGATCTCGCTCCAGGCGATGCCGTCGGTCGAGCAAGCGAATATGAACTCGTTGACACCAAAATCAGAAAGCGCCCAACAGGAGAGCATGGCGTCAGCACTCAAGGTCGAATTGTCTGCCGGGTCAAACCCGCCCAACGTCGGCGGAACAACCGTGATGAATACTTCGCTCGAACCATCACTATCGTTCCCTGCAGTGTCGGTCGCGGTGACAACATAGTAATAAGTTGAACCAGTCTGGATGTCAGTATCCTCGAAGCTCGCTGAGGTAAGCCCCCAGGCTATTCGGCCATATGGCCCGCCTGTGACCTGCGACCGGAAAACGCCGAACGAAGCAAAGTCAGACGCGGGGCTCTGGCCCCAACTGAGGAGCACGCGCACTGAGTTGCACATGGGGATCACGGCTTCAGGTGGTGAAGGCGGTTCCCACACGCCTTCTGCCTCGGCCGAGTAGCCGCTTTCATTGCCGTTGGTGTCGACTGCCGAGATCATATAGAAGTAATGGACTGTCACGTCCGAGGCGTCGTCCGAGAAGCTCGTCGATGTCGTCATGCCATACGAGGTAAATTCGGAGCCACTGATCAGAGAACGATAGATCCTGTAATAAATCAAGTCCGTTGCTGAAACATCAGACCACGAAATATTGACTGCTCCTAGTCCCTCCGAGGTTGCTACATCTTGCGGGGTCGCAGGCGGTTCACATATGCCATCCACCTCTGCCGAATGAATACTCTCGTTGCACGCGGTATCGACGGAAGTAATTACGTAGTAATAATGGACATTTGATTCGATGCTGGAATCGAAATAACTATTTGACCCACTCGAGTTTATAAACGTGTAGTTGCTGCCGGAATTCATCGAGCGGTATACCCGGTAATAGCTCATATCCGGTACCAACACTGTGTCCCACGAGAGACTGATCGCGCCAGCTCCCTCGGCGGCAGAGATATTGACCGGGACGGGCGGCAGCTCGTGATCTATCGTGTATGACCTCTCGAGGCTGTCGGTGTTTCCGCCGGCGTCGGTAGCGGTGACGATAACGGAGACCAAATCCTGCAGTATCGACGACGTTTCCCAGTTGAGTGAGCCAAACCACCAGTCGGTCCCTGGCATCCTTCCCGATTGCACGGTCCCGATCTCCACCCAGTTGCCGGAATCGATGTCGAAATACTGGAAACTGAAATTGACAACACGCCCCGGGTCCGTTGCGTTGACGCTGAAATGGCACTCGTCACCTATGAATGCTCCCTCTGACGGGGATAGGGACGTAATGACTGGCGGAATGCTGTCCGGCTGGGCGACGCCCGAAGCTTCTGCCGAATAGACGCTCTCGTTTCCGACGGCGTCAAAGGCAGTCACGACATAATAGTAGACCGTTGAAACATCCGTGCCGGTATCCGTAAAACTATTCGTCGTACCCGCGTTCCAGCTAAGCACATCGTACGGACCGCCCGTGCCGGTCGAGCGATAGATCCTGTAATAGGAGAAGTCAGGGGCGGAACTCGCCGTCCAACTCAGGACTATCTTTAGTAGCCCTCCAGTCGCAACCAGATCGGTCAACTGCAGCGGTGCCTCGTGGTCGATTCGATACTGCTTCTCCAGGCTGCCGGTGTTCCCACTCGCATCAGTCGCATTGAAGCGCACGGAATACGTGCCCGCGGGTACCATCGAAGTGTTCCAGTAGATATTCCCGGTCCAGCTTGAGCTAGGGGAATCGTAATAAGTACTGGTGTTGCCGATTGTCACCCACGAACCACCGACGGCATCGTAGTATTCGGCGAGGAAACCGCTCACTGACCCGTTATCGGTAGCACTGATATAGAACCAGGTGTCTGGCGCAAGCCATGAATTCTCAGCAGGTGAAACCTGAACGATTTCAGGTGGCTCGGCGTCCAGTATGGGGGTAGCGGACGCCTCTGCCGAGTAAACCGACTCGTTTCCGGCCTCGTCCACGGTGCGCACCACGTAGTAATAAGTACGACCGGTCACGACCGCGGAATCATCGTAGGAGGTACCACCCGTGGTGTTAAAGAACGAGTACGGCCCTCCTGACTGGAGGCATCGATAGATACGGTAGTACGAAATGGCATCTCCCGTTACCGCCTGCCACGAAAGGATCACGTTGCCAAAGCCCGCCTGGGCCGCAACACCTTCCGGAGCGGGCGGAGGCACTCTATCTATGAGGTAGTGGCACGTCTGGGTCACGCTGTTGCCCCAGGCATCAAAGGCTGTAACGCGGAGCAGCATCTCGCCGATAGCCGCGTTTGTGGTAGCCCAGGGATAGTCACCGGATAGACCTCCTGAGACCATGTGTCCAATCAACTGCCAGGAAGTGCCCCCGTCAACGGAGTACTCGAGGCTTATGAGCTTTACGTTCGTGTTGTCGCCGGTCTGTATACTGAAACGCGCAAGCGAACTGACATACCCGCCATCCGCTGGATTAATGCTCCAGATCGTCGGATTCTCGGTATCCGCAAGCGGCTGCGCGGATGCTTCGGTCTCGACTGAAGCGTTCCCCGCTGAATCGAATGCGACCACCCGGTAGTAATAAGTGAACGTGCCGGAGAGAGTGCTGTCGTGGTAGAACAAGTCTGAGCCGACGTCGATGGAGGCCACGGGTTGGAAGGAGCCGGCGGGGGCCGCAGCGCGGTAAATCACGTAACGGGCGAGATCGGCCGCGCCAATGGCTTCCCAGGTCACATCGATGCTACCCACCCCGGGAGTCAGCGTTACGCTTTCAGGCCCGGCAGGCGCAGTGTGGTCGATCGTCAGCGTCGCTTCATAAACTCCAGTGTTACCCCAGTAGTCGGTGGCTTCGGCCTTGACCTGGTAATCGCCCTCCGCGATTGAATTTGTGTCCCAGACCCCTATCCCAATGTTGATCCGCTCAGTGGAATATGGGCTGAGAATTGGAGAGTCGGTCTCGAAGATGACATGCCACGATGATCCGTCGAACCAGGACAGTTTGATGGAATGAACTCCGCCGTTATCCGTTGCACCAACGGTCATGACTTGCATCCACCCCGCCGCCGTTGAAGGATTGATCCCGACGACCTGCGGCAAAGAAATATCGTCGAGTGGAATAACCGACGAATCCAGTGAAAGAACACTCTCGTTGCCGAGTTGGTCCACTGCGGCGACGGCGTAGTAGTAAGTGATTCCGGGAGAGAGATTCCCGTCGGTGTAGGTCATCTCGGAAGGCTGGCTTGCCGACAAGCCGCTGGCAATGAGCGTGTACGATCGGCCGGGGTTGTCTGTCCGATATACGCGGAAAGTCACTGACGCACCGTTGGGCATGCGCCAGAATATCGAAGCTCCGCCCTGAGCCGGGAGAGCAGCAATATCGATTGGAGCCGCGGGCGGTCCGCGGTCGATCGTAAACGCAGCGGCGAGTTGCCCGGCTTCTCCGACTGAATCGAGCGCGGTCGCCCTGAGCCAGATAGATGACCCGTCAATTCCCTTTGTATCAACAAGAAATGCGCTCTGGAAAACATTTGAATTCGAATTGAAACGGGGACTTGCATCAATTGCCACCAGGTCCCAGGTCAGCCCGTCGGCCGAGCTCTCCAGTCGCACAGCGGACACCGCTCCGAACGTGGTTACCTGTATCAATCCCTCGTCACCGATATATTGGCCTCCGGAGGAGTTGATGGAGTAGACGGACGGATTCCCGTCACGGGCCAATACTGTTGCTTGAGCTTCAGCGGAGAACGGGCTCTCTCCAAACGATACGCTGAGCCTGGTCATCACATAGTAATAGGTGACCCCGACCACGACATCGGCGTCCACCAGCACTCCGTCGTTCATCATTGAGCTGATGGGCGTATAAGGACCGCCCTCCGAAGTCGAGCGGAATACCCTGTAGAGACAGTTCTCGCCGGAGAACCTCTCCCAGGTCACCATATTCCTTCCCGGTTCCGCGAGAACGAATGGAGCTGGCATGGACGCCAGGGGCTCCAGCGTATGGTCGACGGTCAGCCTGGCCAAGGGTATCAAGGATACGTTGTTGCCGTCGGTCGCGGATATTCTCACGTCGACACCTTGGCCCTGGGCGAAAGCAGTCGTGTCCCACGGAACTTCGACCCACCACATCCCCGGATACCTCATGTTCTGGTCCATCCCGCTCATGAACTGCGGCTCGGTGTCCGTTGCGATATCGACCCATGAGGAACTCGACTCATTGAAGTATTGGAAGGTGGCACTCGACACGCCCGTCTGGTCGAGGAGCATGTAAAAGAGAGTTGCGTGTGTGGGGACGACTCGCCCGAGTTCCAGTGCCAGGTAATCCCATGCGGTCGGCCCGCAGAGATCCTGTGCCACAAGGGAGACCTCGCTCGAGGGTCCGCTTTCGTTGCCGGCCTCATCGACGGCCCGAGCGGTGTAGCAGTACGTCGCGCCAGCCGATATCCCAGTGTCGGTGAACACGGTTTCTCTCGCCTGGCCCACGAATGAATATGGGCCACCGGCCTGATTGGCGCGGTAGATGCGGTAGCAGTAAAGGTCCGTGTCTACTGGAGCGTCCCAGGTGAGAACGGCCCCGGTGGAGTCCTGCGTTGCCTCGAGGTTCGACGGAACCCCGGGGGCGACGGCATCAGCGATCAACTGGAAGTCGGCAGTCAAAACCTCGCCGTCGACGACCGTAACGGACAGCACCTGGGGGCGATAACCATGCAGAGAACAAGAGAGATCGTAGTCTCCCGCCGGGACGATGAAACTGTAATAGCCCGAGCTGTCGGTGAATGCATATCCCCTGACGACGCCATTCTGGGCCGCCTTCACCTCGGCGCCCTCCAGCAAGGCAAGAGTATTTGTGTCGATGACGGTACCCTGAGGATCGACGCCATTCGGGCAGTCTGGTGTCGCCGGGGGTGTGTAATAGCTGTTGTAGACCGCGTACGAGACCGAGGGAAGCTGCTCAAATAATCTGACGTAGGCCTGGGCCGCCATAGTGTTGTTGCATTTGACTGGCACCCTCACGCGGTAGAGTCCGGTGGTGATCGTGTCGTCGACGCCACCTCCGTACTGCGCAACGACTGCTTGGACCTGCTGGAGCGTCACACCGCTCTGGAATTTCACGTAGAGCCGCGCCCACCTGGTTTCCGGTATCACCGGCTTGAGTGCATTGGCGTCTGCGACCACCGCTCCGGCCGCCCCGCCCGCCAGCGCGTACGTCACTTCGGGCAAGCGCATGTAGAGGTTGGCCATTTCGATTGAAGAAACGCCGGGAGGCGCGCGTAGATAATAAGTGTATTTCTCTCGGTCGACGGAGATGATGGTGGCCCTCATGGAGCCGTTGATGGCTGTGGCCAGGTCAGGCCCGACATCTTTGTTGAAACAGACGATGAATTCGCCCTTGTCCTGGAGCAAGGCCTGGGACCCCGGCGCCGCCGGGTCCGGAGCGCCGATTGCGGCGGCACTCAAATCCATTCTCGGTGCCGGCAGGAGATAGCTGTATAGTGTGGCGATTTCCTGCGGGTCAGCACCCAATGGATCGAAATAATCGGAGATATAGCCCCTGGCTATTCTTCGCGAATCTTGAATGGAAGGATCCGGTGACAGCGCGGGTGGTGCTCTCGCCGATTCGCTTCCGTATTCCGCACTGGACGGATCGCTGTTAACAGGAATCGCATTCCCGTCAGGAACTACCGGATCGGGGCTCACGTTTGCAGGGTTCGGTGTCCCCGGGCCGTTCGGGTCGGCCGCCGGATTATCAGTTGCGGGATCCGGGGAGTCCGGTCCCACTACCTCGGGGGCCGGGTCCACGGCCGGTGTCGGTGTCAGTATCGCTCCGGGGTCCGGTGAGACCGGCGGTAGTATCACGGGTTGGCTGGCCTCGGGCTGCGGCGATGCCGCGGGTGCCGGAGTCTCGGCCGCGGGGGGCGGTGTTTCGACTTGCGGCTCGGGCGCCGGCGTTTCGTTCTGGTGAGTTACTTTGACGGCAGTCGGGAAGTCCACGGCATACCCGGCAGTGTCAGTAGAGCCGCTGGCACTCTGTGTCGTGGCTTGCTGCGTTTGGGGTTCCGGCGAGGGATTAGCCGGATCGACGGTCTCACGTGGCACGTTCGGGTCGGGCGTGGCCTGGTCATTGGTGTTCGCGGGATCCGGCGCGACACCCGCAGGCTCCTGCGCTGGCGGCGGATTCGGTTCGACGGGCGGCGGATCGTCTGCCGGCTCGGGAGCGGGCTCGTAGACAGGTTGGGCTGCCGCAACCTCGGCCTGCGATAGAAAAGCCGCGATGGCCTGAGGCGCAGGCAATGACTCGGGAAGATTAACAAGGTAAGAGTTTCCACCGGCGCTCGCCGATATCGACGCGCCGAAACTGCTGATAACAACTATGGCCTGGTCAAGGGACACGCCGTCTTTGAAAGTCACAAAGATCACGTCTTGCTTGGCTTTCGAAGTCCCGGAGTCGGTTCCTGTATCCTGCCCAGTATCGGCCGCGGGTTGATCGGAGGTCGGCGCCTCCTTGTAATAACCTTTTGCTTTGTCGAATGAATGTGCTCGCAGCCATTCCTGCCTCTGTCGCTCCTGTTCCATTCGTTTGGCCAACTCGTCCAGCCGGCGCTGGTATTCTGCTTCGTCAATACCAGGCGAGCCCGGCTCGCTCACGGCTTCATCCAGGGGGGACAACTGCTCCACCGGCGCAGGTGGAACGGCATTCGCGGAGTCAGCGGGTGGATCAATTTTCAACAGTGAGATCAGATCGACGAATGTGTAACCCTGAATGTCTTTCCTGTGAGGCCGCACGGCATTCATCGCCTTGCCAAGCGCCGCAGCCGGCGCGGGGGCGATAGTCGTAAAGAGAAAAATGACCAGAACGGAGATAACGATTGCGAGAGAAAAGGAGGTGCCGAAAACAAGGGTTTTCTTGCTTTTATGTTTCGCGCCCCGCCAAGGCATGTGCCATATCCCCCGAACCGAGTGTGCCAACGGGCCCAATTCTAGCGTGCGGTTCTTCGCCCCGTCAATATTTCATGATGGCAATAGCTGGCAATTGACACTTGAGTTCAGTTGTAGACAGGACTGCTTGGACTGGTGTTTTCAACGGGTCGCATAACTCTCAAGACTCGGATAATATCTCACATACGGAAACTGAGTCCTGGGGGATTGATATCAAGAAATCGCGCTCTCGAGCCATCCGTTTAACGTCATTATCAGCTCTGGTAATCATGATCGTTTGTTGTCTCACGTCGTGCCTCGGCAAGATTTCGCTGACGAACTATCTGGACGATCTCGACAATATCCGCGCCTCGTCCGACGTGCAGTTCGCAAAGATTAAGAGCGCCCTTCAACAAGTTAAAAGCGGTGACGAAGCGGTCAAGTCCTTGTATCAGGATATTGCAACGGCCGAGAGTTCTCTAAAGAAAGACAAGGCTAGAATCGAAAAACTCAAACCGCCTGATGCCGCCAGGAAGCTTCATAACATCGTCGTGTCCCTCTATGGACAGGCCGCCGTTTTCTTTGGTGACATGCTCACAATGATCAAGTATACGGTCGAGCGAGAACCGCCAATCGCCGTCGTGGAGTCGGCTTCGACGGACCTCGATTCCAGGATCTCAAAAGACAATTCGACTCAATCGGTCTCCGCCGCGCTCACCGAAGCTGCCGCGAAAGTGGACGCCTCGTCGCAGGCGTTGACGAAACTGTCTCCGCCTCCATTCTTGAAGAGCGTGCACGATGCGCTTCTCAACATGCTGAAGCAGTACTCCGCGTCTCTTGTCGATCTGAAAAACGCGGTCGAAAGCGGAAACGCCGCGGCGATTACCGAGGCACAGCAAAGAATACGGGCTTCACTGTCTACCAATTTGAGTGAACAGACCAAACGCAGTGTGGAAGAGTACAACAGTGCCATATTGAAAATCGAGGAATTCAGAAAAGAAGCCAACCGTGAAGAATCCAGAATCACAACGGAATAGAAGCCGGTTCACCGGCGAGAATCCACTCTGATAATCCTTGCTTGCCTATTGTTAAACGGATATATTATCGCCTGAAGTGGCAGGCAACTGACAGGCAACAATCCTGTTGAAAGAGAACTGAGTATTCCTTCCTGGGGAGGTCGCTTTATGGGGTACAGGCTGAGGCAATCGCTGGCTTTCGTTGTGTCGTTCGTCCTTCTGATTTCGTTATCACTGTTTTTCGCCTTACCCGCTCAGGCGGCTTCCTGGGGCGCGGTGACTCAACCCGGCTTCGGCAGTTCCAACAACATCGGGGTCTACAGTCTCGCCGAATTCAACGGGTCTCTTTACGCCGGGACCAGGAGCCTGGCCGGCGGCTGCCAGGTCTACAGGAGTCAAAACGGGACGGCCTGGTCTCAGGTCAATGTGTCCGGGTTCGGCAACGCGAACAACGGGTCAGCGTGGTGCATGACCACGTTCCAGAACCGGCTCTATGTCGGTACATACAATGAGACAAACGGCAGCCAGGTCTGGTCGACGGCTGACGGCACGACCTGGGCCCCGTCGAACGCGGACGGTTTCGGCAGTACTGCCAACAAAGGCATCTACAGCCTGTGTGTCTTTAATGGAGTGCTGTTCGCGGGTACTTACAACCAGGTAAGCGGTGGGCAACTCTGGCGAACCCCCGACGGTGTGAGCTGGGCCCCATGCGCGAGCCCGTTCCCGTGGAATGCCAACAACCAGGGTATCTACTCCTTGTCAGTCTTCAACAACGAGCTCTACGCCGGGACCGCGAACCAGGTTCAGGGTTGCGAGCTCTGGAAGAGCGGGGACGGATACGGTTTCGCGAAGGTCGGCGAAAACGGCTTCGGGGATACCAACAACAAATATATCTACAGCCAGGCGACCTTCAATGGAAACCTGTATGCGGGAACCTACAACCTCATCAACGGGTGCGAGATATGGCGGAGCGCGGACGGCGGGACCTGGACCCAGTCCAATATAAGCGGGTTCGGCAAGCTCGCGAACAAAGCGGTATGGTCATTCGGAGTATTCTCGAACAGCCTGTATGCCGGTACATGGAAAGAAGGCGGAGGCGCGGAGGTCTGGCGTACACCCGATGGAAGCTCGTGGGTCCAGGTGAATTCTGAGGGATTCGGCAACAACAATAACCAGCTCGCGCTCTCTCTATGCCCGTTCGGGAACTACCTGTACTGCGGTTCGTATAACAGCGCGCAGGGAGGGTCCATCTACCGGTACGGGCCGGCGTCGGACCTCCTGCTGCCTTCGGTCTGGTACTTCGCGGAAGGTACAACCAGAAACGGCTTCCACACCTGGCTCAGCCTCCAGAATCCCCAGGAGATCGATTCCCAGGTGGAGATCACTTATATGCTGAGCACCAGCGAATACCGGATCCAGAAGGTGACCGTCCCGGCGATGTCCAGGCAGACGGTGGACGTGAACGCCTTCATCAGCGGAGAGAGGGATTTCTCGACCAAAGTGGTTTCTAGCCAGCCGATACTCGCCGAGAGACCGATGTATTTCCTGTATCAAGGCTTATGGTCCGGTGGCGACTGTGCGATGGGCGCTCCATCGGGTCGGACGAGCTGGTACTTCGCCGAAGGGACCACCCGGCCAAACTTCGACGAGTGGATCTGCCTGGAGAACTCGGGCTCGGCGGGTACCGATGCATTTCTAACGTACATGCTCGGTACCGGGCAGAACATAAATCAGACCGTTCCCGTCCCGGCCAACTCCCGGGTCACGGTCAACGTGCGAGCCGCAGTGGGCAACAACCAGGACGTGTCCACCTCGATCACGTCCCTCAATCCGATAATCGCGGAGCGTTCGACCTACTTCAACTACAAAGGCTGCTGGCCGGGAGGCGACGTCGCGATGGGCGCCCCGCATCCGGACACCGACTGGTACTTCGCCGAGGGAACGACGCTGACGGGCTTCGAGACCTGGCTGACCATCCAGAACCCCGGCGAAGAGATCGCCACAATAAGCATGAACTTCATGCGCCCCGGTGGTGCCGTCATAGAGAAGCAGGTCCAGGTGGCGGCCAAGAGCCGCTACACGTACAACGTCAACGACGCGCTCGGGCCGAACGTCGACGCTTCGACATACATCAAGTCCGACAAGCCGATAATCGCCGAGCGGCCGATGTACTTCGCGTACCACAATGCCGATCTCGGCGGGCACGTGGTCGTGGGCACGAACGCGCCCAAGCAGACCTGGTACTTTGCTGAAGGGACCACGCGCGCGGGCTACGAGGAGTGGCTCTGCCTTCAGAACCCGGGCGAAGCCGACGTGGACGTCTCGATCTCATACCTGTTGAACGCCGGCCAGCCTGTCTTGCAGGTTGTGAAGGTCCCGGCCCACAGTCGCTACACCGTGAGCGTCAACGATGCGGTCGGCGCTAACAAAGACGTTTCGGCCAAGGTGACCGCTCCGAGCCCGATCATCGTCGAGAGGCCCATGTACTTCAACATCCCGGGCGGAGCTAACGGCGGCAGCGTTGTCATGGGGTATGGGATCGCACAGTAGATAATTACTGGCCCGCTGGCAATCAGGGCATGAAGCCGACGACGCAATGCCCGCCCGGCCATTTGCCCTGGTAGTTGAAATACATCGGGCGTTCGGCAACGACCGGCAGATCCGAGGTGGCCTTCACGGATACGTTCTTGCCGGGGCCGACAGTGTCGTTGATGTTCACTGTATACCTGGAATGCGCCGCGATCGTGTAGCCGGTGGTCAGGGGGGCCGAACCCTCAACCTGGATCTGAAACGTAACGTGGGCAGGGTCGTTGTTGGGGTTCATGATGCACATCCACTCGTCGAACCCTCCGATAGTAGTGCCCTCGGCGAAATACAATTCGTTGCCGGGGGCCGTCGCGCCCATCACGTCGTGCCCGCCGCTCCATTTGTTCTGGTAAACGAAGTACATGGGGCGCTCGGCCACGACCGCGTGATCGGAGTCGACAACGATCGAGAACTCCGCGTTGCCGACGTCCTGCCGCGCGTCTATTGTGATCCTGCTCTTCGGCGCGATGTGCATCTCGTTGAACAGGACCCTGCCGTCGGCCATCAGGTAATAAACGCGTGTCGCCGAAGCCGCATCGCCAGGGTTCTGAATGCAAACATACGTCCAGAAGTTGGACGATGTATATCCTTCCGCGAAGTACCAGCTCTTTTGAGGCGCCGGGACTCCGACAACGTCGTCGCCTCCCGGTATACCCCCGTTGAAGATGTAGTACATCGGCCTTTCGGCCACGATAGGCTGTGACGATTTCACTTTGGCGGACACGTCCTCTCCCGGTGGCACGGTATCGGACACCTTCACAGTCACTCGGGAACGTGGGGCTATCAGTAGATCCTGGAAGAAGTTCACCGGGTTCGAAGTCATATAGTCAATATGGATGCTCGCCGGATTATCTCCCGGGTTCTGAAAGCAGAGGTACTCCTCGAACCCGGGCCTCGTGGACCCCTCGGCGAAATACCATTCAGTGGATTGAGCCGTCGCGCCGAGTGCGCACTGCCCTCCCGGCCACGCCCCCTGGTAGTTAAAGTACATCGGGCGTTCCACCACGACCGGCCTGTCGGACGTGACTTTCGCGCTGACGTCACGGCCCGAACCTACAATGCTTCTGACCGACAATGTAGTCCTCGAAGTAGGCGCGACATCGAGTGTGAAGTCCTGGTTATACCCGTCAGCCATCATGAAGGTGATTGTGACATGAGCCTTTGCCTCGCCGGGGTTCTGGATCGTAATCCATTCGTCGTAACCTTCGCGGGTCGTCCCTTCGGCGAAATACCACGTGTTATTCGTCAGTTCGGATTGATTTCTGGTAGCCCCCACTGCTGCCGAGCAGGCCAGCGTCAAAGGCAGAGTCGCCAGGAGACAAATCGCTGATACGCAGACAATCGTTTTGATGGTCAACCAGACTGATTTCTTCATTTACAAGTTCCCCTGCACAAATCGCTTGTAAAGACTCGAGCGCGAATTGCCTTCCGCTGGTAAAGTCTACAGATTTGACCAGCCATTTCAATCGCCCATTGTCGATTTTCTTCGGCGGACTTCTGGCTGGACGGTGTTTCGAGAACATCTTTTCGCCAAAAGCGAACCCCACGGCATCCGGAATGCCTTGGAGGATTTGATAGTTGTAGCCACGCAAAGTATCTGCAAGATGCTTCTTACCCTCTACTGACTCGCTGGGTGTTAGAGTCCACGCTAGTGGTGTAAGTCCCCGATATCAAGAGGTGGGACTGAGTGTCCTGCCCAGGGATGGAGCGAGGCCGTAGGCCGAAGCGCAGTCCCCGGGCACGCGCGCCGTTGGGCTCCCCCTCGAAAAGAGATGACCATCGTGCCATCCTTCTCTCACATGTTAGTACGAGATGAAGGAGGAGCCCGATGGTCGAACCAACTATGGAACTTCTGGACTGGTTTCGCAAGCAAGTTGAACTGGCCGATGGCGACGTGCTGCAGGAGATGCTGCGCATCTTCGCCGAGACGCTGATGGACACGGACGCGAGCGCGGCCTGCAACGCCGGCTTCAACGAGAAGAGCCCCGAGCGCACCAACACGCGCAACGGCTACCGGTCCCGCACATGGGACACGAGGGCCGGCACGATCGATCTAGCCGTTCCCAAGCTGCGCCAGGGAAGCTACTTCCCCCTCCTGGCTGCTCGAGCCCAGGAGAAGAACGGAGAAGGCGCTCATAGCGGTAGTGGCAGACTGCTACCTTGCGGGCGTCTCCACAAGGCGCGTCGACAAGCTGGTGAAGA